>Ga0137355_1000148_pt1 | contig 10525 bp, 9 predicted proteins | sample EasRivERMLT800_2_FD_104763 | JGI IMG/M metagenome (GOLD analysis project Ga0137355, IMG submission 104763) | Soil microbial communities from meander-bound floodplain in the East River, Colorado, USA - East River MetaG ERMLT800_2 | ecosystem: Environmental > Terrestrial > Soil > Floodplain ... | reverse complement strand
CAGAACTTCTTTACCAATCTCCAATTGAAATTCAGGATTGTTACAGGCTTTAATGTATCCTTTTTCATCAATACCTTCTCCTTTAAACTCCAGTTCAATGCCTACTTCAGCAAAACTCATGCGCACAAAATCTCTTACCGGCGTTGTTTTTCCGGTGGCAATGACCCAATCTTCGGCTTCATCAGCCTGCAAAATCATCCACATCATGCGCACATAGTCTTTGGCATGACCCCAGTCACGTTGCGCATCCAAATTTCCTAAATACAATTTATCTTGCAATCCCAGAGCAATTTTAGCCGTGGCTCTCGTGATTTTACGCGTTACAAAAGTTTCTCCACGAATAGGTGATTCATGGTTAAATAAAATACCGTTGCAGGCATACATACCGTAAGCCTCTCTGTAATTTACCGTAATCCAAAAGGCGTACATCTTGGCTACGGCATAAGGCGAACGTGGGTAAAAAGGGGTAGTCTCAGATTGCGGCACTTCCTGTACCTTACCGTACAACTCCGAAGTGGAAGCCTGATAAATACGGGTCTTTTTTTCCAATCCCAACAAACGCACCGCATCGAGAATACGCAACGTTCCCAATCCATCCGCATTTCCTGTATATTCTGGAGTTTCAAACGAAACAGCCACATGGCTCATCGCCGCCAAATTATAGATTTCGTCAGGTTGTATATCCTGGATCAAACGGGTTAAATTCGTACTATCGGTCATGTCACCGTAGTGCAAAATGAAATTACGGTGATCCACATGTGGATCCTGGTATAAATGGTCAATTCGGTCCGTGTTAAACAGCGAAGAACGTCTTTTTAATCCATGGACGATGTATCCTTTTTTTAGTAGAAATTCACTTAGATATGCTCCGTCTTGTCCCGTTACTCCGGTAATGAAGGCGATTTTTTGTTTTGTATCCATTTTGTTGTGGGTATTGTTGTGGGTTGTGAGTTATAGATTGTCAGTGAATTTCTAAACTTCTAAACTCTTAAACCATTTTAAATTTTTTTAAACCTTTAAACTTAGCTACTTAGCAACTCAGAAGCTTAGAATCACATCTTCACTTCCTTAAATGCATGCATATTCTCCAAAAACCAGTCATAGGTTTTCTGGATGCCTTCCTCCAGATTTACTTTATGTTTCCAGCCCAATTGATGCATTTTAGAAATATCCATTAATTTTCTTGGGGTTCCGTCTGGTTTGGTAGCGTCCCAAATGATGTCTCCCTGGTGCCCCGTGATTTTTTGGATGGTTTCGGCCAACTGTTTTATGGTCAAATCCTCTCCAGTTCCTACGTTGTATAAATAGTCAGGGAGTTTGTTTTCTAAAGCAAAAACTACCCCTTCGGCCATATCATCCACAAAAAGAAATTCTCGCATCGGTGTTCCGCTGCCCCAAAGTGTTACGGGAGCATGGTTATTTTTCTTTGCTTCATGAAATTTTCGCATCATTGCGGGCAATACATGCGAGGTATTTAAATCGAAATTATCATGGGTGCCGTATAAATTGGTCGGCATCAGACTCACATAATCCTTTCCGAATTGTTTTCGGATGGCTTCACAAGCTTTTACCCCGGTAATTTTTGCAATAGCATACCATTCGTTGGTTGGTTCCAAAGCGCCTGTAAGCAGGTACTCTTCTTTGAGAGGTTGTGGTGCCAATTTAGGATAGATACAGGAGCTTCCCAGAAAAATAAACTTTTCCACACCGGCTTGCAATGCCGAATCGATCAGATTATTCTGGATTTGCAGGTTCTCCATGATAAATTGATAGGGATAATTATTGTTGGCCAAAATGCCCCCTACTCTGGCTGCAGCATCTATAATCACTTCCGGATTTTCTTTAGCCATAAAGGCTGCAACGGCCTGTTGATTTCTCAAATCCAGTTCTTTGCTAGAAACTCCAATCAAATTAGTGTACCCTTTAGCGGTTAGGGTTCTCCAGATGGAGCTTCCTACCATGCCCTTGTGTCCTGCAATGTATATTTTAGTGTTGGTATTCATTCTTGTGTTTTCTTAATTCAATAAATCCGAGTTTTTTCTCTCCAATTCGTTATATATATTCTTGACATCCTGTGAACATTCTTTTTGCAAAATTAAATTAGCCGTATTCGTATAAACAAAAATGGTGTTTTTCAGTCCTACAAAAGCGGTGTACTTGTCGGTGCCAATGACCATATTTCCGTTTTCATCTAAGGGATGTCCCGTGGAAACCAAATACTCATATACGGATTCAAACGAACCTAGGTCAGACCAAGTGAATGTGGATGGTACCACTTTAATTTTTTTGCTTCGTTCCATCACCGCATAGTCAATGCTGATGGAAGGGATGGCAAGTGACAATTCCAGATCCAACTGACCATTGGTTGCAGCGTCCCAAGCTATTTTTGATTTCTTATAGACCTCGGGTTTGAATGCTTGCAATTCTTCCAGGAAGACTCCTGCTTTAAAACAGAACATCCCGCTGTTCCAAAGAAAATTTCCTTTGGCAATAAAATCGGTGGCGGTAACTTGGTTGGGTTTCTCCCGAAAGGAAAGGACATCATCGCCTTGGCGTTCAATATACCCATATCCCGTTTCTGGCTTGGTGGGAACAATCCCGAAAGTGACGATGTATCCATTGGACGCTTTCTCCACCGCTTCCTGAATCGCGGCTTCATATTGTTTCATCTCATCGATGATATGATCGGAGGGAGTAACAATCAAAATGGTATCCGGATGCGAAGCAAAAGCGGCAAAAGCAATTGCAGCAGCGGTATTTCTTGGGGTAGATTCAATGATATCGATATACGGCATATTTGATTTTTCCATCACTTTTCTGCTGAGATGGCAATTGTCAATATTACCCACGACCATCACCTGATCCGCCAGATTGCGGTTACGCTCCACGGTCATTTCAAACAACGACTTTCCGTCAAACAATTCCAGATATTGTTTGGGTTGGCTTTTTCGCGATAGGGGCCACAATCGGCTGCCAACGCCTCCGGTTAGGATGACGTGCGTGATGGAATGCTGTTTATTCATGTGGTTTTGGTTGTCTGTTATTCATTTCCGTCAGTTCGAGTAGATTTTAAAAATTGCGAGAGCTATTTTAAAATCGTATCGAGAACCCTTGTGAGCTTGTTACTTCTCGATACTTTTTTGCTTAACCAATTCTTGCTTTCAAATGTATTGGTTCAGGCAAAAAAACTCGAAGTGACGTTAATCGATGTTTTTCTGTTATCAGTTGTTCATTTCCGTCAGTTCGAGTAGATTTTAAAAATTGCGAGAGCTATTTTAAAATCGTATCGAGAACCCTTGTGAGCCTGTTACTTCTCGATACTTTTTTGCTTAACCAATTCTTGCTTTCAAATATATTTGTTCAAGCAAAAAAACTCGAAGTGACGTTAATCGATGTTTTTCTGTTAGCAGTTATCTGTTAGCAGTTATCTGTGATCTGTTGTCGGAAAACTGAAAACCGATAACCGATAACCGACTATATTACTTTTTTCATTTCTTTTTCGGCCACTTCTCTGCGCAGGCTGCTGCTGGAGAAACGATGGTCTCGCACATTGAAGTAAAGTTCAATTCCTTTTTCTTCGCAATAGGCGCGTCCCGTGAAATCTTTGTCACGGTACTCATCCCCAATAATGCGAACATCTATTTTAAACGAACGCAGGATGTCCTCCAGGTCTTGCTCGGTTGCATAGGGAACGATCTCATCGACATGTTTGCATCCGTTGAGCTGAATGTATCTTTCTACCACACTTTGGGAAGGTCTGTTCTTCTCGGGACGGTCAATGGTTGGATCCGTTTGTAAGGCTGCAATTAAATAATCGCATTCTCTCTTGGCATCCTCGAGCATTTTGATATGCCCCGCATGAAGTAAATCGAATGCACTAAAAGTTATTCCTATTTTCATATATGTGAAATTTATTTGTCAACGGTCATCTATGTTATCACCTTTTATTTATCAGTGTTTTGCTTTCGCAAACTTGTTGTTAATGGCGATTTCATACCTGACTGGTTTTTGGTTATTGTTGGTTATAATTCTCCCTGTAATTTTCGGGATTAATTAGTGAACGTTTTTTTGGATATCCTAAAATTGCAAATTTTTCTTGAATTTTGTAAAACAGCAGTATCCAAATCCAAACTGGAATCCACCGCTTCGCGATTCATACTCACATAATTGAGCTGAACAGCGGTTTTTTTTTCGAGGTGCAAATATATGTAGATTAAGATGTTTTTTCAGTGTAATTTTCGCTTTAACTAAAAAAATTATGAACATTAAAAATAAAAGCAAGTTAGTCGCCTGACATTTAGCAGGTTGCTTTTTTGTAGAGAAATGGGGGAGCCATGAAGTGTAAGTTTAATCACTCTGGTTTATAGGAAGTGTTACAGTATCTTTTTTAATACCGTTTGTATTTAAAAAACACGGTTTGATTTTTTGCCAAATCGAGTGAAACGGAGTTGAGTTTAGGGATCCCATACGAGAATTTCGCTATATTTCGCTCTCACAATCCAGATAGATTCTGTCGGGCGATGTCATTAAGTTAAGCTGCTTCAACCGTCACTTCGAGTGATTTTGAACATTAATGCAATAGCTTTAATGTTTAAAATTATATCGAGAAGCCCTCAAACGTAAGGGTTCTCGATATTTCGTAAAAATTTTCTATCGCAAATTATTACTCAACTCGAACTGACGAGTCCTTAACTTAATGACATTGAGTTCGATGTGATAAAAATAGTATTAAACTAATTTATAGTTATAAACGGGATTATTTCTCAAGAAAATGGGAAGCAATTAGAGTTATACCGATAGATTAATATTCAATGTCGTTTCCTTAAGAAATTCACATAGAGTAACAAATGTTGTCAAGTCGAGCGTAGTCGAGACTTAACGGCTGGTCTCGACTTCGCTCGACTTGACAAACCGCTTAAGAAAACGACATTGGATTAATATTATAGATTTTTAATCATAGTGGTCTATCTAAAACTGGGTTTTGAAACGAGATAAAACGAAAAAAATCCCCAGCTACTTTCGTAACTGGGGATTGCTTATTTATGTTAGCTGCAAACTGCGACTGTAAACTGCTATCTGCAAACTGGATACTATGATTTCTCTTCTTTATTGAAATAAACCAAATAGTAATACATTTGTTTTTCTTCGTCCCATCCTTTTTCCACAAATTTTTCGGCACTTTCGGGATTGATGAAATCCATCTTGATTTGGATATGCGTATCCAGATTGATGACATTTTTGATTGATTTTCGGGCATCGCTTACCGCAGCATTGGCGATAGGGAACGAAGTCACATCTTCGATGCTGTATTTCTCACCTTTGTCTACTTTGTAATTCTTAAATTCAGGAATCAAATCAGGGTTGTCCAAGACTTCATTCAGGAAATTGGTTTCTTCAAACTGATCGTTCTTGGCAAAATAATTCACGGAACGATTCATGAACATCACTTCTTCCTTTTTGTCTTCGGCAGGAAAAACGACGTCTTTGGCGAAACCCTGACAGAATTTTAGGTATTTTTTGGTGATGAAGTTTTCATCTTCAAAGGCATCAACCGAAAGGAAATGTTCTAACCAGTAACGTGCATCGTAACGGTTGCTGTCTACCGTCAGGATTTTGTAACCTTCTTCTTTTTTATAATTAAAGATCAAACACCCTTTGTCCAGTTTGTTCAAACTTACCCCTTGTTGCAAAATCATTTCCAGGTGCGTTCCTTTTTCTTCAAATTGCAGGAAATCGGCCTGAATCTCACTTTTGAATATTCCGATGGCATCCACGACATTATTGTCAATGCTTACATTGGTCAAATAGGTGATGTACACTTCACCATTTTTAATATGTGGGTGATTGGATTGCTCGAATAGGTGTTTGGTTATTTTTTTTGAACCCTCATGTAAATTGCCCGGATTTTCGAAAATTTCGGTCGCAAATTTATACATATCGTTATAGTCCAAATCGACTTCGTGTGCAAACTGGAAGTAGTTTTCCTCTTTTTCCCGAAAGGGTTTAAGGAAAAATTCTTTCATCAAAGGCACAATTTCATCATTCAGATTAAAGGGTTGCTCCGACAAAAAAATGGCTTCATTTCTACTTTTATTTCCAACGCGATGTATGGAAAGGGTTTCGATGTGGGTGTTGAAAAGGTTGATCATTTTTTTTGAGTTTCTGAGGTGCTAAGTTTTAGAGTTACTGAGATTTTAGTTGCGTTCTTTTATTTTTTTTATAAATGCAATCAACATCCTTTCTACTTCGCGGCTATCCTCATATAAGTTGTTAAATTCTTCTTCGTTTAAATATTCTATGTTTTTTGCGATTTCCAGCTGCGTTTGAATTTCAAATAAAGAGGCTACAGAAATATTCAGAAATCTTAAGAATTCTTTATTACTGTCTCTTCCAAATCCTTCGGCAATATTACTTGGAATCGAAACAGAGCTTCGTCTTATTTGTGATATTAATCCAAAAAGCTCTTCTTTTGGGAATTTTTTAGTGTCACTATAAATTTTTGTAGTCAACATCATGGCTTTTTGCCAAACTAATAGATTTCTGAAGTTACCCATCATTAAAGATCTTTAAATTTATTTAAAAATAAGAAAAATCTTCAAATTAAGCTATTTAAATCTTAGAATCTTAGCGACTTAGTATCTTAAAGCCTTGAAAATTTAATTCCAATTATCTTCTTGCCCATAGTCTTCAAAGCTGTCATCTCCGTCGAACATATCGAGATCGTCTTCATCGAGACCGTCTTCGAATTCGTCATAAAAATCATCCGCATTATCGGCTTCAAAGTTTTTTTCTAAGGCTTCATCGGGCATTTCTCCGTGAGAGAAAAGGGTTTCAGGATACATGCTTCCTGTAACTTGCTCTTCAATTGCGGCTAGTTCTACAAGGAAGGTCCACATGTTGATGAAATCGTACACATAAATAATCTTTGTGTTTTCGTCATTTAAAATATCCGATAACTTATAATCGCTCATGATTTTTTGTTCCCCCGGAACATCGCCGGTATCAAAAAGAGAGATTTCGTCTTCCTGATTCCATGTTTCGTCGCAAGTATAGAACGAAGCCACTTCCATTCCGTCGAACCCAAAGGAATTGAAAATAGCATTGTGTAAATCCTCTAAAGTATCGTCTTCAAGTATTGCAATGTCTCTAAAAACATCTTCTTCTGCGTCTAGAATTACTCTGAATTTATAAACCATAATCTTTGTTTTATTGAAAGTTCAAAGGTAAAATTTAATTTTGATTTAAATTTTCAGATTATTGATTTGTTGAAAAGATTTTCGCGTACAATTTTATTAAGATTACCCGTTGGGTGAAATTATCATAGTCGTCACTTCGAGTGTTTTTTGTGGAGTGAAATGGAACAAAAAATGTATCGAGAAGTGATTTTTGAAGATAAATTTTCTTGTTCTCGATACGATTTTCTGCGAAAATCACTCGAACTGACAAAAAAATATTTCACAAAACTAATTTCACCCAACGGGTTAAGATTGTAAGTGTTTGACGGTCATTTACTACGGAATATTGGTAAGGACAATTTATAAAGCGTTGTCGGTTTAATTTATAAAAAGGGAACAGATGAACAGGATTTTAATCGTAGTAATTTAGGATCTGTTTTTTTTAATTTTATTACTCAGTCTCTGTCTGATCAGAATATACTTTTTATGATTTGGATAGTACCTGTTCGGAGTCATATTATTGAAAATTAAAGCAATAATTAATAGAATGAGAACACCGGTTAAAACAGGATACAGCACATACCAATAACCCAGCATTTTAATTTTTGGAGAACCGATTACCGCTATTAATGCGGTGGCTCCTCCGGGAGGATGCAATGTCTTGGTTATTTGCATTAAAACAATTGAGACTGATACGGCAAGTGGAGCCGTTATCCATAAAATATTGGGTGCAAATTTAGATACTGTAACTCCGACGATGGCAGAAATTAAATGTCCACCAACGAGGTTTCGGGGTTGCGAAAAGGGACTTTGGATGATGCCGTAAACCAATACACTGGAGGCGCCAAAAGAACCGATCAAAAAGACCAAGTCTGAATACAGCAGCGATCTGGATTGCAGGTAAGCTACCAATCCGATACCTACAAACGAGCCTAAGAATGCCCAAAAATGTTCCTTTACATCAACCAAAGTCTCCTTGTAAAGAATGTACTTGGTCTTGTGATAATTCTTTTTTATTTTTTCAATTGACATAATCTATTGTTGTGATAAACTGGGAGTAAAAGTATAAACAGTAAACGGATAAATCATTTTTGCAGTATATTTTGAAATCAAACAAACGGCTAAAATAGGAAGAAACAAAGTATAATCATTGATCAATCCGCAAACTAAGAAAATTGCCGTAAAAGGAGCATGAATACTGGCACTTAAAACGGCAGCCATCCCAATAATCATAAAATTAACGGGTATTACATTGGCATTAAAATAAGTATTTAAAACCTGAGCGACCAACAGGCCCAAAAAAGCACCAATAAAAAGGCTTGGCGCGAAAACCCCTCCATCGCCTCCGGAAGCCAGTGTTGCCGAAGTTACGATTGGTTTTAAAAGGATGATGGCAATACAGGTTAATGCCAATGACATTGAAGTCTCATTCGAATGAAGAAACAACATTTTGACGGCATGATATCCTTCGCCATAAAGTTGCGGGAATGCGAATAAAGAAACGCTTAAAATAAGTGAACCCAAAAGAATCTTGGAATAATGAACTTTTATTTTTGAAAATTGGGATTTGAAAAATAATACGCATCGGGTCAGATAAACGGAATTTAGCCCGGCTAAAATTCCTAAAAGAATAAAATAAGGAATCGCTCTCCAATGCCAGGTCGTTATGGTTACCTTAAACAAAGGCTTTTCATCCAATAAATAAATAAGCCCAAAAGCGATTGCAACCGCAATCAAATTACTGATTAAAAAGGCGCGGGTAACTTTTCTGGAGATCACTTCTAATGAAAAAAGAATTCCTGCCACCGGACTGCTGAACAATGCGGTAACTCCCGCTGCAACTCCGGCACAAATCAATACGGTTTTGTATTGTCTAAATACGTTTTGTTTCCTTTGAGCTACAGAGCCAATAGTGGCTGAGGCGACAACGGTAGACACTTCAATTCCGGTGGATCCACCAAAAACAACAGTCAATAATCCATTAATGAAATGGGACGGGATTTTATAATTGGGTAAGTTTTTTGATTTGGAATTGGTACTTTCAAAAATTTCTTTGATGCCTTTGTTTTCTTTTTTTCTAAAAACATATTCCCGAAGGAAATAGATGACTGACAGACCGAAAATCGGGAAAGCAACAATAAATATTGGGTTTAATGTAGATTTATTAAAAAATATTTCCTCATAATATTCGGTTGTTCTTTTTAAAACAACCCCCAAAAATGCCGAAAGAAAACCAATTAAAACAGAAACAACAACCAATTTTTGAAATTTAATGAATTGGTAGTTTTTTTTAATTTGGGCTGTTTTGTTCATCTAATCTGGATTATGAATGTATTGATTTTCGAAAAAATAAGAATTATGTATTCAGATCGAATTCATATGAGTATTACAAACCTAAAAAAAGAAAATCAGACTTAGATTAAAAAACGGTCACAAATGCAATGTTTTATGTTTTCTTTGTGAATTATACTACTTTACTCCGTAAATGATGATTTATTTTTCATAAAACTCAATGGGTAAGTCATCAGGGTCGGCAATGAAAGTAAAACGTTTATTCGTTGTTTCGTCTGTTCTGATGGATTCTGACAGAATGTTTTTGGACGATAAAAACTGGACAGTTTGGTTTAAATCATCTACCTCAAAAGCCAAATGGCGCAAACCAGTAGCTTCCGGTCTCGAAGGGCGTTGCGGCGGATCAGGAAAAGAGAAAAGTTCGATCGTATAAACGCCATTTAATGCCAAATCGAGTTTGTACGATTGCCTTTCTTCTCGATAGATTTCCTGTAGTATCTCTAATCCTAGAATTTCAGTATAAAAATACTTTGATTTTGGATAATCGGAACAAATAATGGCGATATGGTGAATTTTGTTTAATTGTATCATTGCAAGTAAATCATCGTTGGTAAATTAGTATTTGGATTTTGTAATAAAGCGCTGGAATGTAGTTTCAGAATCAGCTTTTTTGTATTTGAAATAGAATTAATTCTAAAAAAGAAATTTAGCTTCAATTTTTTTATCATCATCTTGACAAAAAGGGACTGAACTTATGACTTTCAGTATTCAGAACCACTCAGGAATTACAAACTGTATTTTCTTTAAATTACTTATTGAAAAATCAGCGGTAAAATTTATATTCAGATTTTTTAGGTTTCAGATTTTGTTTTTTTTAAAATTATAGCATGAATCCAATTCTAAATCCACCCCATTTATGAGTCCTTCCCGTTTTGAATTCCTTCGAAAGCTCAGAAAAAGAATATTCGAGGTAAAATGTTTTGGAATGCAAAACTATCCCGAAATTTTTTTGAAAAACAAATCTATCTATATTCTCATCAGTGATAACCCAAGGACTT
>Ga0137355_1000147_pt1 | contig 10542 bp, 8 predicted proteins | sample EasRivERMLT800_2_FD_104763 | JGI IMG/M metagenome (GOLD analysis project Ga0137355, IMG submission 104763) | Soil microbial communities from meander-bound floodplain in the East River, Colorado, USA - East River MetaG ERMLT800_2 | ecosystem: Environmental > Terrestrial > Soil > Floodplain ... | reverse complement strand
TTCCATATCAAATGGTAATTTTTGCAGCATCATCAATGCTATATCTTTTGGCTGGGTTCATTTTGTAATTTTTTAATAGCATTCCAATGATTAAAAAAGATATTTTGTACAACGAATTTCTGTTAAGAAATGCTACTCCGGAAGATGCAATTCAAATGGAGTATGTTCAATCAAGGTGTTATCCAACACTTCATGAATCGGAGTTGTTAAATAGAAATCATTTTGCCAATCATATCAAAGTATTTCCAGAGGGTCAATTGGTAGTGGAAAAGGATGGTAAGATCGTTGCATCGGCAAGTACATTCCGATGTAATTTTCCCGAGCATGACAGTACTTTTCTGGAAGAAACAGACAATCTGTGGATTACGAATGTTCAAGTGCCTGATGGAGAATGGATGTACGGAATTGATATGGGGGTCTTGCCGGAATACAGAGGTTTAGGGCTGTCTAGAGAAATGTACAAGGCCCGCCATGAAATATGTAAAATGCTTGGAATTAAAGGGCAAATTATTGCGGGAATGACTATTGGGTACGGAAAAGTAAAAGACAAAATGACCATTGAAGAGTATTGCTATGCTCTGGAGATAAATAAGTTTACGGATCCAACCATTACGCCACAACGCAAGGCAGGGTTTAGATGGATCAAACCTTTGTACAACTATATCAATGATCCGGAATCGGGTTATGCCAGTATTTTGATGTACTATCCGGTCGATGAAAATTTTAAACTCGTTTTGAATAAACTTTAAAGGGTATTTCGATGATAAATAAAAAAGTTTTAGAAGACAAATTTATAGTAAGAAACGCCACTGCCGAAGACGCAGACCGGATGGAGGTCATACAATTACATTGTTTTCCTACTTTATCCGAAGAGGAGTTGATGAACAGAAATCATTTTGCGAATCATATCAAAATATTTCCGGAAGGCCAACTGGTTATTGAAAAGGACGGATTGGTAATAGGGTGTGCGAGCACATTTAGATGTGATTTTCCGGAGCACGATCATACTTTTTTGGAATCCTGTGATAATTTATGGATTACCAATGCGCATGAACCAAACGGAGAATGGATGTATGGTTTCGATATGGGAGTTCTGACTGAATACAGAGGTTTGGGGCTTTCTAAAGAACTGTATAAAGCGCGTCAGGAAGTGTGCAGAACATTAGGATTGAAGGGACAAATAATCGTTGGGATGACCATTGGTTATGGCAAAGTGAAGGACGAAATGGCTATTGACGAATATTGCATCCGACTGGAGAAAAATGAATTTACTGACCCGACTGTTACCCCACAAAGGAAAGCCGGTTTTCGATGGGTTAGACCTGTCTTTAATTACATTGAAGACCCAGAATCAGGGGATGCCGGTGTATTAATGTATTATCCGGTGGATGCAGATTTTTGTCTGTAAAAAAGAAAAAAGCAGAATAAAGAAAAACAGAATAAAATTAATTAGAAAGAAAATGGGAACTCAAATTAAAAAAGTATCAGAAATTCCTGGTCCAAAGAGCAAAGAAATATTAGCGAGAAGAGCTGCTGCTTTGCCATCAGGTTTAGGTAAATCTACTGAAGTGGTGGTTGAAAAAGCCGAAGGAGCTTTGGTATGGGATGTAGACGGGAATCAATTAATTGATTTTGCCGGCGGAATCGGAATGGTAAATTTAGGCCACAGACCGGAAGCGGTTGTTGAGGCAATAAAAAATCAACTGGACAAATACATTCATACAGGTGCGTTAGTTACTACTTTCGAACCTTATATCGAATTTGCCGAAATGCTTAACGCAATAACTCCGGGTGATTTTGCTAAAAAAACAATATTGTCTTGTTCGGGGTCGGAAGCAGTGGAAAACGCTATTTCTTCGGCAAAATATTACACCAAAAGACCAGCGGTGATCTGTTTTGAAGGAGCCTATCACGGAAGAACCATGCTTACTTTAAGCCTTACCAGTAAATACGGTTTGTTCAAAAAAGGATTTGGAAGTTTTGCTTCGGATATTTACCGTTTTCACTCTCCTAACGTATACAGAAAACCGGACAGCATGACCGAAGACGAGTATATTGATTTTTGTATCGAAAGATTCGACCAAAATTTAATCTCTCATGTAGACCCTTCTGCTGTTGCCGCAATCATAATTGAGCCAGTTCAAGGAGAGGGTGGATTTATCCCGGTGCCAAAACGTTTCTTGGAGAAAATAAGACAAGTGTGTGATCAGCACGGTATTGTTTTCATCGCTGATGAGGTTCAGGCAGGAGCTGGCAGAACAGGAAAATTCCTTTCTATCGAGCACAGTGGCGTTATTCCGGACATTGTAACAATGGCAAAATCCATAGGTTCAGGAATGCCAATCAGTGCTACTACAGGAAGGGCCGAAATTATGGATGCACCGCATTTAGGTGGTGTGGGAGGAACCTATTCAGGAAGTCCACTTGCAGTTGTTGCCGCTCATGAAACAGTAAAACAAATCAACACTCCTGAATTTTTAGCCAAAGCGACTCATGTTGGAAACATCATTACAAGCCGTTTGGGATCAATGAAAGACAAATTTTCAATTATTGGAGATGTCCGCGGATTGGGTGCCATGCTTGTGGTGGAGTTTGTAAAAGACAGAAAAACCAAAGAACCGGACATGGATTTTGCCATGGCAGTAATAAAAAAATGCGTTTCTAATGGTTTGATTTTAATTAGAGCGGGATTGTACACCAACTGTATTCGTTTCTTGCCTCCAATTGTAATCACTGACGAACAATTGCACGAAGGAATGGACGTGATTGAAAACGCCATTCAGGAAGTGTTGCAGGAAAAAGAAGCGCTTGTAGAAAGAGTATAAACGAGTAGAGAGAACACTGCCACGAAGAGTAATTATTAAAATTACCAAATTCGTGGGAATCTCTAATAAAGTAAAAACTTTGCAACTTTAGACTAAATAAAATGACTTTCAAATTAATACATAATGCCAATATTGTTACGATGGATACCGCTTTACCCAAAGCGGATTCCATGGTAATTAATAATACGGGAAAAATTGAAGCCATTGGAACCGAAGCCACATTGCGCAATCAATTGGGTTCTTTTTCCGCTGAGATTGATTTTCATGGAAAAACGATTGTTCCGGGTCTAAATGATTCGCATATCCATGTTTGGAAAATAGGACATCTTCGCACGTATATGTTGGATGTTAGGGGAGTAAAATCCATAGTGGAATTCAAAAGAGTATTGAAAGAATTTGCAGAGAAGAATCCCGATTCAGAATGGATTATGGCTCGCGGAATCAATGAGATGGTGTTGGAGGAAAAAAGACTGCCAACCAAAGAAGATTTAGACGAAGTGATTTCGGACAGACCGGTCTTTGTCATTCGAACCTGTGCGCATGTTGGAATTGCAAATTCGAAAGCGATCAAAATTTCTGGGGTTGATGAAACAACCGAAGTCCCTTTTGGAGGAGAAATCCGCAAAAATGATGACGGAAGTTTACAGGGTATTTTTACCGAAAGAGCTTTGGGTTTAATCATGAATACCATTCCACCATTTACTTTTGAGGAATATAAAAATATGATTCTCGAGGCACATGATTATTTGTTGAGCCTTGGAATAACCAGCGCAACGGATCCTGCCGCGAATGAGGAATTATTGGCCGCTTACATAAAATTAGATAAAGAAGGGTTGCTGAAAGTGAGAATGAATGTTTTTCCGTTGCGGATTCCCGATGGAAGTGACGAAATCCAGGTTTTACCGGAGCAATACCAATCGGAGTTTTTGCAGATTAAAACAGTGAAGTTTTTTTCGGATGGAGGATTGAGCTCAGCAACGGCTGCAATTAATGTTCCGTACAAAAATACCGCAGATTACAAAGGGGTTTTGAGATTGGATTACGATAAATTCTATCAAACGGCAAAAGAAGCGGTTGACAAAGGATTTTCGGTGGCAACACACGCCATAGGGCATCAAGCGATCGATTTGACGCTGAAAGTGTACAGTGATTTGTTCAAAATCGACAATACCTTAAAACACAGAATCGAACATGTTGGATTTTTATCCGAAGAGAATATAAAAGATTTTAAACGAATGAATATGACCGCGGCGATGCAACCGATATTCATTTATGAATTGGCAAATAATTTCAGAAATACTTTGCCTGAAGAATTGTTGGAGATTGTTTATCCTTGCAAGACCGTTTTGGATAACGGAATAAACTTAGCATTATCCACTGACGGACCTGTGGTGAAAGAAATTAATCCTTGGGTTAATATGGAAACAGCGGTTACCCGAAAAGCAGTTGACGGATCTGTTATTGGCGAAAATCAGAAAATCACTTTTGAGCAAGCGCTAAAAGCCTACACTGTTGGAAGTGCAATTGCGGATCATTTAGAACATGAAAAGGGAAGTCTTTCCAAAGGGAAGTACGCCGATTTCATTGTTCTGGATACAAATCCATTTGAATTAGAAAATGTATCTGCCATTGAGACCAATGAAACTTGGGTAAATGGGGAATTAAAATATAAAAAGAGTTAGCAGTTTTCAGTTTTCAGTTTTTAGAAAATAGAAAAGAAAATACATCCCTATAAATATCGTGACAAAAACAATAAATAAAAACAATATACTCCAAAAATCAGAAGAATATGAGCCCACTAGACAATGAATTAGATTACCAAATATTGACACTGCTTCAAAAAGACGGCAGGATGTCTTTTACAGAAATTTCAAAAGAGATTAATGTGGCGGTAAGTACTATCAGACACCGTTTTATCAATTTGGTGGAAGATGGCACTTTAAAAATAATTGGTAGGGTGGACCCCAATAAAATTGGATTTAATGCTTATGCAAGTGTTTTGATTTCGGTCAAGCCAAAATCATTTATGAATAGCATTTTTGAAGAGTTGATCAAGTTGCCCGAAATCAGTTTTTTGGCTTTGGTCTCCGGAGATTACGACATTGAAGCCAACGTGATGTGCCGTGATATGGAACATCTCAATGAATTGTTGGCAGATAAAATTCATGCTATGGAAGGTGTTTTTGACACCAAAACCAACATGTACATGAAGATTTATAAAATTTCCCAACCCGATTTAGAATTAGCAAAATTTTCAAAGAAATAAGATGAAAAATACAGATCAATTATACGAAAGAAGAAAAAAAAGCGTACCAAATGCTTTAGGAATTTTCAACCCGTCTAGTATTCAATCTGCCAAAGGAGCCATCATTATTGATGCAGATGGAAGAGAATTAATAGATTTTGCCGGAGGAATAGGCGTTAATAACGCGGGACATGGCGTACCTGAAATTATTGAGGCGATCAAAGCACAGGCAGATAAATTCATTCATGCCTCATTCAATGTTTCTGTTTATGAACAATATTTAGACCTGACAGAGAAATTATGTGAGTTGCTGCCACATGGAGAGGCCACAAAAGCGATGCTGACGCTATCCGGCGCCGAATCGGTGGAGAATGCCATTAAAATTGCGCGTGCCGTAACCGGCAAATCCGGAATCATCTGTTTTAACGGATCGTTTCACGGACGTACGATGATGGCGATGACACTGACATCAAATGTGAAATACAAAGAAGGAGCGGGTCCCTATGCACCGGAAGTCTATCGATTGGAATTCCCTTATTATGGGCCAAAAGAGCAAAAACTGTATCCAAACGAACAGGATTTCGTCAATTATCATATCGATAAATTAAATAAATTTTTCTCTTCTTATGTTTCAGCTACTCAAACGGCAGCGATAATTATGGAATTAGTACAAGGAGAAGGCGGATTTACCGTTGCCTCAAAGCCGTATGTAGCGAAACTGAGAGAGATTTGTACAGAGAATAATATTTTCTTGATTTTTGATGAGGTACAATCTGGTTTTGGACGCACCGGACAATGGGCCGCTTTTCATAATTATGGCGTGACTCCGGATTTGTCCACTTGGGCAAAATCGATGGGTGGCGGAATGCCAATGGGTGCCGTTATCGGGAAACAGGAAATCATGGACGCCATTAAACCAGGACTTATCGGTGGAACCTATGCAGGAAGTCCTTTGGGTTGTGTGGCTTCATTGGCAAGCATCAATTACATGCAAAAAAATAACATCAATGCTGCTGGTGATAAAGTGGGCAAAATTGTTAGAGATAAATTTAATGAATTGAAAGGATTGTACCCAAATAACATCAGCGATGTTCGCGGATTGGGTGCCATGTTGGCCATCGAATTTGTAAATCCTGTGACAGGAGCTGCAGACGGGGATATCACAAAAAACATCGTAAACAAATGTTTAGACAAAGGGTTAATTGTGATTACTTCCGGAACGTATGGCAATTGCATTCGAATTTTAAGCCCATTATTCATTGAAGATGTCGTTTTGCAAAAAGGGCTTTCTATTTTGGAAGAAACGATAGCTGAGGTTTTAGAGCCAATTGCCGAGGTTTTGGTTAACTAAAAAGGTGAAATTTTAAAATCTTGGCTTGTCGTTTTTTACGATGGGCCACCAAAAAAAACAATAAAAATGAGAAAACAATATATAAATGGGGAGTGGCGAGATGCAGTAGATGGTGCAACTTGGGATTTACAAAGCCCGGCTACAGAAGAAATAATGGAAAAAGTTCCTTTTGGGAATAGTGCCGATTGTAAGTTGGCTATTGATGCCGCGGACGCTTCTTTTAAAGAATGGAAAATTACAACCCCTTATTTTAGAGCCGAAATACTAAAAAAAGTGGCGACTTATATCCGTGCAAATGTAGAGACTTTCGCAAAGGAAACCGCTTTGGAGACCGGTAAACCCATGTTGGAATCCAGAGGGGAATGGCAGGTTTCCGCCAATCTTTTCGAATGGTTTGCAGAGGAAGGGAAACGCAATTACGGAAGAGTTGTTCCTACCAATAGGGCTGACAAACGTGCCATGGTTATTTATCAACCTGTTGGAGTAGTAGGAGTGATCACCGCTTGGAATTTCCCTGCTTATAACCCGGCTCGTGCTGTAGCCGCAGCACTAGCCGCTGGTTGTAGCGTTGTTATGAGAGGTTCGGAATTTACTCCGTTGTCCAGTTTTAATTTGGCTTTGGCCCTACATGAAGCCGGAATTCCAAAAGGGGTCTTTAATTTAATCAACACCGAACCGGTTTCTACAGGAACCGAAATGATTGATAATCCATTATTGAAAAAAATAAGCTTTACCGGAAGTACCCGCGTGGGGAAAATACTGATGGACGGAGCCTCAAAAACAGCTACCAAATTGTCTCTTGAATTAGGCGGAAACGCTCCGGTAATTATCGATAAAGATGTAGATGTAACTGTGATTGCCAAACAGGCACTGACAGCCAAAATGAGAAATTGCGGTCAGGTTTGTGTGTCTCCGCAACGTTTTTATGTTCACTCTTCTATTTTTAACCAATTTGTTTCTATCGTAAAAGAAGATATTTCAAAATTGAAAACAGGTGTTAACGGCGGAGAGATTGATTTTCTTGGCCCGCTGATCAATAAAACACAACAGAAACATTCTTTGGCTATGATTGAAAAAGCCAAAAGTGAGGGGGCAACAATCCATATCGGGGGAGAGCCAACAGAAAAAGGTTTTTTTGTTACCCCTGCTTTAATCGAAGCCAGACAAAATCAATCTTTTATCAAAACCGAAATGTTTGGCCCTCTGATGATCGTGATTCCCTTTGAGACCTCGGAAGAAGTGATTGAATGGGCCAATGATACCGAATATGGTCTGGCCTCTTATGCCTTCACCAATCACATCAAAACGGCCAATTTCTATGCGGAAAATCTGGAATTTGGAATGGTGGGAATCAACGAATGGGCACCGCAAGGTACAGAATTGCCGTTTTCGGGTTGGAAAAGCAGCGGAATCGGACACGAATCCGGTTCGGAAGGGTTGAAAGAATACTTGGAATTAAAATTAATAGGGTACGGGAATATGAGTTAATTAAAAATAAAATTCAAAAAACAAATTCCAAATTCCAATAGAAACCTGAGAGGTTTTTAAAACCTGTCGGGTTTAATTGAAAATTAGAAAGCATATGAAAAAAACAATTTTAGGCAAATACACTTTGCAAACGGCAGAACCTGAAAATGCAAAACAGCAAGCGGAGCTTCAGGCAATTGTTTTTCCAACATTGTCAGAAGAAGAATTAATGACGGAAGCTCAATACAAAAGACATATGGAGATTTTTCCGGAAGGACAAATGGTCGTTTTAGACGGCGACCGGGTTATTGCTTCAACCACGACCCTGCTTCAAAATTACCACAAGGGGCATCATACTTTTTTGGAGATTTCCGACAATTTATGGTTGGGAACCCACGATCCGAAAGCGGAATGGCTTTACGGATTGGACGTGTCCGTTCATCCTGATTACCAAGGGAAAGGAATAGGTCGTGAAATTTATAATGCGCGTCAGGAAGTAGCCAGAACACTGGGTTGCAAAGGACAAATGACCGCGGGAATGCCGATTGGATTTGACAAAGTTAAGGATGAAATGACCATTGCCGAATATTGTGATAAATTGATCAAAGGGGAAGTAATGATCCTACCGTGACCGCTCAAACAAAATGCGGATTTATTTTGGTGGAACCTCTATTCGACTATTTAGATGATCCGCGCAGCGGAAATTGTTCGGTGCTAATGTATTGGCCTTTGGATCCAAACACGAAGTTAACAGAATAAAAAATACAGCATAATGAATAACACCGCAACTTGCCCAATTTTTTCCATCGACGAAGCCCAACTTTTTTTAGAAAAGGAGTGGGGGATTATCGGTGCGTTAAAACCGTTGGACAGTTATTTGGATCAAAATTTTCTGGTACAAAATGGCGGCGATAAGAAATATGTTTTGAAAATCGCGAATATAGACACACCGGAAAATTGGTTGGATCTTCAAAACAAAGTGTTATTGCATTTGCATGCGGATGAAATTCCAAAATTAGTAGCCTCAAAGTCAGGCGAACAGACTCTTTTTTACCAATCACATTGGTGGAGGGTTCTTGAGTTTATCGAAGGGAATATGCTTTCAACGGTGCCTTTTCGTTCTCAAAAATTATTAAAAGATATAGGAAGTTTCGCCGGAGGTATTTCCGGACAGTTGGCTGCTTTCAGCCATGCTGCTGCGGAGCGTCCTATTCAATGGGATTTACAACACGCTGCTTCTTTGCTGAAGAAGTGGGTTGGTTTTGTTGAAAACCCGGAAACGAAGGAGCAAATTCTAAAAATCCAGGGAAGTTGGGAGTCAAAAACTGTTGAAATAGCTGTCTTGCGTAAAAGCGTTATTCATGCCGATTTGACCCGCTACAATATCTTATTGGATGATGCTGGAGACAAAGTTCAGGGAATAATCGATTTTGGCGATGTGTGTTGGTCTTGGACTATCGGTGAGTTGGCCGTATTGGTGTTAGAATCGGTTATGACCGGAAGTACAACTCCATTTGCCGATGCGTATGAAGTAATTCAGTCGTATCATCGTGTTTTCCCGGTAAATGAAAATGAAATTTCACTTTTATATTCGTTGATTCAGTTGCGTTCGGCTATGATTGTCTGCGCTTCGGCCCGTCAATTGGCCATGGAGCCCGATAACGACTATGTTCGCAAACAAGCCATTGTAGATCAAAAGATGTTTGCCAAATTAGGTTTTGATAAAAATAATTTTGCCACCGCTTTGTTTCGGGAGGCTTGCGAAATGAAGTCAGATTCAAAGACGAATGGCCCTATAAAGAATAAGGAAATAGGTCTGCTTTTTGAGAAAAAAAATGACCTTATGTTCATTGATATAAGTCCAACATCGGCTGTTTATAATGACGGTGCCTGGAATTGTGATACCGAGTTTAGACAAAATATAGAACAACTGTTGGGAGATAAATGCGGAATTACTTCGTATTTAAGTCCAATGATTGCACCTTTTAACTCCACCGGAAGAGAAAGTGCAACGATTGCTCTAGGCGTTTTTGCTTTTGCACCAATTGGAACTCCGGTTGTTACTCCGACTGATCTGTTATTTGTAAAAAAAACAGGTGATAAAATGGTTTACAAGTGCGACGGTTATTTTATGTATTTGTACGGAATTGTTTCTGCTATTGAGGAAAGAACAACGATTGCAAAAGGAGCTGTTTTGGGAACAATCGCGGCTGCACCTTCGGAAAGCCGTTTTCCGTCTCATGTTTATATTCAACTGGACCATTCAGGGGATGCCCCGGCATTTTGTGTGCCAAGTGAAAGCAGAGGCTGGCAGTTGCTTTGCGAAGATCCTTCTTTTTTAGTGGGATTGATGACGGGCCTGACTTTTACGGGGGCGGCAGCGTTAGCATCTCGGAGAGCCAAAATAATTCAGCAGGCACAGGAATATTACTATCAGCAACCGATGAATTTGGTCAGAGGGTGGAAGCAATATTTAATTGATGATAATGGACAAGTGTATTTGGATGCGATAAATAACGTGGCGCATTTGGGGCACTGTCATCCCAGGATAACAGAAGCAGCAATGCAACAGATGCAACGTCTGAATACCAATGCCCGTTTTTTGTATGAAGAAAATATAGTTTATGCCGAAAAATTATTGAAACATTTTCCGG
>Ga0137355_1000145_pt1 | contig 10603 bp, 9 predicted proteins | sample EasRivERMLT800_2_FD_104763 | JGI IMG/M metagenome (GOLD analysis project Ga0137355, IMG submission 104763) | Soil microbial communities from meander-bound floodplain in the East River, Colorado, USA - East River MetaG ERMLT800_2 | ecosystem: Environmental > Terrestrial > Soil > Floodplain ... | reverse complement strand
TTATTTTTGCCATTGGAAGGGATATTACGGAAATGAAAAATACCCAGGAAAAATTGATAAAAAATGAAACTTTATTAAAGTACGCTCAAAAAACCGCAAAAATTGGAAGTTGGGAATTTCATTTAGAGAATAATGATTTGATCTGGTCGGATGAGTTATATAATATTTTTGAAATAGAGAATAAACCCAATCCCAACTTATATCAAGAATATTTATCCAGATTCCCAAAAGAGGACTTGGATGTATTACTACAAAATATCAACAATTCCATAACAGAAAAGATCCCCTATGAAATTGAGCATCGTATCATTTTACCCGATAATAGAACTAAATGGGTTTTCGGTACCGGTGTCCCAATAGAAGATGATGATGGAAATGTTGTGGCACTTAGGGGAATCGCCCAGGATATTTCACAGAAAAAAAAGATTTACGAAACAATTAAAGCCAAAGAACAAGCCGAGGCCGCCAATAAGGCCAAATCTGATTTCTTGGCCAATATGAGTCATGAGATCAGAACTCCGCTAAATGGAATTATTGGTTTTACAGATTTGTTAATGAAAACAAATCTTGACAGAAATCAACTTGAATATATGAGTACCATTAATGAATCGGCCATTACATTAATGGAAGTTATTAATGATATATTGGATTTTTCTAAAATTGAATCCGGAAAAGTAGAATTGAGTATTGAAGAAATTGATCTATTTGAACTGGCGCATCAGGTTATTGATCTGTTTAAGCATCAGGCAAATCATCGGCAAATAAATTTAATATTGCATGTCGATAAAAGCGTTCCTCAATTTGTTTTTGCAGATTCAGTAAGGTTAAAACAGGTGCTCGTAAATTTATTGAGTAATGCCTTAAAATTCACTTCTTTTGGGCAAATACAATTAGATATTAATGTTATAAAGTCTTCGGATAAAAACTTTTCGAATATAAAATTTTCCGTGAAGGATACGGGAATTGGAATAAAATTGCATAATCAAGAAAAAATATTTCACTCTTTTGTGCAGGAAGACAGTACCACAACACGGAAATTTGGAGGAACAGGGCTTGGATTAACAATTTCAAATCAACTTTTGGGATTAATGGGCAGTAAGTTGGAGTTAATCAGCAAATATGGAGATGGAAGTGATTTTTTCTTTTTTGTTAGGTTTAAAAAATCTAAAGCTAAAAAAAGAAAAAATTTAGAATTGACAAATTCTATCGAAAAAATTGAAGTGATATCACCAGAATTTCTACAGAGTTTAAAAATATTGATTGTAGAGGATAATGCGATCAATATGCTATTAGCCAAAAAAATGGTAAAAAATATATTTCCAAATTGCTCTATTTTTGAAGCATTGGATGGGAATGTGGCTGTAAATCAATTTTTGAAAGAGGATTTAGATATCATTTTAATGGACATACAGATGCCTTTGAAAAATGGATATCAAGCCGCCGCCGAAATCAGAAAATTGGAGCATGGTAATAAAATTCCAATAATTGCATTGACTGCCGGGATTATGGTAGGGGAGAAAGAAAAATGTTTAGAATCGGGGATGAATGACTATATCTCCAAACCGATAATGAAATTGGAATTAGAACGAATATTGCTTAAATGGACAAGGAAGAGCAGCAATTAATAGAATCTGGGTTTTTAAAACTTTGTATAAATGTTTAATAATTAATATTTTATAAAACACGTTTGTGTAAAAAAAACAGTTGCTGGAGGCAACTGTTTAAATATTCATTTATTTGGGAGGTAACAAAATAACAACTTAATGTTTTTATTTTTGATGGCCATTATTTTTATGGTGATCGGAATGACCATGATTGTTGTGTTTCGGTCCTATAGTTTTTTGTGGTTTGCCTTTGTACCCTTTGTAATATTTTGTTTTGTGATTTTTAAAATTTTTGTACGGTTTATGTCCATGATAATCGGTCAAAACAACTTTGTAGCCACTGTATAAGTCATAGTGTCTATATTGATGTGGCAAATAACCTGATCGGATCCATTTTCCTCCTGTAAAATAAATAAATTGTGAGGCTGGTATGTCATAATAAACTTCAATATCTGGTAAATAATAATACTCAATATGAGCGTATCCTGCTGGGCCCCATGGTGGAGGAGTTCCTATGTTTACACTTACCGAAACTTGCGCTTGTATCGAACCGGATGCTACAAGGATTATTCCTGCGATGATTAATTTTAATGTTTTCATGATCTCAATATTTAATTTATTAAGCATTTAATAGTTACTGTTGAAGTAAATATTAAATGTTTAAAAATCAATAATTGTGCCAATAGAAAAGAGATTTACATTAGATTATATCAAAAGAATCAATAACAGTATGATAATGATAATGGCGGCAACTGATAAGTACACGCCATGTCCTGCTGTTTTTAAGTGGGTTTTAATATCCCTAACTTCTTTACGGAGCGCTTTTTTTTCAGAGGGTTTAAGGGAAGATTTATCCATTGCTTTTATTTCATCCAAACGTGCGAGCATGGTCTTTACTTCTGCAGGCATCTCTTTAGGATCGTTGGAAACCGGGACAGGATCTTTTTCAGCAGCGGTCATTTGGATTGGAAATATATTTAATGATAACACCATTATCATTAAATAAAGGATTGATTTTTTCATCTTAATTATCAATTTTAAATTACACATTTGTTAATATAAATATATAAAATATTGGCTTACAATGTATTGTGTTTTGAAAATATATAATTCCAGCTTTAAAGTATAAATTGAAAATTTGATGAAAAAGGTTTTAAATAAAAAGAAAATTAATCGATGAATTCCTTCTCTTCAAATTTATTTTTCATAAAAGAAATACCTTTTTGCAGTAATAAATTATTGGGATAAATGATTTTTTCTTCCTCTTTGGTTTTCAGTATAATATGAAATGCACTGATATCTTCAATCTCGGCTTCTATGGGAAAATCTTTGTCATGAATACGGATAATGTCTCCAATTTTAAACGGGAAGGAAAAAAACAAAATGATCCCGGAAGTAATATTACTCAATATAGACCATTGTGCAAACATGGCAACACCAATCACCGTTGTTATTGAGGAAAGCACAATAAAAATATCTTTAGTCTGAACCCCCCAAACTACTATTAATGCAAATACAGCCAAAATATTGATTAGAAGGTGAATGTATTTGATAATTAGATTCGTACGATGCTCAAGAATCTGACTTGATTTGGCATAACGACGTACCAATTTTGAAATGATAACCCGCATTAAAGCCATTACAACTATCAGAATCCCTGTTGCTATTGCTTCATTTGTGAAATTGTTTAGAAAATTCATAGCATAAATAGTATTTAGGCTAATTTACTCAAAAAATCATAAACTTTATCCGTTGGCATTCCCATAACATTTGCATAGGAACCTTCTATTTTTGCAACCCCAATAAAACCAATCCATTCCTGAATTCCATAGGCTCCTGCTTTGTCATAGGGTTGGTAGTTTTCTAAATAATAAAGAATGGCTTCATCGCTCAACTCATTGAAAGTAACTTTGGTTATTTCATAAAGTGTTGTGGTTTTTTCATTCGTTTTAAAACATACCGATGTAATTACTTCATGGGTGTTATTTGACAGAGATTTCAGAATTTCAAAAGCATTTTGTTTATCGGTTGGCTTGCCTAATGCCTGATTATTATGCCAAACTATGGTATCACTTGTAATAAGAATTTCATTGGATTGTAGTTCGGCCTCGAAGGCATTGGCCTTCAATTCGGCAAGATAGTTCGTGATTTCTTCGGCTTTTAACTCTAATGGATATACTTCCTCAATTTCTTTTAGTCTGATTTCAAAATCTAAATCCAGGTCCTTAAAGAATTGTTGTCTTCTCGGAGAACCTGAAGCGAGAATTAAGCTGTATTTTTTTAATTTGTTTTTAAGCATTGTATTTGATATTGAATGTAATAACGGCGATTGAAAGTATACCAAAAAACAGGACTATTTTGAGGATAGTGCTAAGATGATGGTATTCTTTTTGAGTTTTGGCAGACCACATTTTTATGGTGAAATAAAAAAGCGGGGCAACGATGAATGCTAAGGCATACAGGGTGGCAAAAGATAAATTATTGGCCACAAAATAGCGATTGATGTAGTTTAGCAGTAATGCCAGCGGTATAAAACTTAGTGCGAAAACCAGTTTGGTGGTTCTGTTCACGCCAAAGGCAATAGGTAACGTATTCATGTCTTGAGCGAAATCTCCTTTTACATCTTCTAAATCTTTTACGATTTCCCGAATAAAATTGATGATGAAAGCAAATAAAGCATAATCCAAAAGTATCGAAAACAGATTGCCCATTTGTTGCTGGTTACCTGGATTGGTAATAGGATATAAATCAAATAGTCCGATCAAAATAACGCTGAAAGACAATAATAAAGCCACAATGATGTTTCCAACAAGAATCATTTGTTTTAAGGTAGTCGCGTAAAAATAGAGTGTGGCAGCTATTAAAATAAATATTGATGCAAAACCGGGTTTTGAAATCACATTCGACAAATAAAAACCGATGCCGACACCCGTAATATTCAGCAACACATAAATGTTATAGGCATTAGATTCGGAAATGCTTTTGCCAACTACCACATTGTTTGGCTTGTTTTCTGCATCGGTATTTTGATCAAAAATATTGTTGATGACATAACCGCCCGCTGCAAGCAACACCGTAGATAATACCAGTAAAGCAAACTGCCAATCCGTTAACGCCAAAGTAATATTTTGTAATTTCAAAAAACCGTACCGAAATACAAATTGCATCAAAGCAAGCATTAGTAGGTTTTGGTATCGAATGAGTTTTAAAAAGTTCATTTATAAAGTTATGAGGTTTGAGTTATGGGGTATATTAAAAATAGGTTCCCGATTGCTGCCGGAAATGCAATCTTGATCACTAATCGTGTTTTCCGTCATAATAAATATGCCATTTTCCCTGCACTTTCATGACTTGTTCGATTACTTCACGCACGGCACCTTTTCCTCCGTTTTTATGTGAAATATATTTTGAAATGGCTTTGATCTCCGAACTGGCATCTTGAGGACAGGCAGGTAAACCCACTAATTTCATTACATGGTAATCAGGGATGTCATCTCCCATATACAGTACTTCTTCGGGTTTAATAGTGTACAATTCGGTGTATTCTTTGAAGGTTTCCACCTTGTCCGGCGTAGCCAAATGAATATCGGTAATGCCTAAATTTCGCAAACGAATGCGAACCCCTTCATTGCTTCCTCCAGAAATGACGCATACATTATATCCACTTTCTATGGCCGCTTTCATAGCAAAACCATCTCGAATATTCATTACCCGAAGCATTTCTCCAGTAGAGGTAATGTGTACAGAACTGTCTGTTAAAACTCCATCTACATCAAAAATAAATGTAGTAATATGGTTCATTATTTCTTTATAACTTTTTGGCATTGCTTTGTATAGATTGTGTTAGGATTGTATAAATGTTTTTTTGATTTTCATTGGTTAAAAACAATTGATGTGCTTCAAGTGTTCCCGTATCATTTCGTTTTGCTGGACCTGTTTGTGCTTCCTGGGGTGAAAGAGCAATTATTTTTTGAGCCGTTTCGAGAATTAAAGGTTTTAATATATCGAAAGGAACGTGATGCTCCAAGCAGATTTCTTGTCCGATCTGGTATAAATGATTGGTAAAATTATTGACAAAAACCGCCGCAACATGCAATGCTTTTCTTTGATCGGAATCGATAGAAAAAACGGAATTAGAAATGGATTTTGCTAATTGTTCCAGTATTTGATAGTCGTTTTCGTTTTGTGCTTCCAAACAAATAGGAATAGTGGTAAAATCGACCAACTTGTTTTTTGAAAAAGTTTGTAAAGGATAAAAAATGCCTTTTCTGTTTTTGTCATTGAGCGAAGCTAATGCCACTCCACCTGAAGTATGTACCACTAGCCGATTTTTAAATGGTAATTGAGACGATACCGTTGCAATTGCGTCATCAGAAACAGCCAATATATATACATCCGATTCTTCCAAGTTATCCCAGTCATTGGTTATTTTGCCGGAATCGAGTAAGTGGAGCAGACTTTCTGGTTTTCGAGTATAGACTTGAATCAATTCGATTTCAGAATTCAAAACAGCTTGATTCTTAAAAGCCCTAATCAAGTGTTGGGCCACATTTCCAGAACCTATAAGTGTTACTTTAGTCATATGGCAAAATTAACAAAAAAATAGTAAAGGTTTAGTGGTAATAAAAGATAGATTGTAAAAGAAAAATAGCGCTAATTCTCTTTTTTTGTAAAAATTGACATTGCCTTATTTTTGGATTTAATTAACAAATTCCTAAATAAACTAATCGACATTTTTAATGTACTTTTGTCACACTTTTATAAAATGTAATTCAATATAAATGAATGACTCTATCGATAATTTGAAGAAAATACGAATGAGTATCAAAATGAATTGCATATTGTAATTAAAAAACAATAAATATTTTTATATGAAATCGCCATTAACATCAAGTTTGCGTAAGCAAACACCGATAAATAAAAAGGCGATAACATATATGACCGCTGACAAATAAATTTTACATATATGAATAAAAAAATAGCTTCCATTTTGTTTTCCACCCGATTAATGGCCATTCTTTTCCTGACTTTTGCTTTTGCGATGGGTGCGGGAACTTTTATAGAAAGCAAATACAATACCGATACTGCCCGCATCATGGTTTATAATACCTGGTGGTTTGAAGGCATAATGGTGTTTTTTATGATCAACTTCATCGGAAATATCAAAAGATATAAATTATGGAGAAAAGAAAAATGGGCCACTTTATTGCTTCATTTATCTTTTGTTTTTATTCTTTTGGGAGCTTTCGTAACTAGATATATCAGTTATGAAGGGGCTATGCCTATTCGCGAAGGTGCGGCTGAAAACAAGTTTTATTCCGATAAAACCTTTCTGACGCTTTTTGTTGACGGGGAATACAAAGGAGAAATGAAACGCAGGGTTTTTGAAAAAGCGGTTCTTTTTTCGCCTGTTACCAATAACAGTTGTACAATTTCAGATCAATTTGCCGATACTAAATTTGAAGTGAACTTTAAAAACTTCATCATGGGGGCAAAAGAATATATAAAAGAGGATGAAAAAGGTGTTTTATATCTAAAGTTGGTCGAAGCTGGAGATGGTGGTCGTGAAGAGCATTTTCTAAAAGAGGGAGAAGTGCAAAACATTCATAACGTTTTGTTTGCTTTAAATAAACCAACTGAAGGTGCCATAAATATCAATACAGACGGAAGTAATTATACGATCCAAACGCCATTTGAAGGTAATTTTATGCGAATGGCGGATAAATTGCAGGGCAGTGTAAAAAAAGACGTTGTTCAGCCTTTGATGATGCGTTCTTTATACAGTGTAGGCGAAATGCGTTTTGTATTTCCGGATCCGGCTATAAAAGGAGAGATTGCTTATAAATCAAGCAATGACTTCAAAGAAAAAAATCATGAAGATGCGTTGACTCTTACCGTAAATGCAGAAGGACAGCAAAAAGAAGTAACCTTATTGGGATCCAAAGGAAGAACAGGGGATTTTAAAACCGTTAAAATTGGGAAATTGGAGTATATCTTTTTCTACGGAAGCAAAGCTTACGTTTTACCTTTCAAGATTAAGCTGAATGATTTTATTGCTCAAAAATATCCTGGAACTGAAAAAAGTTTTTCTTCATTTGAAAGCCAGGTTACCGTTCAGGATTCCGTAGCACCTTTTGATGCAAGAATATTTATGAATAATGTTTTGGATTATAAAGGCTATCGTTTTTTTCAATCTGGATTTGACCCCGATGAAAAAGGAACCATATTATCTGTAAGCCATGATTATTGGGGAACTTTAATCACTTATATTGGTTATTTTATGTTGTTTTTTGCTATGATCGCGATATTGTTTACTAAGCATTCTCGTTTTGCTGATTTGAAACGAAAATTAGAAGTTGTAAAAAGTAAAAAAGCCAAGCTATTGTCAATTTTGGTTTTATTGTTCAGTTTTAATGGATTTGCTCAAAATCACGATCATGACCATTCAAGCCATGATGCCTCACATGATGATTCAAAGAGCACTAATCATGTGCGAAGTGCTCCAACCAAAAAACAATTGGATTCTTTATTGAATGTGTTTAAAGTTCCTGAAGCACAGGCTGCCAAATTTGGGAGATTGATTATTCAAGACGTTGGGGGAAGAATGAAACCGATCAATACTTTTTCGTCTGAATTATTGCGAAAAGTAAGTCATTCGGATACCTATAATGGCATGAATTCAGATCAGGTATTCTTGTCGATGACACAATATCCAAATGTATGGATCGAAGTTCCTTTGATTTATATCAAAAAAGAAAATGATAGTATACGCAAAATAATAGGCATTGCCAAGGGTCAGAAATATGCTCCTTTCATTGCTTTTTTCGACGAAAAAGGGAATTACAAACTGTCCCCTTATTTAGAAGACGCATTTAAGGTGGCCAATCCGAATCAATTTGAAAAGGATTTTATCGAAACGGATAAAAAGGTAAACTTGATGGAATCGGCATTGAGCGGAAGTATTTTGAAGATTTTCCCAATCCCAAATGATCCCAACAATAAGTGGATTTCTCACTTGGAATTAGATAAATCGGGATTAAAAGGAATGGCCGCAACGTATACCAAGAATGTTCTGCCATTGTATTTTGGAACCTTGAATGAAGCCATAACTTCTAAAAATTATCAAAAAGCGGATGAATTGGTTGAGAGTATCAATGGTTTCCAGAAAAAATTTGGAAGCAAAGTGCGTCCAAGTGAAGAGAAAATCGCTTCTGAGATTTTATATAATAAATATGATATTTTGCCTAAGCTATTTTATTGCTATTCGCTTGGAGGAATTTTAATGTTGGTATTTACATTATTCAATATTTTCTTTGATAAAAAGGCATTGCGAATTACCGTGAATGCGTTTCATATATTGATAGGAGTATTTTTTGGATTACATACCATAGCATTAGGAGCGCGTTGGTATATCTCAGGTCACGCACCTTGGAGTAATGCGTATGAATCCATTGTATATGTGGCGTGGGCAACGATGTTTTTTGGTTTGGTTTTTGACAGGAAATCGAAACTTACGGTAGCTTCCTCTGCTTTTGTCTCAGCCATGATTCTTTGGGCTGCAAATCTAAACTGGATTGATCCAGAAATTGCCAATTTGCAACCCGTTCTTAATTCATATTGGCTTATGATACACGTAGCGATAATCGTTGCGAGTTATGGCCCTTTTGCATTGGGAATGATTTTAGGTTCAGTGTCGTTACTCTTGATTTTATTTACCAATGATAAAAACAAAATCAAGATGGAATTGAATATAAAAGAAATCACCTATATCAACGAAATGGCTTTGACCGTTGGATTGGTTATGCTTACCATTGGTAATTTCCTGGGAGGGCAATGGGCCAATGAAAGCTGGGGACGTTATTGGGGTTGGGATCCAAAAGAAACTTGGGCATTAATCAGTATCATGGTCTACGCTTTTGTGATTCATGCTCGATTCGTACCTTCTTTACGTGGTAAATGGATTTTCAATCTGATGAGTATGTTTGCTTTTATTTCCATTTTGTTTACCTATTATGGTGTAAATTTCCATTTAGTGGGATTGCATTCCTACGCTAGTGGTGAGGCACATTCATTGAGTTGGATTTGGTATTCATTAGGATCAATAACATTATTTGGGGCAATTACGTATCCGAAATACAGAAAATATTATAAAAAATAATTGTTTGTTAGACCTCTAAAATTTTAATCGATGAAAAAAGCGCTATTAATTTTAAGCTCGGTTTTGTTGCTTTTTAGTAACCAAAATCAAGCACAAGATAAAAATATAATTTCTAATCAAAATAAAGTAATGATGAATAAAGGATCCATTTACCAATTTAAAGTAGAAGATTTATCAGGAAATACTTTTGATTTTTCTACTTTAAAAGGAAAGAAAATAATGATTGTTAATACTGCCTCAAAATGTGGATTGACACCTCAATACAAAGAACTAGAAGCATTGTATGAAGAATACAAAGACAAAGGATTTGTAATTATAGGTTTTCCCGCCAATAATTTTGGAGCTCAAGAACCAGGAACCAATAAAGAAATTGAAACTTTTTGCCAACTCAATTATGGGGTGACATTTCCTATGATGAGTAAAGTTTCTGTAAAAGGGGACGATATGTCTGAAGTGTATCAATTTTTGACACAAAAATCAAAAAATGGCTTGCAAGACAGTGAAGTGGAATGGAATTTTCAAAAATATCTTTTGAACGAAAATGGAGAACTGGAAAAAGTGATTTCACCAAAGACATTGCCAAAAGATGCAAGCATCGTGAATTGGATTAAAGGATAACAGCCCAATGGTGCATAATTTTAAAAAGCGATTTTCGGGAAACTGAAAATCGCTTTTTGTATTTTAGAAACAGTTAAAAATTAAAATTTTTCATTTTTAAAAATTTCGCTGACGGCTGCTTCGTAGTTTTTGATGCTCTTGGCTTTTTTTATCTTTTTTAATACGCTGTGAGGATTTGAAAATGTCGTGGAAAAGTATTCCCATAAATGATACATTTTCAATA
>Ga0137355_1000144_pt1 | contig 10631 bp, 13 predicted proteins | sample EasRivERMLT800_2_FD_104763 | JGI IMG/M metagenome (GOLD analysis project Ga0137355, IMG submission 104763) | Soil microbial communities from meander-bound floodplain in the East River, Colorado, USA - East River MetaG ERMLT800_2 | ecosystem: Environmental > Terrestrial > Soil > Floodplain ... | reverse complement strand
CTCGCGCAGGATCTGCTTGATCTCGGTGAAGCGGGACGCAGGGTTGGCCGCCTTGACGCGAATCCACGCAGGCTTCGCCAACGGCGCCTGCGGCACGATCTTGATCGGAATGCGGGCCGTCTTGAGACGGCCTTTTTCCTTCACGCCGGCTTCACGCATCTTCGAGCCTGTGCGCCAGAAGCCACGCGAGGCGAATGCCGATCTCCTTCGCCGTGCCCTTGATGCCAAACTGCTTCGCCTGCGCGACGTTCAATCCGGGATAGCCGCAGGGATCAATGGCGTTGAACGGCGTCAAATCCATGTCCACGTTGAGCGCGAGCCCGTGCCACGCGCGCCCGCGCGTCACGCGGATGCCGAGCGAGGCAATCTTCGCGCCGCCAACGTAGACCCCGGGCGCGCCCGGCTTTCTCTCCGCCTGCACCTCGTGCCCGGTAAGAAAATTGATCACGCACTGCTCGAGCAGCGCGACGAACGGCTTCACCTTGATCCCGCGCCGCGAGAGATCCACCAGCGTGTAGAGCACCGCCTGTCCCGGCCCGTGATAGGTAATCTCGCCGCCGCGCTCGGCCTGCACCACGGCAATGCCGTTCGCCATCTTGGGGCCGAATTTGGGATCGGCCCCCTGCCCCAGCGTGTACACCGGCGGATGCTCCAGCACCCACAGTTCATCCGGCGTCTCGGGAGTACGGTTCAGGGTGAACTCGCGCATCTTCGCGACCAGCGGCACGTACTCCACCAGCCCGAAGCTGCGCACGCGCGTCGCGAGCGCGGTTTCCATCACAGCACCATCACCACCGACGGATGGTCGCAAAGCTCCTGGTAGAGGGCGTCGAGCTGCTCGCGCGAGGTCGCGCGGATGGTGCAGGTGACGCTGAGGTAGTTGCCCTCGCGGCTCGGCCGCAGCTCCATCGTCGCCGCGTCGAAATCCGGCGCGTGCTTTTTCACGATGACAATCACGTTGTGCGCAAACCTCGCCTCCTTCCTCCCCATCACCTTGATGGGAAAGTCGGTGGGATACGCGATCAGCGACTCTGCGTTCGCCAGCGGCATCAGGCCGAGACCGCCTCCTTGCGCATGACCTTGGTCTTGAACTCCTGGTACAGCGCGTAGGCGCGCTTGAACAGCGGCCCGGGCCTGCCGTCGCCCACGGGCTTGCCGTCCAGGGCGACGATGGCGAGGATTTCCTTGGAGGACGAGGTCACCCACACCTCGTCCGCATTGCGCACTTCCGCCTCGGTGACGTCGCGGAACTCGAGCGGGACCTTGCCGGCCTGCGCGATCTCCGTGACCACGTCGTAGGTGATGCCGGGCAGGATCAGGTTCGACTTTGGCGGCGAGAGCAGCACGCCGCGCTTGACGATGAACACGTTGGAGGCAGAAGCCTCGGTGAGCTTGCCGTCGCGGAACAGGATCGTCTCCTGCGCGCCCGCGTCCGCCGATACCTGCCGCAGAAGGCAGTTGCCGATCAGCGAGATCGACTTGATGTCGCAGCGCAGCCAGCGGTTGTCCACCGCGCTCACGGCGATGCCGCCCTTCTCGACCAGTTCCCTGGGCGGGTTCACCAGCGGATTGCACATCACGAACACCGTCGGCTCAACGCCCGCCGGAAACGCGTGGTCGCGCTTCGCCACGCCGCGCGTCACCTGGAAATACACCGCCTGGTCATCCCAGGGCTGCTGGGCGACGAGCTGCAGGATGATTTCGCGCCATTTCTCGCGCGTGTACGGGTTCTTGATGCGCACCGCGCCAAGGCTGCGCTCCAGACGCGCCAGGTGGTCATCCATGCGAAACGGCGCGCGCGAATAAACGGGAATCAGCTCGTAGACGCCGTCGCCGAAGATGAACCCGCGATCGAGCACCGGCACCATCGCTTGCTCGATCGGGAGGAATTTGCCGTTCAGGAAAACCATGAGAGGACCCCGCTACTTGAACAACAATCGCAGTGTATCCCAGGCGCGGCCGAAGAAGCCCGCCACGGCGACGTTCTCGAGCGCCACCACGGGGTAGTCGCCGAGCGGCTTGCCGTCCAGCTGTACCCGCAGCACCCCCACGCGCTGCCCCACGGCCACCGGCGCCACCACTGGCGGATGCGTCACCAACTCGGCCTTCAACTTGTCTGCCTGGCCCTTGGGTACCGTCACCACCAGGCCCTCGGCGAAACCCGCCTTTACCTCGGCAGCTGCGCCCTTCCACACAGCCACCGCCTTCACCGCCGCGCCGCGGGGATAGAGGCGCACGCCGTCAAAGGACTGGTAGCCCCAGTTGAGCAGCCTGAGTGACTCCTGCGCGCGCGCGGCGTCGGAGGGCGCGCCGAGCAGCACCGACAGCAGCCGGCGCCCGCCGCGCTGCGAGGAGGCGACGAGGCAATAGCCCGCAGCCTCGGTATAGCCGGTCTTCACCCCATCCACGCTCGGGTCGAGCCACAGGAGGCGGTTGCGATTGATCTGCGTGATGTTGTTGTAGCGGTACTCCTTGCCCGCGTAGTAGCGCGCGTATTCGTCCGGAAAATCGCGGATCAGCGCGCCGGCGAGCAGCCACAGGTCGCGCGCCGTGCTGTAGTGCTGCTCCGCGGAGAATCCGGTGGCGTTCGCAAAGTGCGTGTTCCTCATGCCCAGCCGCGCCACTTCACGGTTCATCAGCCCGGCGAATTCTTCCTCCGACCCGGCCACCGCCTCGGCGAGCGTGATGGTCGCGTCGTTGCCCGACTGCACCACCATGCCGTGTATCAACTCCTCCACCACGACGGGCTTGCCGGGCTGGACGAACATGCGCGAGCCGCTCGCGCGCCAGGCGCGCTCGGACACTTCGATGCGGTCCGTGAGCGACAGCCGCCTGTCGCGCAGCGCGCCGAACACCACGTACGCAGTCATGAGCTTGGTGAGCGATGCCGGCGCGAAGCGCTCGTCGGCCTTTTCCTCGGCAAGTACCTGGCCGCTTGTCAGGTCGGCGAGCAGCCAGGATCTGCCGGCGACCTGCGGCGCGGGCTGTGCCTGGGCGGCAACGCTCGCAATGAGCAGGACCAGCGTACGCAGGAAGCCTCGCATGCGAAAGGGAGCTACTGCTGTGCGAGCGGCGCGCCGCCCGGGACGACCTGCTCGATCTGAACCTCGGCGCTGCCCTGCGCGATGTACCCGAGCTTGTAGGCCGCTGCGTAAGACAGGTCGATCGCACGCCCGGCGTGGAAGGGGCCGCGATCGTTCACGCGCACCACCACGCTGCGGCGGTTGACCACGTTGGTGACGCGCACGTAGCTCGGGATCGGCAGGATCGGGTGCGCGGCGGTCATCTTGTACATGTCGTACTTCTCGCCGCTGGAGGTCGGGTTGCCGTGGAAGCGCTTGCCGTACCAGCTCGCCGTGCCGCGCTGCGTGTAGACGCCGACACGCGTGAGCGGCACGTATTTCCTGCCCATCGCTTCGTAGGGCCGGTTGGCCCAGCGGTGCAGCGGCTCGGTCCGCGGCACCGCGTCGGGTATCGAGGCAAGCTTCGCACTGTCGCCCGGCCCGTCATCCTTGTAGTAGCCGCCCGGGCGCCTCTCCGGCGTGGAGCTGCACCCGGCAACGAGTATCAGTGCAAGGGCGACCCGCCTCATGCCTCGTGGACGACGTTGCCGGCAACGATGGTGGCGCGCACGCGCCCGGCGAGCTCCATGCCGAGGAAGGGCGAGTTCTTGCCCTGGCTCTTCAGCGCCGCGCTCGTTACGCGCCAGGCGGCATTGGGGTCGAAGAGCACCAGGTCCCCCGGCGCGCCGGGCTCGATGCGGCCCGAGGCGACGCCCAGGACGCGCGCGGGCTCGCTGGTGATGCGCGCGAGGGTCTGCGCGAGCGTGAGCTTGCGTTCCATTCCCCACTTGAGCGTGAGCGGCAGCAGAAGTTCCAGCCCCGTGGCGCCGGGCTCGGCTTCCGCGAAAGGCAGCAGCTTCTGGTCCTCGTCCACCGGCGTGTGGTCCGACACGGCGCAGTCGATGGTGCCGTCAGCGAGGCCCGCCGCGAGCGCCTCGCGGTCGCGCTGGCTGCGCAGCGGCGGCTCGAGGCGGCAGTGCGAGTCGAAGAAGCCAAGATCCATGTCCGACAGGTGCAGGTGGTGGATGCCGACATCGCAGGTGAGCGGCAGCCCCTCGTGGCGCGCGCGGCGCAACAGGGCGACGCCGGCGGCGCTCGACATGCGGCAGATGTGCACGCGCGCGCCCGTGGCGCGCACCAGTTCGAAGAGCTGCGCGAGCGCGATGGTCTCGGCGAACGCCGGGATGCCGGCAAGGCCCAGGCGCGTCGCCACCTCGCCGTCGTGCGCGACGCCGCCCTTCGCCAGCCAGGCGTCCTCGGCGCGCAGCCACACCGGGAAGCCGAAGGTGGCCGCGTACTGCAGCGCGCGCCACAGCACCTGCGTATCGCCCACCGGGACGTTTGCCTGCGAGAAGGCGACGCAGCCGGACTCGGCGAGCTCTGCCATCTCGGTGAGCTGCTTGCCCGCGAGCTTCACCGTGAGCGCGCCCACCGGGTAGACGCGCGCCCGCGACAGGGCCTTGGCGCGGCGCCTGAGCATGTCCACCAGGCCGGGCTCATCGAGCGGCGGATCGGTGTCCGGCGGGCAGGCGAGGCTCGTCACGCCACCCGCCACCGCGGCGTCCATCTCGGATTCGAGCGTCGCCTTGTATTCGTAGCCTGGCTCGCGCAGCCGAGCGGCAAGGTCGATGAAGCCCGGCGCGACAATCAGGCCCTTTGCGTCGATGGTGCGATCCGGCGTTCCCGCTGCGGCCGCGATCCTGCCGTCGGCGACGAACACGTCGCCCACCGCGTCGCGCCCGCTCTTGGGGTCCACCACCCGGCCGTTCCTGATGAGGAGCTTCATCCGCCGCCCGCGATCATGCTCATCACGGCCATGCGCACGGAGATGCCGAAGGTCACCTGCGGCAGAATCACCGAGTGCGGGCCATCGGCGACCGAAGAGTCGATCTCCACGCCGCGGTTCATCGGCCCGGGGTGCATGACGATGGCGTCGGGCTTCGCCAGCGCGAGTTTGTCCGCGGTGAGGCCGTAGTGCTTGTTGAACTCCTGCGCGCTTGGCAGCAGCGCCCCGCTCATGCGCTCGTTCTGCAGGCGCAGCATCACCACGACGTCCGCGCCCGCGAGGCCCTCGCGCATTGAGTGGAACACGCGCACGCCGAGCGCGGCGGCGCCCGCGGGGATCAGCGTCTGCGGGCCGATGACGCGAACCTCGGGCACGCCGAGGGTGGTAAGGCCGTGGATCAGCGAGCGCGCCACGCGCGAGTGCAGCACGTCGCCCACGATCGCCACCGTGAGGCCGCCGAACTCCTTCTTGTAGTGGCGGATGGTGTACAGGTCCAGCAGGCCCTGCGTCGGGTGCGCGTGGCGCCCGTCGCCTGCGTTGATCACGTGCTCGTGCGGCTTCACGTGCCGCGCGACGAGGTGGGCCGCGCCCGAGGAGCCGTGGCGCACGACGAAGATGTCGGCCTGCATCGCCGAAAGGTTGGCCACCGTGTCGAGCAGCGACTCGCCCTTGGAGGTCGAGCTCACCGCGACGTTGAGGTTGATGACATCCGCCGACAGGCGCTTGGCCGCGATCTCGAAGGTGGTGCGCGTGCGCGTCGAGCCCTCGAAGAACAGGTTGAACACGCTCTTGCCGCGCAGCAGCGGCACCTTCTTGATGTCGCGCTCGGTGACGCCGACGAAGGACTCCGCGGTGTCGAGGATCTTGAGCAGCATCTCGCGCGGCAGCCCCTCGATGGAGAGCAGGTGCTGCAACTCGCCATTGCCGTTCAGCTGGGGGTTACGCGCCACGCTCGAGCTCCAGCGAGAGCCTGCCCTGCGCGTCGCGCTTCAGGCGCAGCCGCATGCCGGCGGGCACGCCCACTTTCGCGCCCGCATGCTGCGCGCAGCCCGGCAGCTGCCGGCCGTCGCGCTCGGCCAGCACCACCAGCGCGATCGAGGCCGGGCGGCCGTAATCGAACAGCTCGTTGATCGCCGCGCGCACCGTGCGCCCGGTGTGGAGCACGTCGTCCACCAGCAACAGATCCTTGCCCTCGACTTCGAAGGGGATCTTCGAGCGCTTGGGATCCTTGGCGAGCCCCTGCTTGGCATAGTCGTCGCGATAGAACGCGGGATCGAGAAGCCCTAGCGGAAACTTCAACGCGAGCGCCGCGTGCAGGCGCTCGGCGACCCAGGCGCCGCCGGTGTGGATGCCGACCATCGCCGTGGAGGGCTTCACAAGCGGCGCCAGCTCCTTGGCGAGCTGCGTACAGAGCTTTTCGGCGTCAGGCAGCGCGGCCATGGAAGTACTGCTCGAGGATGAGTTGCGCGGCGACCGAGTCCACCGCTTTCTTGCTCTTCGCGCCGCGCAGCAGGCTCTCGGCTGCAACCGAGGTGTAGCGCTCGTCCACGCGCTCGACCGGCAGGCGGAAGCGCCCTTCGAGCTGGCGCGCGAAGCGCTGCACGCGCTTGGCGAGCGGGTGCTCGCCGCGCTCGGCGACGGGCAGCCCCACGACGAGCGCATCGGGGCGCCATTCCTTCACCAGCTTCTCGATCGCATCGAATCCGGGCGCGGCGATGCCGGGCAGCGGGTGCGCGGTGCCGAACTCCGCCTCCCCTACTGCAACGCCAATGCGCTTGATGCCGAAATCGAAAGCGAGGACGGTGCGCGCCTGCTCAGGCATGTCCCGCCGAGTCCGCCAGGCGCGCGTAGTCCACGCCGAGCAGCTCCATCGCCGCCGGCAGGCGCTCTTCCGAGGGCAGGTCGAAAATGATGGCGTCCTTCGCCTCGACCGTGAGCCAGGCGTTCTGCTTGAGTTCATGCTCGAGCTGGCCAGGCGACCAGCCGGCGTAGCCGAGCGTCACCAGAAGCTTCGCCGGGCCCTCGCCGCGACCGACCGCCTCCAGGATGTCCTTGGAGGTGGTGAGGCCGATGGCCCCGCGCACGCGCAGCGTAGACTGCCAGTTGCCGGCCGGCTCGTGCAGGACGAAGCCGCGGTCGGTCTGCACCGGGCCGCCGAAGTAGATCGGCGCGTCGGACAGGTCCTTCTGCTTCAGGTTGAGCGAGAGGCGCTCGAACAGCGCCTGCAGGGTCATGTCGATCGGGCGGTTCACCACCACGCCGAGCGCGCCCTGCTCGTTGTGCTCGCAGACGTAAGTCAGGGTCTTGGCAAAGTACGGATCGGCCATGCTCGGCATGGCGATCAGGAAGTGGTGCGTCAGATTGATCGAGGACACGCTCAAAGGCTATTTTAACCCATGCCCTTGGGCTCCGCCGCGCTCGCCTGGTTCCGCGGCGCGACCTGCGCGCCACGCTGCCGTGCGTCAGTAGCGCAGCTTCTCCAGCGCCTCCTGCAACTCGCGCAGCAGCCCCGCCAGCGACTCGACCGCGCCGGCGGCCCGCGTGGCCGCGTCCGCCGCCTGCTCGGCGCCCGAGAGCACGTCGCGCACGCCACCGGCCACCGCGCTCGCGGCGCCGGCCTGCGACTGGGTGGTTTTCGATACTTCCTCGATGTTCCCCGCCAGCTTGCGCAGCACCTCGCCCAGCTCGCCGAGCGACTGGCCCGAGGCGCTGCCGGCGAGGGCCTCCGCCTGCGCGGCGACCTGGTTGAGCGCACTCGCCGTGCGCCCGAGCTCGGGGGAGGCGCCGCGCAGGCGGTCGATCTGCGCCGCCCCCACGCGAATGCGCGCGCCGAGGTCGCGCATCACGGCGAGCGCGGCCTGCACCGCCTGGTGCCCCTGGCGCGCCGCGGCGAGCGCGCTGCGTGAGAGCTCGGCGGACTGATTGGCGCGCGTGGCGAGCTCGTTCACCATGCGAGCCATGCCGAGCGCGCTTGCGCTTGCACCCTTGATGCGCTTGGACTGCCGCTGCGCGGCGGCGAACAGGACATCGGCTGCGTCCTGCGCGCCGCCCGCGGCGCCGCTTACGCGCTCGGCGGCCGCCGCAATGCGCGCCACCAGCTGGCGCAATGCTTCCAGTGCATCGTTGAGGGTGGCCGCCACCGGATAGGTGATCTCGCTCCCCACGGTGACGCGCGCCGTCAGGTCCCCCGCGGCGAGCGCCTCGAGCTCGTGGCGCAGCTGCTCGACCGCCGCCAGGTCGCGCTCGTGGTAGCGCCGCATCACCACATGCCGGCGCGCGATGGCCTCGCGCTGGCGCTGCTCGTCGTGCAGGTAGAAGAACGCCAGCAGGGCGAGCGCACCGATGAGCGCGAGCGCCACTGCCGCCAGGCCGTACTCATAGGCGAGCGACTCCGGTGCGGCGCGATAGGCCGCCACTACGCGGTCCACCGACTCCAGCAGCCGCTCCGAGTCGGCGTGGATGGCGAACGCTGCCTCCTTCGCGCCCGCGAGCCGCGCGCGCGTGCCGAGCACGGCGACCACCGAGTCCTGGTACAGGCCGAAGGTCTCGGCGAGCGCGGCGAGCGCCGCGGCGAGGTCGGCCTCCTTGGCGCCCTCGCGCAGCCGCGCGAGCGTGCCGCGGAACTCGTTGACGTCCTTGCCGAGCAGGAACTCCACTTCCGGGTCGACCACGTCCGCGGCGAGCAGTTGCTGCGCGCCGCGCGCCATGCGCTGCGTGAGCAGAACCAGCCGGCTCGCCGCAGCACTCTCCGACGGCGGTGCGCCGCGCGTGAGCTTCAGGTTCTGCACGCGCTCGGCACGCTCCAGGAGCTGCGGATTCGCGCGCTCCATGCCCGCCGCGGCGGCCGCGAGCGCAGTGAGCAGCTTCTGGTCGCGCAGCAGGGTGGTCGCGTTGCGCTCGCTGCGCTCCCACTCGGTGGCTAGCGCCTGCACCGCCTTGGGCGCACGGCCGTCCCTGACGAGGCGCGCGAGCGCGGCGGCAAAGCCGTCCCGGCTCGCCTGCACCAGGGGAAAGGCATCCGGGTCGCCGCGCAGGCTGCGCAAGGCGCTCTTCGCCAGGCGCTGCGACAGCGTGCGCATCTCGCCCGTCGCCGCGAGGTGGTGTTCGCCGAAATGTGCCTCGCGGTACTCGGCCCAGGCGAGCCACAGTGCCGCGACCAGAAGCGCGGCGATCGCGGCGGCGAGCATCGCGAGCTGCCGGCGCGGCGGCAGCACCGCCACGCCGCGCCACGCCGCGCCTAGCGCCTTCAGGCCCAAGCGCGTCGGCGCGCGCTCAGATCTCGACCAACTCGAAATCTTCCTTGCGCGCGCCGCATTCCGGGCAGGTCCAGTTCATGGGCACGTCTTCCCAGCGCGTGCCCGGCGCGATGCCCTCGTCGGGCGCCCCAGTGGCCTCGTCGTATAGGTAGCCGCAAATGAGGCACATCCAGGTCCGGTACTTCACTTGGCTTTCGGTCATCAGTCCTACGCGAGCGGTGAGTTAAAATCGTGCGGCATCTTAGCTCATTCCGCGGCGTGGCCGCGCCGCGCTCCCATGCCTTCCGCTCCTGCGCTCGTGCTCAGTTTCGCCGCCACCGATCCGACCGGCGGCGCGGGGCTGCAGGCCGACCTGCTCACCCTCGCCGCGCTCGGCTGCCATCCGCTGTCCGTCGTGACCGCGGTGACCGTGCAGGACACCCAGGGCGTGCACCGCATGCAGGTGCTGGAAGCGCAACTCGTCGCGGAACAGGCGCAGCGCCTCCTCGACGAGTTGCCCGTCGCCGCTTTCAAGATCGGCGTCGTCGGCAGCGCGGCGAATGCGCAGGCCATTGCAGCGGTCCTCGCGCGGCACCCGCGCCTGCCCGTGGTGCTCGACCCGGTGCTCGCCTCGGGGCGCGGCGACCCGCTCGCGGATGCGGCGGTGCTGGCGGCACTGCGCGAGCACCTGCTGCCGCGCACCACCGTGCTGACGCCGAACACGTTGGAAGCGCACGCGCTCGGCGGGGTCGCCGCCTGCCTCGCGCGCGGCTGCGAGTACGTGCTCCTCACCGGCACGCATGCCGAGACGACAGAGGTGGTGAACACGCTGCACGGCGCGGGAGGCATGGTGCGCGAGGACCGCTGGCCGCGCCTGCCGGGCAGCTACCACGGCTCAGGCTGCACCCTCGCCGCCGCGCTCGCCGCGCGCCTCGCGCTCGGCGACGCGGTGCCGCAGGCCGCGCGTGCTGCGCAGGAGTTCACGTGGCGCGCGCTCGAGCGCGGCTTCAAGCCCGGCAGCGGGCAGCACCTGCCATGGCGATGAAGCTGCGCGGCTTGTACGCCATCACGCCGGAGCGCCTCGACCGTGTCGCCGAGGCGGTGGGCTCGGGCGCGCTGTGCGCGCTGCAGTACCGCAACAAGTCGGCCGATTCCATGCAGCGATTGCGCGAGGCGAGCACGCTCGCGCAGCTGTGCCGTGCGCACGGCGTGCCGCTCATCGTCAACGACGACATCGACCTCACGCTCGCCGTGGACGCGGCCGGCGTGCACCTCGGCCGTGCCGATGGGGACCTCGCCGCGGCGCGCGCACGCCTGCCGGGGCGGCTCCTCGGCGCGTCGTGCTATGACCGGCTCGACCTCGCGCGCCGCGCCGTCGCGGCGGGCGCGGACTACGTCGCTTTCGGGTCAGTATTCGCCTCGCCTACCAAGCCCGCCGCGGTGCGCGCGCCGCTCGCGCTGTTCGCGCACGACCTGGGCGTGCCCAAGGTTGCGATCGGCGGCATCACGCTCGAGAACGCGCCGCAGGTGGTTGCGGCGGGCGCGGAT
>Ga0137355_1000143_pt1 | contig 10653 bp, 7 predicted proteins | sample EasRivERMLT800_2_FD_104763 | JGI IMG/M metagenome (GOLD analysis project Ga0137355, IMG submission 104763) | Soil microbial communities from meander-bound floodplain in the East River, Colorado, USA - East River MetaG ERMLT800_2 | ecosystem: Environmental > Terrestrial > Soil > Floodplain ... | reverse complement strand
TCGCGGGATTATCTATGCTTCAAACGGAACAGACTTTGCCGAAAAAGCAAGAGAAGAAGCCTTGAAAATGCAACAGGAAATGGAGGGGATTATTAGTTTAAAGTTTCAGATTTAAAGTTGTTCGCTTTGAGCTTTAAACAATTTAAACTTTAAACAGAATGAAACAATTCATAGACCAACTCGGCACTTCCCATTCTTTTGAAACGGCTCCCAAGCGTATCATTTCTCTGGTTCCGTCGCAAACGGAATTGCTGTATGATTTGGGTTTGGAAGACAGTATCATTGGCATAACCAAATTCTGTGTGCATCCGTATCATTTTAAATCGACCAAGAAAGTGGTCGGCGGAACCAAGAAAGTACATTTCGAGAAAATTCGATTGTTGCAACCCGATATTATTATTTGCAATAAAGAAGAGAATACCAAAGAAATTGTTGACGAATTGAGCAAAATTTGTCCGGTTTGGGTGACGAATATCAATACGATTGAAGACAATTTTCAAATGATTTTTGATTTTGGACAACTTTTTAATCGCAGAATAGAAGCGCAAAAGTGGAATGATAAACTGGCTTTTGCCCTGAGCGATTTTAAGAATTTCATCAAGGAAAAGCCAACAAAAAAAGTAACCTATTTTATTTGGAAAAACCCTTATATGGTAGCTGGTTCCGATAATTTTATCAATGAATTGTTAAGGTTGAACCACTTTGACAATATATATAATTCCAAAGGGCGTTATCCTGAAATCGAACTTGAAAAAATGGAATTGGAAGGCAATCCTGATTTGGTTCTACTGTCCTCTGAACCATTTCCCTTCAAGGAAGAAGATGCTTTGGAAATTCAAAAAATTGCCCCCTATGCCAAAATGGTATTTGTAGACGGCGAAATGTTTTCCTGGTACGGAAGCCGATTGCTGAAAGCGTTTGGCTATTTCAAGGATTTGCATGGGCAATTGATTTAGACCCTATTTATATTATTTGTTGCCCGTTTTGGGTTGGCAGCGATTAAAAGCTATAATTTACCATTAAAAAACTACATTTGCCTTCAAAATATATTACTACGTGATCAATTACACCATTTATAAAAACGAGAATAGCAACCAATGGGTGACATTTGTGCATGGTGCAGGGGGGAGCTCTTCTATTTGGTTCAAACAAATTCGTGATTTTCAAAAAGATTTTAACGTGTTGTTATTGGATTTGCGTGGGCACGGTAGCTCAAAATCTCCGCTGAAAACGGCATTCAAGAATAAATATACTTTTTCGGCTTTGGCCAATGATATTCTGGAAGTTTTAGATTACCTGAAGATTAAGAAATCACATTTTGTGGGAATTTCATTGGGAACAATTCTCATTCGGCAATTGGCGGAAATGAATCCCAAAAGGGTACAAAGCATGATACTTGGAGGGGCTATTTTGAAAATGAATTTCAGGTCCCAGATTTTGATGCGATTGGGGAATACTTTCAAATATGTATTGCCTTATTTGGTCTTGTATCAGTTTTTTGCCTTCGTGATTATGCCCAAAAAAAGTCACAAACAGTCTCGCGTTTTATTTATAAACGAAGCCAAGAAATTATATCAAAAAGAATTTATAAAATGGTTTAAACTCACTGCCGAAATTAACCCTGTTCTCAAATGGTTTCGTCAAGTAGAGCTTAATATACCGACACTTTATGTAATGGGCGAAGAGGATTATATGTTTTTGCCATCAGTCAGGAAAGTGGTTGAGAGCCATTATAAATCTTCTCAACTGTTCGTTATAGAAAATTGCGGTCATGTGGTAAATGTCGAACAGCCTAACGTTTTCAATGAGGCGGTGCTTTCTTTTATAAAAAATACTCCTTAAATAAATAATGCCGGCATCTTACGAAGCCGGCAATCATTTAACTAACCAAAACCAAATAATAAATAACCAGTTTATTACACTACAAAGGTGCTGCAAATTCGATTATTTGGCTGTTAAGATTTTGTTATTACTTTGTTGAGTTTAAGTTAAGTTTTTTAGTATTAATAAAATAGAGTATAAAGGTCAGGTCGTAATCTGGACGATTATGTATTAAAAAGGAATTCTCTATTTGTTGTCTTGTAGTGCAAAAACTTTTTTCAATACGTCTGATGTTCTGGCATTCAGGTTGGTTCTAATGTTTTTCTCTTCAACAGTAATCATTTTAAATACACCATCAAGGGCTTTATTGGTAACATAATCCGTAATGTCAGGATTCACTTTTGAGACCAATGGGATGGTATTGTATTTTTTTATGATAGAAGCCCAGATCACATCGGCCCCTACTTTACCTATAGATTGTTGTACAACCGGACTGAATTTTGCATACAATGGTTTTGTTGTTGAAGATTGCAAATAAACGGTCGCGGCGTTGTCTTTTCCCATCAGAATACTTTTGGCATCGCTAATCGTTATGTTTTTTACAGCCGTAACGAATATAGGAGTGGCTTCTTTAACTGCATCCTCTGCCGCCCGGTTTAATATTTTTATTCCCTCGTCAGCCAAATTGGACATTCCCATTTTGCGTAATGTTCGGTCTACTTTAGCTAATTCTTCGGGCATTAAAATCTTAACAGCTTCATTTTTATAAAAACCATCTACAGCAGTCAATTTAGAAACCTGCTCCGTGATCCCTTTATTTAATGCTTCTTTCAAACCGGCACCAATGTCTAATGTGTTATTTGTTTTTGTAATGGCGCTTGCTTTATCAGCCGCCTTTTTAAAAATGCCCATTAATTGCGCGTTGCAAAAAAATGGAACTAAAATAAATACTAAAAATATTCTTTTCATATGTGAGAAATTATTGTTATTTTTATTGATACTCAGTCGATTATGAATTATTATTGGAACGGCAGTAGATACTATATTTCATTATTCTTGTCTGTTTCACTGAAAAATGCAGTTGAGTTCAGTGAGTGCTTTGCAATTATATTGAAACTTTATTACGCTCTTTCCAATGTTTTATAATTTGTTTTCAAAGCTAAACAAATTGGGTCACTGTTTTAAAATAATATGAAGCTATTAATACATTAAAGTAATCGATTTTATCTATACGTACAGATATGTAAATTTATTATCTCTATAATAACTATTAATATAATTAACTATTATGAAATCACATGAAAAATTGACGACAGCCTCAGGAAGGCCTTATGTTGAAAATGAAAATTCGCAATCTGTGGGTTCACGTGGGCCTTTATTGTTGCAAGATTACATTCTACACGAAAAAATGGCTCATTTTAATAGGGAACGCATTCCGGAAAGAGTAGTGCATGCAAAAGGTTCCGGTGCATTTGGGACTTTTACCGTAACACACGATATAACAAAATATACCAAAGCCAAAATATTTTCTGAAATAGGGAAGGAAACCAAAGTTTTAATGCGATTTTCCACTGTTGGAGGTGAAAAAGGCTCTGCGGACACTGAAAGAGATCCAAGGGGATTCGCCATGAAATTCTATACTGAAGACGGAAATTGGGATTTGGTTGGGAATAATACGCCTGTTTTCTTCGTTAAAGATCCCAAAAAATTTGGAGATTTTATCCATACTCAAAAACGGGATCCCCATACCAACTTGAAGTCGCCAACGATGATGTGGGATTACTGGTCACTAAATCCCGAAAGTCTGCATCAGGTTTTGATTCTGATGTCCGATAGAGGGACACCTTATGGATACCGCCACATGAATGGGTATGGCAGTCACACCTATTCAATGATTAATGCCAATAATGAGAGGACTTACGTGAAATTTCATTTTAAAACCGCACAAGGGATTAAGAATTTTACCAATGAGGAAGCGGCGCAAATGAAATCAAAAGATATGGATTTTTCTCAAAGGGATTTATTGGAAAATATAGACGCTGGAAACTTTCCAACATGGAATCTGCAAATACAGGTGATGACCGAAGCCGAAGCCGATTCTCAAAGTTATTACCTCAATCCGTTTGATTTGACCAAGGTTTGGCCTCACGGCGATTATCCGCTGATCGATGTTGGAGTTTTGGAATTAAATCAAATTCCCCACAATTATTTTCAGGACATTGAGCAAGCCGCTTTTGCGCCGGCGCATATTGTAGATGGAATTGGATATTCACCGGATAAAATGCTGCAAGGACGTTTGTTGTCGTACCCAGATGCACATCGGTATCGTTTGGGGGTTAACTACGAACAAATTCCGGTAAACCGTTGCCCTTTTGCCACCAATAATTACGAACGTGATGGACAAATGCGCGTGGATGGGAATGGTGGCGAAAAACCAAATTATTTCCCAAACAGTTTTGATGAAATGGAAGTGGACCAAAGATATAAAGAGCCTCCATTACCTATACACGCTCATTTTGCCGATTGGTATGACAGGAATTGTGAAGGTGAAAATGATCATTATTCTCAACCTGGAAATCTGTTTAAAATAATGACGCCAGAGGAACAAGCCAATACGATTAATAATATAGTGGTGCATATGTCTGGAATTGAAGGGCCAAAGAAAAATGAGATCGTAAATCGCCAATTGTGTCATTGGTATCGTGCCGATGGGCGTTTAGGAGCGGGAGTTGCCGATGGGTTGGGCGTTGATGTGGATATGGAGGAAAGGTGAAAAAAAACGGTATTTCAACAAATGAGCTTAATCGTATAAAGCATATGTTTTTAAAGGGGCTAAAGAAAAAGTTCAATTGCTGAAAAGGAAAATTTATTAAAAGCCAATAGTCTTGCCATACAACAAACATGAGAATAATTGAACTTGAATTGTTATCGGATAACATCAACGAAACAGAGCGTTTTTATAATAGTGTCTTGGGATTGGAAACGATTTCAAAGGATATTTCTCATGTCTCATTTGATGCCGGTTTGACAAGGTTAACATTCAGATCTTCCAATAACGTAAAACCAATTTATCATTTTGCTTTTGATATACCCAATAATAAGTTGTTGGAAGCTTTTGCATGGATTGAAAAGAAAGCGGAAATTATGGAAGTGATTCCGCCAGACAAGATTGCTGATTTTTACAATTGGAACGCTAAGTCATTTTATTTTTATGACAATAATGGGAATATCTTAGAATTTATCGCACGAAATGATTTGGACAATGCTTCCCAAAAAGCGTTTGATGGTTCATCAATTTTATCAGTGAGCGAGATTGGATTGGTTTCCAAAGATGTTTCCAAACAAAGTGACGAGTTGTTTTATGAATTTGGGCTTACGGCTTATGCGAAACAACCCAAATTGAATAAATTTATTGTTCTGGGAACTGTTACAGGGCTTTTTATCCTTGTGGAAGAAAACCGGGATTGGTATCCAACGGATAAAAAATCAAAGTCATTCTGGACCAAAGTGGTGTTTGAAAATGATGGAGAAACAAGAACATTTGAAGTTTTAGGGTAATTGATTATGATTTACAGCGCTCATTTAGGAGGGCGTTTTTTTGTAAGTTATTGTGAAAGATTAAAAGGGAGTAGCATTCGAAAAAATAATGATTAATTTTTGAATTTAAATGGTATAAATATGGAAACACAAAATAATCAACCGTCACCTGCGGGTATCATGCAAATTGGCACCGGTTTTTGGGCCTCAAAAGTGCTTTTGAGCGCCGTTAAATTTCAATTGTTCACACACTTGGCAAAAAAGAAAAGCCAGAGCGCAGCTGAAATAAAAAGCTTATTGAACCTGAAATGTACGGATCGGAATGTATATGATTTTCTGGATGCCTTAGTCGCATTAGGTTTTTTGAATCGGGAAGGACTTTTAGAATCGGCAGTTTATTCTAACAGTATCCATACCGATGCTTTTTTGGATAAAAATAAGCCGGCTTATATTGGAGGGATGCTCGAAATGCTCAACAATCGCTTGTACGAGTTTTGGGGAAATTTGGAAGAAGGGTTACTTACGGGATTGCCTCAAAATGAAGTGAAGAACGATTCCGAGAACCTTTTTGATGCGTTGTATCAATCACCAGAAAAATTAGCCGAGTTTATTAATGCGATGGGTGGAATTCAAATTGGGAATTTCATGGCTTTTGCACAGCAATTTGATTTCTCCAAATACAAAACACTGACCGATGTGGGCGGCGCCAGCGGATTGCTGTCCCTGATGGTGGCAAAGCATCAACCTCATATGAGTTGTACCAGTTTTGATTTGTCAGCGGTAGAACCTTTGGCGAAAGCCAAAATCCAACAATTTCAATTGGAAGACAGAGTCGATACGGCAAGCGGTGATTTCTTTTCGGATCCAATTCCAAAAGCCGATATTGTGGTAATGGGAAATATTCTCCACGACTGGGACGAAGAGAAAAAAATGCAGTTGCTGCAAAAAGCATACAATGCCCTTCCCGATGGAGGTGCATTTGTAGCTGTCGAAAATGTAATTGATGACGAAAGAAAACAAAATGCATTCGGACTGATGATGAGCCTGAATATGCTTATCGAAACCGGAAAAGGTTTTGATTATACTTTCGCCGATTTTAATACATGGGCAAAGAAAGTTGGTTTTAAATCAACCTCGATCATGGCATTAACGGGACCAACCAGCGCTGCGATTGCTTATAAATAATTAGACACAAGATATGAACTGCCCCAAAAAGTTAGACACTATTTGGGGGCAGTTCAAATCGAGGTCTCTTTTTATAGACCAAGAATTCCTTTTTTAATTTGAAGTTGTTCCTCTGTAGGATTTTCTGCAACGGAAAGATATACGTCGTCCAAATAACCGTCAAGTTGTAATCCCATCGTGGCCAGATATTCCGTAACAGGGATGCGTTTGGTTCCGGTCACATAATCGTCAAAGAAAGACTGTAAGTTTTTATTCGCCAGTTGATTGGTGGTATTAATGATGTTATCCAGTTCGTAAGGTGTGTTGGTTTTTCCAAATTGATCGTACAAACCGGCAAACAAATCATCCAGACTTTTGGTGTTATTGCTGCTTTTTCGGATTTCAATATCCAAAGCCAAAGCAACCAATTCTCCGCCGCCGTAAACCAAATAACGGTTTTGATTTTTGTTGTTTCCTGATTCCCGAATGCTGATTTTGTTTTGAAGCAAATCTCTTGTGATGTTGTATTTTGTAATTACATTCTCAAATCGTTTGTAAAAAGTAGCCTCGTCGATAATTTTGTTTCGGGTCAATAAAATATTGGTTAAATAATCGGTAAAACCTTCTTTAAACCATTCTTCCTGTTCTTTCGGTATAAGTGTGAGTCCATTCCATAAATGAATGGTTTCATGCGCCATAATATGCCCCCAAACCGTTCGGCTGTTTTTATTGACCGCTCCCTTTATGATTTGGCTAAAACTGTTTCGGAATGCGCTGCCATCCGTCATGGTTTGCGATTCGTTGACCACAATCAAATACTTTTTCTTTGGCGAGTCGCCAAAAACTTTGGTGGTCGACAGGATGATCGGTTCCATCAGTTCGATAAAGCTGCTTTCACTTTTCTGTAGCGTATTTCCCAGAACCAAGGTCAATTCTAAATTTCCCAGTTTGATTTCCTTTTCATAATGAATTCCTACGAAAATGCAATTGTTGAGCATAAAACGAATATCGTCATTTACGGTAAAACTGTTGGGCTTTGACGTTTTGTTCCAAGGAGTGGAAGCTTTCCAGTTTTTTGGTAAAACAAAATCGACCGTTACATTTTTGAGTGTGGCCAAAGAAGGGACATCGGGAACTAAAAAAAGAGAATATCCCGTAAAAAATAAACCTTCCGGAGTTGTGTAAGCCACCTCGTCATATCCTCCGACACTTTCCCAGTTTTCTTTATCGTGTTCCAAAAGAATATCGTACTCTATTGTCGTGTTTCCATCGGAAGTTGGGATGATTTCCCAAGTTCCCTCTCCTAAATAGTTGACGGTTTGTTGTTTTCCTTTCGTGTTTTTAGCGATCAGGTTTTTGATGAACTTTGCCTCGCCTTCCGGATTTTGTTCCGTGGGATGCGTAATCATAAAGATTTTGTTTTTGGAAGCCGTCAAATTCAGATTGGCTTTAATATGAACAATGTTCTGATCGTGTTTCGTAAAATCGAGTTGGTAATTAGAATTGTCGGATTGGGCAAAGGAGCCCTGGGAAAATAAAGTTTCCAGAGCCAGAAAAATGATTTTTTTCATGTGATTGATTTTAATATTGATTGATGATGATTGATGATGATTTGCTTTTTCGAATGTGAAAAAGCAGTAACTAAAAGTCGTATAAATTGCTGTTTTGTTACAGAATAATTCAATTTTTGGATTGAAAAAATTAAATTTTAACGAATTAAATACGTTGCCATATCAGTCCATTAAAAATGTACCTAAGTATGGATTGAACTTTATCTTTTCTATTTGCTTATTTATTCCTGTTTTTATCCAGAACCAATCTTATTTTTCATACAAAAAATGACGTTATGATATTTTGTGTTTTATGCTATTTTAGATGAATATTTTTTAAAAATTTCGTAAATTGCGCCCTTAAATTATCATATTCATAAAATGGAATTAGTAAAGCCTTACATCCCCGTTAATAAAGTAAGAATTGTAACTGCTGCATCGCTTTTTGATGGTCATGATGCCGCTATAAATATTATGCGAAGAATTATCCAATCAACGGGTGTTGAGGTAATTCATTTGGGACATGACAGAAGTGTGGAAGAAGTGGTGAATACCGCTATCCAGGAAGATGCCAATGCTATTGCAATGACTTCATACCAAGGGGGACATAATGAGTATTTTAAATATATGTATGATTTGCTCAAAGAAAAAGGAGCTGGACATATCAAGATTTTCGGTGGAGGCGGCGGAGTAATTTTGCCTTCTGAAATCGCTGAATTGCAAGCCTACGGAATCACCAGAATTTATGCTCCGGATGACGGACGTGAAATGGGATTACAAGGAATGATTAATGATTTGGTACAACGTTCCGATTTTCCAACCGGTGATCAACTGAATGGGGAATTGGATCAATTGGAAACCAAAAATCCAACGGCAATTGCTAGATTGATTTCGGCTGCGGAAAATTTCCCTGAGTTGGCGCAATCTGCTTTCGACCGTATTCGTGAAATGAACGCCACTTCGAGGATTCCGGTTCTTGGAATTACAGGAACGGGCGGTGCAGGAAAATCTTCGCTGGTAGATGAGTTGGTTCGTCGTTTTCTGATCGATTTCCCTGAAAAAACCATCGGATTAATTTCTGTCGATCCGTCCAAACGTAAAACTGGTGGTGCGTTGTTGGGAGACCGTATTCGTATGAATGCGATTAATAATCCTAGAGTGTATATGCGTTCTTTGGCAACTCGTCAATCGAATTTAGCTTTGTCGAAATATGTTGCCGATGCAATACAAGTAATTAAGGCTGCAAAATACGACATCATAATCCTTGAAACTTCGGGTATCGGACAATCGGATACCGAAATTATGGATCATTCAGATGTTTCTTTATATGTAATGACACCGGAATTTGGTGCCGCAACCCAATTGGAAAAAATCGATATGCTTGATTTTGCCGATTTGGTAGCATTAAACAAATTCGATAAACGTGGTGCATTGGATGCGATTCGTGATGTAAAAAAACAATACCAACGCAATCATAACCTTTGGGATGTTAATCCGGATGAGATGCCGGTATTTGGGACTATAGCCTCACAATTCAACGATCCGGGAATGAACACGTTGTATAAGTCGATTATGGATAAGATTGTCGAAAAAACAAACGCCGATTTGAAATCGACTTTCCAAATCACTCGTGAAATGAGTGAAAAGATTTTCGTTATTCCACCGCATCGTACAAGATACTTATCTGAAATTGCCGAAAACAACAGAAAATATGATGCTACGGCATTGAGCCAGGAACAAGTGGCTCAAAAATTATATGGAATTTTCAAAACGGTGGAAACGGTTTCCGGAAAAATGCCAGTATTCAATAAAGCTGGAATTGATGATGCTTCTGTTCTTCCTAGCGTAATAGCGGAACATGATGAAAACAGAATTTTCATCAACCTATTGCTGAACCAATTCGATAAGGTAAAAATGGATTTAGATCCTTATAATTGGGAAATCATTTTGACTTGGGACGAAAAAGTAAACAAATACAAAAATCCGGTTTATAGCTTTAAAGTTAGGGACAAAGAGATCAAAATGGCGACGCATACCGAATCGCTTTCGCATACTCAAATTCCAAAAGTAGCTTTACCAAAGTACCAAGCTTGGGGTGATATTTTGCGATGGAACTTACAGGAAAATGTTCCGGGAGAATTCCCTTTCACCTCCGGTTTATATCCGTTTAAACGTGAAGGAGAAGATCCATCGCGTATGTTCGCCGGTGAAGGTGGGCCAGAGCGTACCAACAAACGTTTTCATTACGTAAGTGCCGGTTTGCCGGCCAAACGACTTTCGACTGCTTTTGACAGTGTGACTTTATACGGAAATGATCCACATATTCGTCCTGATATTTACGGAAAAATCGGGAATGCCGGTGTTTCTATTTGTTGTTTGGATGACGCCAAAAAATTATATTCCGGTTTCGATTTGGTTCATGCTATGACCTCGGTGAGTATGACTATCAATGGACCGGCACCGATGCTGTTAGGATTTTTCATGAATGCTGCCATCGACCAACAATGCGAATTGTATATCAAGAAACACGATTTGGTTGCTGATGTTGAGGAAAAAATAAAAGGAATCTACAAGAAAAAAG
>Ga0137355_1000141_pt1 | contig 10657 bp, 5 predicted proteins | sample EasRivERMLT800_2_FD_104763 | JGI IMG/M metagenome (GOLD analysis project Ga0137355, IMG submission 104763) | Soil microbial communities from meander-bound floodplain in the East River, Colorado, USA - East River MetaG ERMLT800_2 | ecosystem: Environmental > Terrestrial > Soil > Floodplain ... | reverse complement strand
TCAATAAATGGAGGTTCAGTTGTAACAGGACAAACAAATCCGATTGTTAACATTTCTGGATTAAGTGCTGCTTCTGTTCAAACAATTGTTATTACGGATGAAGCTACAGGCTGTCAGGCAACAGCTACAGTACCGGTTGCACAATCGGCGCCATTGGCACTAGTTCAGGCTAGTAATGTTAACGCTAATTGTAATTTCGGAGCACAAGTAAGTGTGACGGCTTCAGGAGGTGTTGCACCATATGGCTATTCATTTGTTGTAGCAGGTAATGCAGCGGGAGCTTATTCAACTTCGAATTCAGCTGTTTTAGATCCTTCAGTTTCAACGGCGTGGGATGTTTATGTGAATGATGTTAATGGATGTGTTATCACAGCACCATTTAGAATTACTATAGCTGCTGATCCATTGCCATCAGGATTTTCAGTGACTGTTCCAAGTCAATGCCCAAGCACTACGGGAACATATGATTTTACTGTAAATGTTGGTTCTGGAAAAGGTCCGTTCGAATACAGTATTGGAAGTGGTTTCCAAAGCAGTAATACATTTACAATAAATGCTGCCGGAACATATGATGTTACAATTAAAGACGCTAATGGCTGTACTACAGTTCTTCCTGCAGGAGTAGTAATTTGGCCAGCGCTAAATTTAGAAGCGACTGTTACAGCATTGCCAAGTTGTTCATTTAACAATGGAAGTATTTATGCATCTGCAACAGGTGGTTCAGCATCGGCTAACTATCGTTACAGTTTAGATGGTAATTTTTGGGTAACCGGCCCTAGAACTTTTATAAATGTTGGTCCGGGCACGCACATTGTTACAGTTCGTGATGTAGCTACAGGTTGTACTGATGATGTTACTGTTGATTTAGTGAAAGCGACAGATATAACAGGTTTAGCTTTAAATGGAACTAATGTTTCTTGCAGAGGTGGTTCAGATGGTTCGATTGTCGTGACTATAGATCCAAGTGCTCCAGGAAAAAATGACAATCCAATTTATACGTACACTTTGGCTGGAACGACTCTTAGCAGTACTGCCGTAAATGTTGGTCCTCAACAATCAAATGTATTCAGTAACCTTGAAGCAGGAGATTATACTGTAACTGTTACTTCTGGCAGAGGTTGTGTTGCTTCGGAAGATATACGTATAACTCAACCGGCATTTATAGTGGTTAATGCGCCTACAGTTACTCAATTTGGTTGTACTTCAGGAACGAATGCCACTAATAATGCAACCATTACTGTTAATTCGGTAACGGGAGGTTCAGATACCTATACTATTTACGAATTCTTAAAAGGAGGTACAATTGTTCAAAGAGGGGATTCTAATATATACACAGAGGCGGATCTTTCAGGAGGCAGTTATACTGTAAATGTTTATGACGATAAAGGTTGTGTTGGTTCTTCAACAGCACCAATTATAATTGATCCTTTCATCAGAATGGATAACATTGTTGTAACCGTTAACACAGCTGTAACTTGTACTTCTAATGAAGACATAACAGTTACTGTAAATTCAACGGGAGGAACTCCAGCGTTATTGAATTATACCGTTACAGGTATAGGCGGTACCGTTTATAACTCGACAAATACTTCAGGAGTATTTACAGGACTGACGATAGGGAATTATTTAATTACGGTTGAAAATCCATCTACGGGATGTACTATTCAAGACGTCCATTATGTAAATGACCCAAATACATTTGCAATACTTGCAAGTAGCATTAAGAATATCGTTTGTTATGGTGCGGCAGACGGAAGTGTTGATTTGACTTTTGTTGACAATCAACCAAACCCAACAAATGAAGCGGGTGCATTCAATTATGTAATTACGGGTCCAGTTCCAAGTAATGGAACTTCAGCTTCTGCAGGCCCTGTTAACATAACTGGATTGACCGCAGGAACTTATACCGTTACGGCTACATTGGTAAATAATCCGTTCTGTTCAGTTGCTATAAGCTTTACAATTGATCAGTCAAGCGCTCCGTTAGCAATTGCTGAGGCCCATACCAATATTACCTGCGTAACAGGAAATAATGATGGCTCGATTTCAGCGACCGCAACAGGCGGATGGGATAATAATTATTTGTTTGAATTATCGGGACCTGTGAATGTTGCCTATTCTACACAAACGTACTTCACCGGTTTAACTGCGGGTACTTATACCTTAAATGTTAGAGATGGTAAAGGTTGTGTGGCAACAACTACAGTTGTCTTGGCTAATCCTACGCCTATTGTATTTACTGCCACTCCAAGCGCAACAACGTTAAGCTGTTTTGGAGACACAAGTGTCAGTATTACTGCATCGTTGCCAACAGGTGGTCAAGGATCTAATTATTTATACACATTAAACACAACATCTGTGGTACCGGCTACTTTCAGCGGTCCTCAAGCTTCGCCTACATTTAGCGGTTTGGGTGCAGGAACCTATACAATTACCGTTACGGATGGGTATAGCTGTAGTGCGACTTCAGCTCCGATTACAATATCCGAGCCAACGCAAGTGACTGCCAGTTTAGTAGTAGCTACTACACAAACTTGTTTAACTCAAACTACACTTACTTTGAGCGCTGCAGGTGGTACTGGAACATATACGTATAGTACAGATGGTATTACCTATAATGCGATGCCTTCGAATCCGATGACATTCCCAGTGCCGGTAGGATTGTATCATTATTATGTAAAAGACGCTAATGGTTGCGTAAGCACTCTTTCAAATGATATTGAAATAGTACTATTGGAAGCACTTTCATTGAATTTGGATACTTCTAATGCGGTAGTTAACTGTAAAGATGATCTTACAGGTGTGATTGTCGCCGAGGCTCAAGGAGGTTTAGGTAATTACGTGTATACATTGCTTGATGGATCAGGAAATGCTTTAAGCTATGTGCCTACGCAAACTACACCTGGTAATTTTACACTACTGCCAGCAGGATCTTATATTGTAAAAGTGGATAGCGGAGATTGTTCGAACTCATCAGGGGTAATCACTATTAATGAGCCGGCTACTAGCTTAGTTGTAAGCTATGTTGTAAGAGATGTTCGTTGTAACGGAAGTAATGACGGTAAGATTGAAATTACGGCCTCTGGAGGTACAGGAATTGTCAAGTATGCGATTTCGCCTCTTATGAATCAGTTTATGAATGGTAACACTGCAAATGGTCATACTTTCATCAATTTGGCACCGGGTACTTATGACGCGATTGTGCAGGATGAAAATGGTTGTTTTGTTCTAATCAACTTTACAATTACTGAACCGCCATTGATAACACCATCTGCAGTAACAGGTTCAATTGTTCAGGAGATTTGTTCTGGAGACAATGACGGTGCATTCAGCATTGATATTGCTGGAGGAACTGCTCCATATACTACAAGTTTGGATAACCCTAGCGGAACTTATACAGCTTGTACTACGTGTCCAAATCAATTTGATTTCACTGGATTAGCCGGTGGTACGCATGTGGTTTACATCATGGATGCTAATGGTTGTACAAGTGATCTGACTGTAATAATGGACTCGCCGGTATATTTGAATCCGCAAGCAGTTCCAGGTTATACTTGTATCGACAATTTGCCAGCGAACAGTGTTTCTGTTACTATTGATTCTAGTAATAATCCTTCGGATGTTGATTATGCTTTAGATGGAGTGTTGCCTTATCAAGCGAGTAACGTGTTTACAAACATTGCGCCGGGAACGCATCATATAGATGTGAGACACACCAATGGTTGTTTACAGACTACTGCTGATTTTACGATCTTGCAAATTGATCCGTTGGCCATTTCATTAGCTGACGGTGGTTTAAATGAAATCGTTGCAACTGCTACAGGTGGAGCAGGCGGATATCAATACACGTTCAATGGTGAGGCTACTGGTGGTGAAAACAAATATATCATCTATAAATCGGGTGATTACACCGTTACTGTTACTGATGCCAACGGTTGTACTGCTACGGCGACGAAGTACTTCGAGTTCATCGATATTGAGATCCCGCCTGTATTTACGCCAGACGGTGATGGAACCAATGACGGTTGGGGACCAACGAAAACCATAAACTATCCGGATTTAAAATTCATTGTTTTTGACAGATACGGCCGTAAAGTGGGTACCTACAGCGAGGGACAATTCTGGGATGGTAAATATAATGGTAACGAACTTCCAACAGGGGATTACTGGTATATTTTGAAACTTAGAAATACGAAAGATGAACGTGAATTTGTGGGTCATTTCACGCTTTACAGATAACTAATAGATTAATGACGAGGTTATCTCAAAACAAATCATTCAAATGAAAAAAATAATAATATCATTTTTTCTCTTGGCTGTAACTTCAAGTTACGGTCAAGAATTAAATTTGCCTGTTGCCACCCAGTACTTAGCGGATAACCCATTTGTGATTTCACCTACTTTTGCTGGAATTGGTGATAATTTTCGAATCAGGGCTAACGGTATGGCCCAATGGATTGGGATTAAGGATGCCCCTAATAATCAAGCGTTGTTTGCCGATTTTAGAATTGCGGATCAATCCGGAATAGGGTTGAATTTATACAACGATAAAAACGGGTATACACGTCAGACAGGAGCAAAGGTTTCTTTTGCACATCATATAATTTTGGATTATTATTCGAAGCAATACTTATCTTTTGGTATTTCCTTTAACTTGAATAATTTTAAGATAGATACCGAAAACTTTGCTGGAGTTGTCGATCCAAGTATTACCGACGATCGTTATACTTCCAATAACAACTTTGACATAGGGGGATTGTATCGAAATAAAGGGTTTTATGCGAGTTTCAATGCCAGTAATATCTTAAATAAGGATACTGATAAATATACGGGCCTTGAACCAAATTTGCTTAGAAACTACCAGCTTTATTCAGGCTATGTTTTTAAAGCCGGCAGTGGCACCAGGGCAGAATTTGAACCCTCTCTTTTTTATCAGTTTTATCAAAGTGACGGACGTTCCAGTACGGATTTAAATATTAAATATAGAAAATTTAACAGGTATGACGATTACTATTGGGCAGGAGTAACCTATCGTTTTCTGAATGATCAGATACTTAAACCTCTGACACTTGGTCCAATGGCCGGTTTCATGAAATCGAGATTCTATTTTGGTTATTCTTATCAAATAACCTTAAATGAATTGTCTAATTACAATAGCGGCACACACATGATAACCATTGGTTTTGACTTTCTTCAGGGCATCAGTAATTGTCCTTGTACGCAAAGCCCGGTACATGATTAGTTATTCTTTTAAGTTTTTCTGGAGCTACTTGTCAAAAACAAGAATGGACCATTTTTAAACATAAAAGAAGAATTCATAACAGATAGCTTTTTATTATTTACAACGATTTCGTCAGTATAAAGTTGATTTTTTCATTTTTTTCAAATTTAGTAGTAATCTAAAAGTTCTATATTTGCTATTCTTTCAATACAAACAAACAAATAACAGAACTAATGAAGACTTTAAACGACTTTGATTTTAAGAATAAAAAAGCCATAATCCGTGTTGATTTTAATGTGCCTTTAGACGAAAATTTCAATGTAACGGATGCCACTCGTATCGAAGCGGCAAAACCAACTATAGACGCGATTCTTGCTCAAGGCGGAAGCGTAATCTTGATGTCGCACTTGGGAAGACCCAAAGGCGTTGAAGAGAAATATTCTTTGAAGCATATTTTAAAAACGGCTTCGGAAATTCTTGGGGTGCCGGTGCAATTTGTTTCTAATTGTATTGGAGCGGAAGCCAAAAGTGCTTCTGAAAACCTACAACCAGGTCAGGTTTTATTATTGGAAAATTTGCGTTTTCATGCCGAAGAAGAAGCGGGTGATGTTGCTTTTGCAAAAGAATTGGCGTCTCTTGGGGACATTTATGTGAATGACGCTTTTGGTACCGCGCATAGAGCTCATGCCTCAACTACGATTATTGCACAGTTTTTTCCTAGTGCGAAATGCTTTGGAATGTTGTTGGCCAAAGAAATTGAAAGTTTAAATAAAGTATTGAAAAACAGTGAAAAACCTGTTACGGCAGTTCTTGGAGGATCTAAGGTGTCTTCTAAAATTACGGTTATCGAAAATATTTTGGACAAAGTGGACCATATGATTATTGGTGGCGGTATGACTTTTACGTTCGTAAAAGCGTTGGGAGGCAAAATAGGAAATTCTATTTGTGAAGATGACAAACAAGATTTGGCATTGCAAATACTGAAAGCAGCCAAAGAAAAAGGCGTTCAGATACATTTACCGGTTGATGTAATTGCCGCTAATGCATTTTCAAACGATGCTGATACAGAAATTATGGATGTGAATGAAATTCCTGATGGATGGCAAGGACTTGATGCCGGACCAAAATCATTGGAAAACATCCAAAAAGTAATTATGGAATCTAAAACAATCCTTTGGAATGGACCACTGGGTGTTTTTGAAATGGAAAAGTTTGCCAATGGAACTATAGAATTGGGTAACTTCATAGCAGCTTCTACACAAAATGGTGCTTTCTCACTTGTAGGCGGAGGTGACTCAGTTGCAGCGGTTAAACAATTTGGTTTTGAAGATAAAATGAGCTACGTTTCTACAGGAGGCGGAGCCATGTTGGAAATGTTGGAAGGTAGAATATTACCAGGAATTGCAGCTATTTTAGACTAATATGATTTAGTAGATAATGTAGTAAAAACAATAGCGTTTCGGTGGAATTGCCAACGAACGGAATAGTTTAGCCAATTCACATTAACCAATTATTGTGAATTGGCATTTTTTTTAAGAGACTGACAGTAAAGGGTAAACAAACTTTTATAAAGACAATATTTGCATTTTACACATTTTTGTCATAAGTTAGTATGAGTTTATAGTGTAATTGTCAGAAAAAAGGGGTTGACACTGCATTTTTAACACTATTTATAGATTATTTTATTTTTTACCCATTATGTTTGCAAAAGAATGATTTTCTAATCATTTGAAGTTTAGTATCTTATTGAAAGATATGAAGTGAACATGATCAAGATTCGATGAAAACTCGATTGAAGAGATTAGCGCATTACATAGAACCAATTAGAGCAATAAATAGTTACATATGAAATCGCCATTAACAATAAGTTTGTGTAAGCAAACACCAATAAATAAAAAGGCCATAACATATATGACCAAGAAAAAATAAATTTTGCATATATGAATATAAAAAATACCACAGTATTATTTCTGTTACTCTCTATTTCTGTTTTTTCACAAAAAGAGCAACAAACCAAAGAGTTTACAAAAGTTGAAAGTAATATTTCCTATTTAGATTCCATTAAAAAATCTTTCGTCAATGATGCCATGGCTTCCCGAGTGGATAGTTTATGGTTGGATAAATTGACCAGTTTAGATATCTACAGTGATCTTGAAAAAGATATTCAAACCATTAATATGGATGATAAAGTAGATTATGAATTGCCGACTGAATTATTAAAAGAACGACTTGCTGCAATGGATGCAAAATCACCTTTTAATATTGAATACAATCAAGGTCTGGAAAACATCATCAAATCATTCCTGAAAAATCGTAAAAAATCCTTTGAACACTTAATGGCTGTTTCGGAGTATTATTTCCCGCTATTTGAAGAAGCTTTTGCCAAACAGAATGTGCCTTTGGAAATAAAATATTTGGCCGTGGTGGAATCAGCATTAAACCCAAAAGCAGTTTCTAAAATGGGAGCAACGGGGCTTTGGCAATTCATGTATGAAACAGGAAAGCAATATAAATTGGGTATTGATTCGTATGTAGACGAACGCAGAGATCCTCTTAAATCCAGTGCCGCTGCAGCACAATACATGACAAATATGTTCGGTGTTTTTAATGATTGGGATTTGGTTCTCGCATCGTATAACTCGGGACCCGGAAATGTTTCTAAAGCCATCCGACGTTCTGGAGGCCAACAAAATTATTGGAACATCAGAAAAAATCTTCCAAAAGAAACCCAAGGATACGTTCCCGCTTTTTTGGCTACGATGTATATTTATGAATATCATAATGAACACGGCATAAAACCGGATAGGGCAATTGTCAAGCACTTTGCCACAGATACCATTCGAATTAAAAATCAGATGACCTTTAAACAAATTTCTGATTTGTTAGATGTTCCAGTGGCCCAGTTGGAATTATTGAACCCATCTTATAAACTCAATGTGGTTCCTTCTTATAAGGATAAGAGTCATTACTTGCGTTTACCTCAAGAAAAAATAGCTGTTTTTGCTTCAAATGAAGAGAAAATATACGCTTATGCGGAGCACGTATCTTCTTTGCGTGAAAAACCTTTTCAGCGTACAAAGGCTATTGCAACAAAAGATTCTATTTTACAAAACACTAATAACTTAGCCCATTCGACGACTAAATATTACAAAATTAAAAAGGGAGATAATCTTGGTTCAATTTCCGAGACCTACGGAGTCGCTATAGCAGATATTAAAAAATGGAATCATTTAAAAAGTAATGCATTAACGTACGGGAAAAGTTTAAGAATTGTTATCGATGAAAAAGATAATAAAACGATGAAAGCCAATTCCAAATTAAGCAAAATAGTTTCGGATCGTATGAATGAAACCCAAATCGCAAGCAATGATACTAAAAACAATGCTGTGGTAAAAGGAGATACTTTGTCATCTAAAGGTTCAGATTTTTATGTTGTTCAAAAAGGGGATAATCTAGCTTCTATTTCTAAAAAATTCGGTACTTCAGTGGCCGATTTGAAACAGTGGAATAATTTGAACGATGCAAACATTGCATTAGGAAGCAATTTGGTTATAGCCAAAAATGAGATTGCGACTAATCTGGTTTCAGTGGATAGTTTCAAGAAAAAAGACAACATGGCAACATCACAAAAAGTGGAGGCCGATTATTACGTTAAAAAAGGAGACTCTTTATACAGTATTTCTAAAAAATATCCAGGCGTGACCATTTCTGACTTAAAAAAATGGAACGACATTAATGGGGAAGATCTTAAACCCGGAATGAAATTAAAAATAAACGGATAATCAAATAATCTTCTATAAATTTGGGTTTTATTTTATAATTAAATTATAATGAATAAAACCCTTTTTTTATTTCTTTTTGTTTCCCTCTCGCTTATTTCGTGTACCAATAAAAACGATAATTCCTCTCGGAAAGCCACGGGTAAAATCAATACAATTTCGGTTGTAATTGATGACCAGTTATGGCATGGGGAGATTGGGGACAGCATCCGGAACAAGTTTGCGTCACCGGTCATAGGGTTGCCACATGAAGAACCTCTTTTTACCATAAATCAATATCCAATAAAATTAATGGAAGGGTTTATGACCAATGGCAGAACAATAATTGTGATTAAAAAAGGGGAAAAGAATAAGTTTGAAATCAGAAAAAATCAATATGCCTCTCCACAAAATGTTTTCCATATATCCGGAAAAACAGTACCGGACATATTGGAAATCCTAGAGAAAAATGCTTCCAAAATGATCCAAATCATTAAGGATACGGAGATTGGTGAAAGTCAAAGAATTATTAGTCAGTCCTTGTTTAATGCGAGGGTAATTAAAAATCAGTTTCATATTGATGTCAAAATCCCATCTCGTTATGGATATGCACTCCGGGGTAATAATTTCATTTGGTTAAAAAGAGAAATTATCGGGGGCAATACCAGTTTGTTAATCTATCAGGTTCCTTTATCCACCATTAAAAATGAGACGGACGTGATATCTGATATTGTCCGAATGAGGGATTCAATTGGACATTTATATATTAGCGGGAAGGAATCGAATTCGGCTATGATTACTGAAGAAGGGTATGCTCCGTATCTTTTGAAAATAAAATTGGACGGAAAAAAAGCCTATGAAACCAAGGGAACTTGCGAATTAAAAAATAGTTTTATGTCGGGACCTTTCGTCAATTATGCCATTGTGGATACAGCTTATAACCGAATACTCGTTTTGGAAGGGTTTTGTTATTCGCCGTCCAAAGAACAACGGGATCTTATGCATGAATTGGAATCTATTATAAAATCGGTTACTGTTGTGAAGTAATGATTTTCATTTTATATAAAAATAAAAAACGCCACAAAATAAATAGTTATGACAATACAATGGAAAATTAAGCCTTTTGACGCCCTTTCGGTCCACGAACTATATGATATGCTCAAATTAAGAAGTGAGATCTTTGTAGTGGAGCAAAACTGCGTTTATCTTGATATGGATGGTAAAGACAAAGTGGCTTTGCATCTGCTGGGAGAGTTTGAAGGAAAAATTGTAGCGCATGCCCGACTGTTCAAACCTGGGATCAGTTTTGATAATTCTTCAATCGGAAGGGTTACGGTTGATGCGAATTACAGAGACAGAAAATGGGGCCACGACTTGATGCGTGAAGCGATTGCTGGAATTGCAAATCATTTTGGAGAAAGCAAAATTACTATTGGGGCGCAATTGTATCTTAAAAAATTCTACGAAAGCCATGGATTTGTTCAAACCAGTGAAATGTATCTCGAAGATGATATCCCACATATCGAGATGAAACGGGAGTAAAAGATTCTGAATTTGTATCAATACGAATTTGGGCTTTACGGTTTTCGACTTGATCCTGAAGTGTCGGTTTTATTTACCCGGGTGAAGTATTGTTAGGGAATCCATTAAAAATTCTTACCGTTTTGATCTTTATATG
>Ga0137355_1000140_pt1 | contig 10708 bp, 10 predicted proteins | sample EasRivERMLT800_2_FD_104763 | JGI IMG/M metagenome (GOLD analysis project Ga0137355, IMG submission 104763) | Soil microbial communities from meander-bound floodplain in the East River, Colorado, USA - East River MetaG ERMLT800_2 | ecosystem: Environmental > Terrestrial > Soil > Floodplain ... | reverse complement strand
GGATGGGCAACATGAGCACTACTTTCGCAAGGCTGATTTGTTGAAGCTACTTAAGAGCTGATGTTACGCAGCAATGATCGTAGCGCGAGACGCTCCGCAGTCTCGCTTTTCAAGCACCTCTTGCGTAAGAGCGACATAAATGTCGCATTACGAAAGTCCACATGGTTTGTTTTGCGCAAAGTCACTTAAGATGGAGTCAAACTGCTTCCGCAATTGGTACAGAGCTTAATAGATCTCAGATAGGAAAAACCGCACTTCGAGCATTTCACTTGAACGCCGCCCGTTGCGGCGTCAGTTAGTTTTTTGGCACTTTCTTGATCTGCACCATTCGCTATGAGTTTTTGTTGAACCATATGAATGGGTGTGCCTGTTTCAAGTTCCTTCCGCACTGTAATTAACAATCTTTCGGCAGGGGAGGGTGGTTTGTAACTTAATACTTCAGGTTTATAGGATTGATGGCAAAATTGACATTCGACGAATTCGCCAAGATTTTTTATCTGAAAAAGAGGAATGAAGAACAGTGTGAAATATTGGGCGACACGTTTTTGTTTATACGGTCGCGTCACATCACATTTTGGACAATGAAATTGCCCTGCTGAAAGTTCGATCTGTCGACCACGCGTACCCCAAATGATCATTGTTGTTTACTCCTTCCTTTGGCTTGGCTAATTCTTTGTTTTAGAACGTGTAATCAAGCGGAATAACATATCCAATAATTTGCCTGCATGATGGCACGCGTCATCGAAACATCTTCCGCGAGGGCTTAATCAAAACACACATCATCCAAGTTTGGATCCCTGAACACGTTTGTTCGACTGAGTTCCTGAATGATCCCTTCGCGTGAGACATGCACCAACACTGCGGATGTCCAGTGCGGTCCGCACCCAAATTCGGCATATGAGTATAGAAGCAGATCGTACCCGTCCGATGTGGCGGTGACGAATGTATCCTCGATGGTATTTACTTCATATTTATATTCGGGATACACCACAATGCCATAGGACGCTGAAAGATTTGTTACAGCTAGCATGTAGCTCAAGGCTTCTTCAGGCGATTCGATCGGAGCGTATACATCCCGGAAATCCTTTTCTGACTTCAGCAGGAGGAACTCATCATTTCGAAAAATGACATAACGTATGTATTTGCCGGATAAACCGCCTTCATAATAGAAATATTCCCCGGCATCTATTTCGGCTTTTGTTTCGTCGCTTGAATTGCCATAGTTGGCATCAATTTGACAGATGGCAATCGGATAGGATGGGTCAAGCCCGCCGAACAAGCTGGGCGGTGCAAAGATATCATCGCAGTCCAATGCGCTGAGGGGATGATCGGAGCCACAATTCAAGTAGCCGTTTTCGTCCAATGGACACGCCACCTCTTGGAATTTACTGAAAGATACAGAAAGGCTCGGCGGGTTGTGATTAATAACCTTGGGTTGTGTTTGGCAAGCCGCAAGAAGAAATAGCAGACTGATCATCAGCCAGGCATGCGATTTATTAATCATAATAGCTTTACCTCCGAATCAGGCTCAATCTTATTCATTGTAGTTGATTATGTCACGTCCAACGTAACTCAAGAAATAAAGAAATTTTTGGGGATCAAACAGCCTCCTTTTGTGACTAAATTATGGAAAATGGCTTCAGGTGGATATACTGAATCCAGACTATCTCAAGAACGCGGAGATATCGTCCACCGCAACTCAAGAAAGGAGCCTTTTCCATGAGCATGAAACGAAAGCCGCCCACAGGCAATGCGCGACGTGTCATCAGCCTGGGCAATAATTTCCGAGGGGTGACCACGAACAAACAGGGTCATCTCGTCCAGTTTGAGTCGGAGCAGGAACGAAAACTGATCCTGCTGTTGGAGCGTGACCCGCTGGTTGTGGACTATGTCAGCCAGCCTGAAACGCTCATCTTCAGCGATGAGAAAGGTCACCAGCGAAGATACACGCCGGATTTTCAAGTCTGGCATGTCAATGGATCGATTGAACTGCACGAAGTAACGGTGCAGTCGCGGCGCGAAAGCCACACTTCATTGCCAGAGCGTGAAGTGGCTGCACAATTGATCTGCCAGCAACGCGGTTGGCGATACGTAGTGCATACCGATCAGACTCTGCCAGCGGGGTTCGAATATGCGAGCCTCGATTTTTTATCTGCATTTCGGGCCGAAGCGCACAGGGATGTTGAATCTGCAACTTGGTGGTTGGGGAAATTGAGAGCGTTGGGAGAGGTTCATCCCAGATCAGTGTTAAACCAGCTGGGGCGGGACGCACGGGAAGATATTCTGTTGAACAGCCTGTATAACCTGCTGTGGCGTGGCAAAGTCGAGATGAACTGGCATCAGCCATTTTTCGGGCAGGGGGATTTTCATCCCCAGGCGCGCATTTGGCTCCCTGAAAGAGGCGCGCAATGAAAGCACCTGGCGCCGCCTCTCTCACTGCGGCCGATGTACTTCAAGCGGGTCACTGGTTTTTGTATGCTTCTGAACCATTTGAGATCCTCGCCTGGGATTCGGAAAAACCTTTGAATGTGAATGCGCGTTCAGCCAATACCGGAACTGAACGTCATTTCAGCATCCTGGAATTGTTCGGAACCCAAAGCGTGACGCGCTTTGCGCCAACTCGCAAAGAGTTGGAGAACGTGACCGAGAGGTTATTTCCCCGCGTTGCCGATATGTCCACCCTGCCAGAACATCTTCTGAAACGGGCAGACCGTATTATCCAAACAGTGAATGCAGTGCAGTCTGAAATTGAAAGCCACAAACGCCAATGCCAGCTTTTTGGGAAGCCATTTTCACTAACCGAGGCTACCCGATTAGCCTGCCAATCGATTGCCCGCCCGGTTTCGGCTCCCGTGTACTATGTCTATCAGCGCTTATATCGGGAGAAGCTCGGAGATCGAGCACTGATCGCAGCCGCCTTACACCGCAAGACATGGGGCAAAACACAGATTGAGCCGAATGCACTGCATTTCATTGATACGGTGATCCAGCGTTTTTATCGCAGCAATCCGCCCTTGCGTATTCAAACGGTGTACAACATTGCTCAACAGCTGTGGCAATACAACCGGCATTGGTGGTTGGATAGTGGACAAGTCACAGGGCGGGATTTTGAAGACCTGCTTGAACGACTACTCAATGGCCGCCAGGGCATAGATGATTTGCTATCGGATCCGGTGCAAATTCAAAGGTTGGTGCAGATCAAATTGCCCTCGCGCTCATGGTTTTATGGGTATGCGAGTTGGTTCAAAACTCAGCCAGGTGAAGGGGAAACGGCGTATGTTGTCCGCCACGGACAAGCGGATTGGGATGCCAACTTCCTGCTCTTTGATCGTTTTGCACAAACGGCTGTCCTGCCGCTGCAATATGTCTTTGCAGATCACTGCTGGCTGGATGTTCTGCATGTGGATGATGAATTCCGTGAAGTCGTTGGCCGATTATGGCTCACGGTGTTGATTGATGCTTTTTCCCGCGCAGTTCTTGGAATTTATCTGGCGTACGAAGCCCCGTGCATTGAAAGCATTCAAGGCGCCTTGCGCCATGCGATCTGGCCTAAACTTGGGTTGGATCAATATGGCATTGATTTACCCTGGAATTGCTATGGCACGCCGCAACACTTATCGTTGGACAATGCCTGGGCGCATCACAGTTATTCGTTGGAAGATCTTGCCAAAGCACTCGGGGGCGGCGGCAGATATACCCAGATGGAACTTGTTTTCCGTCCACCGTACCAGGCGCGCTATGGGGCTTTGGTTGAGCGACTGTTTGGAAATTTATCAGGCCAGATTCGGGAACTGCTGCCTGGGGCAATGCTTCAACCGGACAAGCGGCACTGGCATAATGCCAACCAGGCGGCCTGCCTGTTATATCGAGACATTGTCCGCATCGTGCATCAGTTGGTTGTGGATTATTTGCATACGCCTCATCGAGAATTGGATGGGATGACCCCAAACGAGAAGTGGTTAGCCGGACTGAAGTTGATGACGCCATTGCCACCACCGCTGACGCCGCAAATGGAGCGCTCCTTCTGGCGGCTGAACCCGGAAACGCGGAGCGCCACCCGGGAAGGATTAGCATTATTTGGCCTGCATTACTGGGGTGTGGAATTGGCAGGTTTGCGCAGCCCGGACCGGCAGGGACGCCAGAGACGATACCATTTGCGCTACAACACAGAGGATGTGAGCCGGGTAGCTGTATTTGAAAATGGAATTTGGCTGGGGGATGGTTATGCTCGCGAACTACGCTTGGCCAATGGCAGCTATGAATCGGTGAGCTTATGGGAACTGGAATTGGCGAAAGACTTGATTCGCCAGCAAGATCAGCGGCACAGATTGCGTCCGCACTCATGGCTGGTTCATATCCTTGAAGCCAGAGAATTGATCGAGCAACGCCAGACAGAGCAGAGATTGATCCGCCGCAAACTTCAGCAACTGCGCGAGCGGCATGCAGGCAGACCCCGAAAAGGTTCAACCATCCAAGCTTTGGAGAAAGAGCAGATCGCCCAGGCCGAAAAACTCATGGCCGAAATACAAACCCGGGATGCTGATCCCCGCACCCACCTTCTGGAGCATCTCGAGGAAGTGCTCTGATGAACACACTACTTTCTGCGGATATCCCTCATCCCGCGCTACGAATCTTGGAGCTCGATCTGAATTTGGATGTCTCTGCGCGGCTGGTTGATTTATGCAACTGGACAGACGCTTGGCGGATGGAAGACAGACGATTGCAGCAACAAGTGGAAGAACTTGATCCCAATCGCAGGGCGGATGTACTGCGCGGGAGTCAGCTTTCCAGTCTGCGCCGCCAATTGGCGTTGCAGATTACCCAACAGCCGATTTATTTGAACCCCGATACGGTTCGGCAATCCGGTTTTGCTGGTTTGCGCCAACATCTGGCCTCACAGTATGTTCATTTGGATACCGCTGATCGGCTTCTGTGGCTGACCAATCTGTATTTTCTTTTGACACCAACTTTGCGAGCGCTCATTGAGAAGCTGGATACCATTCGCCGATATCGCAGTATTGGCCAACAACGCTGTTTTCTGGTGGGCGGTGTTTCAGGTGCCGGGAAAAGCAGTCTGCTGAATTGGTATGCGGTGAATTATTTGCCAGTCGTGCAAGCCAGGCGCAACTATGTACCTGTGATCAAGATCGATGCGCCGGTTGGCAATCGTTCCCCCAAGCCGTTGTTCCAACGTATGCTGCTGGCCTGTGGAGCGGCCACGCTGCGTGGCGATGAAGAGCATTATCTTCAATTGCTGGAACTCTATATTCAGCAATGTGGAGTCGAATTGCTCATCGTGGATGAAGTCGAGCATATCACCCAGGCAGGCTTGCGCCGTCGATTGCTGGAATTAACCAACCTGACTGGCGTGCCAATTGTTTGCGCCTCCTGCAATCCAATTACCTGGGCATCCGGCGATACCGAGATTCAGGGACGCTGGAACGATTATTTTGAACTCACCCAATTTACAGGCGCGCGCCTGGATGCATTTCTCACCATGCTGGATTTGCTGCTGCCTTTTGAACAGGATGGGCATCTGGGTTTGCGGGAAATACCTGATGAGACTGGCAAGAAAACTGTGGATGGACCAGCCCATTACATTGAGCAGTGGACCGATGGGATCCTGCGGGAAATCATGGTACTGCTGATGGATGCCAGCCTCAAGGCGATTTCGACCGGACAGCCGCGCTTAACTTTGGATATCTTGAATCAGGCTTGGCGCGATATCAAGCGCGCCAAGGTGGTTAACTTTCTCGATGTTCTTCGGGCGCGGAACGGAGGCAGCCATGTCTGAGGATTGGTTCTTTGAAAGGCTGCCTTTGCATCCAGCCCCCTACGCTGGAGAATGTTTGAGTGGTTATATATTGAGGCTGGCTGATCTGAATGGGTATCACATGCTGTGGGATCTGGTGGGCGACCTGTTCCCAACCTGGAAAGCTCCCCAACAGATTGGGCTGCTGAAATGGGAGTATCCCCTGGAAAACTGGGGGCGCATACCTTGGCGCACGGGCTTGTCTTCCGCGGAATTGAGCCGCTTGACAGTGGCTGGCTGGGTTGAGAAGTTCCGCAGCCCACTCATTACGCACTCGAATTATTCGGGTCCGGGGAACGCGCTTAACGGCTTGCTTGATTCGAACCTGCGCGTTTGTTCTCTGTGTTTGCAATCTCAGCCCTATCTGCGCTTGATTTGGCGTTTATTGCCGGTGACAGTCTGTCTCGAGCATGGTTGTCTGCTTGAAGAGAAATGTTCAGGATGTGGCGCTCCATTGACACCGGTGAGTCAGGAGCATCGCCATTTGCGGTGTCCAGTTTGTGGCACTGATTTGCGATCTCTGCCGGTTGTGATGGCACCGCAGGCTGTGTTGAATCTGCAAAGGAGCGGACAGGCTGAATTCCAATTCTTGCTGGATCCAGCAACTACCATTTGCAGAACTGGTGAAGGTTTTGGTTACGATCCTGCGCATGCCCTCGGATTGAAATTCCGCTATATCCGCCACCTGGCAAAAATCTCCACAAAAGCAATGGCTAAAAAAGCAAACATGAGCACCTCCGCACTGAAATCCATTGAACAAGGTGTTCGGGGTGCGCTTCCTAACTATCTGACCTATCTCGAATCCATTCAAGTGTCCTGGAAAGAGTTTGCCCTATTGGATGTGCCGGATGAGTTTTTGCAGGAATTACAATCACCTCGGCATCCAGCCCTGCGGGTTTGTCCTGATCCAAAATGTTCCAGCCATGAAATGACTTTGGGTTCAAGTGTGCGTATGTTGAGAGATTTGCCGGAACAAAACTTTGCGCGGTTTCGATGCAAGGTATGTGGAAAAAGATTTACCCGCTCTTATGACGGCAGTTTGCGAAGGAGGGCGCCTCACCCAGCGTTGCAGACCGGGGACAAGCATGTCCTGATGAAATCGCAAGTGGAAATTGCAAGTCTGGTTGAGATGGGGCTACGCGGCGAATGCAACTTGAAGATTGCCCGGAGCTTGGGATGGGGTGAGAAAACGGTGCGAATTTACTGGATCGTTCTTGGATTGGAAGACCAGGTACATCGAGCCCAGGCGCAAAGGCGGGTTGAAAAGAAACTTGCACAACACGCCAGACTGGGCTCCCAAATCCAGGCAATCCTGGAACCGCTCCTTCAGGAAAACCGGTGTCTCACATTGCATGAAGTTCACCAGGCATTGGACTCAGATTGCTTTTACTTGCAGAGCCACCCTGACCAGACAAGCTATTTGCGTGAGGCGATTCGGCAGCATAATGTCCGTATCAAGCAACAACGGGATGATGCCATATCCATGCAAATTGCCACGAGCATCGCGAATTTGGCATGCAGTGACCAACTGGTATTCGTTGATGAAATTGCTGGACAGGCAGGTCTTTCTTACTCCCGGTTTCGCAAAAATTACCCAGCTCTTCATTTAGAAGTTCATCGGGCAATCCGGGAACATCGAAGTCGCCTCAAGAAGTTGCATCTCGAGAATCAGCTTCGGGCGATTGACGAGGCCGCCAATCGCCTTATTGAAAAGGGAGTTCGCCTTAACTACCAGACCATCCTGCGGGAGGCTGGGTTGAGTCGATATGCGCATCACTCCACCCCAATTCGCGATGCGCTCGCACGCTGGATTAGCAATCTTGCTCCACGTGATTGAAGATGATGGTTCCGCCTGGGTTGTCCCCAGACGGAACCATATGATTTTGGATCGTTTTCCCTTGTGAAAATCTTCGTTTTCCTGAGTTACGCTGAATTCGATTTATTTCTTGAGTTACGTTGGACGCGACATCCTAGTTGAAGCCGAGTCCACGTTCTTTGAGACTTACCCACTTCGTGTGTCCGATGACGAGATGGTCCAACACGTCGATATCCAATAGCTTGCCGGCCTGCACGATGGCACGTGTCACCGCCACATCATCGGGTGAAGGGGTTGGGTCAGAACTTGGATGGTTATGACAAACAACGATCGCGGAAGCCAGGCGTTGAATGGCGGGGCGAAATACCTCGCCCACCCGCACCTGCGAGGAATTCACCGAGCCTTGATAGATCTCGACAATTTCCAGAACGCGGTTGCGCCGGTCGAGCAGTAGGACTCGCAGGTGTTCCTTTTCAAGCAAGGACATCTCGTATTGCACGAGCGCGGCAGCATCGGCAGGGGAATTGATCGTCGGGCGTTCTTCAATGGGAATATTCAGCCGCAGACCCAGATTGAGTGCGGCTTTGATCCGCACGGCAGTTGCCTGATTGATGCCCTTGACCTTGGCGAGTTCAGCCGGATGCGCCTGATACAAACGGCGGATGTCGTTGTTGAAGTGGGTCATCAGGTCCTGGGCGATCTCGATCTGCTTGGCGCCGCCGATCACGGCTGCCATGAGTTCGGTCAGGTTGCAGGCATTGGCGTTCTGGGTCACGCGATAGGCGGGTTGTTCGCGCAAGGGCATGTTCTTGAGTTTGGGTTGTGTGTATGAGGCTGGTGTTTGGAGAAGTAACAAATTGGTAGTGTCCATGAGTCTCCTTGGGAAATCAAAGACGGCGCACATGCATGTGCGCCGTCTTTGATGGAAATAGCATTGATCCCTGCAATGTTTGGCAGGGATCAATGCACTATGTTGAAATTGTTTTTATGGAGGGGCTGTTGTGAAAGGATAAGGGGTAAGTCTTAATGGGCTAACCGGCTTTTCCAGGGCACGCGAGTCAGGATGACTGATTAACTTTGCGATCCTCGATCACCAGGTCAGAAAGTTGTTTGTGGCTACGGTTACGAGCTGCAGATTTTTGGGGCTGATATTTTTGACCGTCCCATTCTGTTACGCCAGAATCAACAAACTTTTAAGTCGTTTTTCCAACGCTGATTTGATTGGTACGATTTGACCGATCATCTTACCGTGTCTGGTAATAATAATCGTGTCACCGATTTTCACGCGGCACAGATACTCATTCAAGTGTAACTTGAGTTTGCCAATTCCTACCTGTAACGTGACCATCGCATGCTCCTTGGTTCTGGTCGTATTGTAATATAGTCCCGGTAGTTGGTAGCCTGGAAATAGGCTTTATGGAAAGTTCACCGTTTGAAGATCAGGCAAACTGATCGCGATGGCTTCATCCTCGGGGAAGGGGTCTTTGCTACCTTCCACCATCATGGGCATGATGACTGCAGTGAAACTACCCGCTTCGATCAGGATCGGCTTGGTACCATCCGTGATCTGCATGACCAGCTCGCCCTTGCACGCTTCTGCCGCACGTTTGAGAAAGACAGCAGACAACCAGGTCTGTGCATTCTCACCGCTGGCAGTCCCTTCCAGAATGTTGCGACCTTGTCCGGTCTCGGTTTCGGCGGAGGCGATCTTCACCACACCGTTCACCGCTTTGATGAAGGTGCTTTGCGTGCCCATCGCATTGACCATGCGGATGGATTGCATCAAGCTGGTTTGTTGCAGGCTGAGATGCGCCTGGGTATTCTTCCGTGCTTCTTCGATCAAGTTCATGATCTGCTCGGATGGAAAATTTCCATCAGCCGTGACGGTTGCGAGAGTCAGATCTTTTGATTCAGCTGCATTGGTGAGATGGAAGATATAACGATTGGGTCCTGAAGTCCCGATGCGGACCGTGTCGCGGTCATCCACCAGCGTGGACAACAAACGGGCAAAACTCAAGGGCAATAACACGGAGGTTTGTTCAGCCGGTCCCTCGATGGTCTCACGCACATGACCTGCGGAATAACCATCGGCAGTTTGCGCTGTGATGGATTCTGCTGTGAGGCTCAGATGGAGAACTTGCAATACCGCGCGCGAGTCATCCGTGGCGGCAAAGGGCAGGACCCGTGCCAGGCTGCGCAGGATGTTTCCAGTAATGGTGGCGATGGGTTGAATGCTTTCTTCGCCGATGATGGGCAGCGGCTCATCCACGATACGTAACGTAGTGCGGTTGGCAGCTCCTTGAATGATCAATGAATTTTGTTCGATGGTGAGTTGGATTTGACCAGCCAGAGTCTCGACTACGGCTTTCAAGGTCACCGCGTCTACACAGACCGATAAATCTTCACTGCAATCCACATTCATAGTGGCACGCGCGGCGGTCTCGCCATTGAAGCAGGACAGGTGCAGAATGCCGTTCGTATTGACATCCAATTGCACCAGCGAAAATGCCGCCATTAAAGTGCTTTTCGTGCTGGCGCGTGTGACCGCATTCAAGGCGGAATGTAGTGTGTCTTGTTGAATAGTGATCATAGGGTATCTCCTTGTAAGTTTTTGTGGGCCTGGTTTAGCGATTGATCTTGCGCAGGCGTTCGTCGATGTCATAGTCGCCTGAAGCTACATAGCGAACGGCGCCGATAACGAACCAGACGGCCCAGCCGAGGATCAGGGCGAGGATCAAGATGGTGAAGATGGAAATGTTTGAAAACATGATGGGGCTCCTTGAAAATAAAATCGGAGAGCGAATTCATCGCTCTCCGATTTGTGAAGTGAAGTTTAGTTAGATGGTGGACGGCCACCAGCCACTCAGGATGGCTTCGTCCGGGTCAAGCGAGTCGGGAGGTCGCAGCGTGCGTACTTTTGCGCCGCCGTGTCGGATGGATGCCGATACACTTTGCGCCCATTCGACTCCCGCTTTGTCGGGTCGCGCAGCAAAACATACTCGTACTGGGGATGTTCACTGAACCACCGATGCATTGTTGCGGAGGGACTGGCGCCGTTGGTGTAGACCGCGACCGTGTCG
>Ga0137355_1000139_pt1 | contig 10765 bp, 10 predicted proteins | sample EasRivERMLT800_2_FD_104763 | JGI IMG/M metagenome (GOLD analysis project Ga0137355, IMG submission 104763) | Soil microbial communities from meander-bound floodplain in the East River, Colorado, USA - East River MetaG ERMLT800_2 | ecosystem: Environmental > Terrestrial > Soil > Floodplain ... | reverse complement strand
TCCGCCCTACCGAAGTCGATTTGTTAATTGGTGATCCAACCAAAGCACAAACGAAATTAGGATGGGAATGTAAATATGACCTGCAAGATTTGGTAAAAGATATGATGCAATCTGACTTGAAATTGATGAAGAAAGACCAATACTTGAAAGAGGGCGGGTATACGACGCTGAATTATTTTGAATAAGAGGGTTAAGTGGTTATTTGTTTAACAGGTTTGAAAAAAGTTTAACCAATTAACCAAAATACCGTTTTAAATTATTCTTACTACTCTAAAATAATCTTTAAACAATAAAATAAATCTTTTTCTAAAATTAAAGATGATAAAAAAAATCGAGTTAAAGTTCAATTCCTTTTTTACTGAAGGTCATAGCAGAACACTTTTAGCAAAAAAAAACATTGCTATTTCGTTTCTGATTAAAGGAGGCAGCATCATAATTGGACTGCTGTTGGTTCCTATGACAATAAACTATGTTAACCCAACACAGTATGGAATCTGGTTAACTTTGAGTTCAATAATCAGTTGGTTCAATTTTTTTGATATTGGTTTAGGGAATGGATTAAAAAATAAATTGGCAGAAACAAATGCATTAGGACAAAATGAAAAAGGTCAAATTTTCGTAAGTACTACTTATGCAATTTTAACCATTATCTCTATCGTTGTTTTTTTACTGTTTTTTTGCATTAACCCATTTCTTAATTGGGCAGGTATATTGAATAGCACAAATTATACGGGGCAATCATTAAATCTAGTGGCTCTAACTATAGTTGGGTTTTTCTGTGTTTCATTTGTAATTCAACTAATAAATACAATACTTACAGCGAATCATAAACCCGCTAAATCTTCGCAAATTGGTTTAATTGGGTCTTTTCTTAGTTTAATCATTATTTATATACTTACCGTAAAAACAGAGGCTTCATTAATTAAACTGGTCTTAGTATTGGCAGGTATCCCTCTTCTCGTACAGGTAATTGCTACTTTTTGGTTGTTTAGGACAAGTCTTTCAAGTCTTTCTCCTAAATATAAACTTATCAATTTTAAATATGCAAAAGAGCTTCTAAGTGTTGGAGGAGTGTTTTTTATCATTCAAATTGGAGCTTTGGTTCTTTTTCAAACGGATAATATAGTGATAACACAGTTATTTGGTCCCAAAGAAGTTACAACGTTTAATATTGCATACAAACTTTTTTCTGTTATCATAATGATTATCACAATAATTATGACTCCATTTTGGAGTGCTTATACAGAAGCTTACGCTAAAAATGATTTAGTTTGGATAAAAGAAATTTTTTTGAAAATGAAAAAATACTGGCTTTTTCTATGTTTTTTTTCTATCCTTTTATTTTGTGTGTCGCCAATAATTTTTGAAATATGGCTTAATGGAAGTGTTAAAATAGCATTGTCAATATCATTAGCAATGAGTATTTATGTAATAGGGTATTGTTGGATGATGATACATTGTTTTCTTTTAAATGGAATTGGAAAAATTAGATTGCAATTATATTTATATATTGGAAGTACAATTTTGAATATCCCAATTGCCATAATGCTAGGAAAAGAATATGGAATAGTAGGCGTAATTTCTTCTAATATTATATGCTTTCTTATAATGGGCACTTTTTTATCAATTCAGTGCAAGAAAATTATAAACAAAACTGCAACTGGTATTTGGAACCAATAATAACTGATATATTCATTTACTATGAAATTAATATTAAAGATTTTGGTCATCTGGCCAATAAATAATATAAGCAAATTATATCATTACTTATACAATTACCTAGTTTTAAAATTAAAAAAAATAGAATATTCCGATATTCCAAATGTAAAAGGCAAACTATTTATATCGAATAGTGGGAGATGTGTTTTGGGAAAAAAATTAATCTTTAATAGTGCTCTAACATCGAATTTTGTAGGTTTGACTAAACCCTGTACAATTGCAGTTCAAAAAGATGCACAACTTATTATTGGTAATTATACAGGCTTCTCAGGCGTTTCCATTTTTTGTTCAGAAAGTATTACAATTGGAGATTATGTGAATTTTGGTGGAAATGTTAGTGTTTGGGATACTGATTTTCATCCACTTTATTTTAAAGATAGAAGAATCCATAATATAAATAAAATTAATTCAGCTCCTATTATAATAGAAGATGATGTTTTTATTGGAGCCCATTCAATTATACTTAAAGGAGTAATTATAGGTGCAAGAGCAGTTATTGGTGCAGGTAGTATTGTGACTAAAAATATCCCTGCCGATGAAATTTGGGCTGGTAATCCTGCTAAATTCATTAGAAAAAATAATATTGTATGATTGGTATATTATTACTAATAATTTCTGTTTTTTTATTTAACATAAAAAAATTTTACGCTTCTTTAATGTTGTTTTTTCTGTTTGTAACAAATGGATTTCAAGTAATACCTGTTAATTGGTTAATGATGGGATCTCCTTTAGATAAAGGAACAGATTTAGCCATAGTGTATATTTTGTTCGTCACTCTAAAAAAAAGTCAATTAATTAGTCTTATTTTAAAGCAAAATCCAATTTATAAATGGTGTTTGTATATTATTATTTTTACAACAATAAGTATATATTATAGTTTTTTTTTCTTAGAATATCCTCTAACAAATATTATTCAAGTTTATAGACAGTATCTCGTTTTTTTTAGTTTTATCCTGTTCTTCGTTATACCATTACCTATTTTAAAAAAAGTATTTCATACCTTGGCTCTAATAACGATAATACAGAGTTTTCTTTTCTTATTACAAATCGCTACAGGTAGTATACTACTATTAGCCGTTAGTGGTTCGGAAAATGTAACTACAACTTTGTCAGGAGCATATATTCGATATTATAATTTACCAGCTCTATTAATTCCTACTTTGTTTTATTTTCTATTTGTATATAAATTTAAGAATTTCATATATTTTTACCCTACAATTATACTTTTATTTTTAACTGTCATAGGACCTTTACATAGATCTGGAATTATGGCCGTGGTTGCAGCCATAACGGTTTATACGATATTAAAAAAAGGCAATTCTATTTATTTGGCAGGTGTTGCTGTTTTAATTATTTCAGGGTCATTTATTAGTATAGTAAATGAACGTATGAATGAGGCTTATTTAGATCTTACGGCTACATTCAACAGTAATCTAAATTTGCAAAATATAGATCAAGGAGATAATACCATTGTTTTTAGAATTGCACACTTTTTAGAGCGGTACGATTATATGATTAAACAGCCTCTGGGTTGGTTATTTGGATTAGGACTCATCAGTGATAATTCACCATTGGTAAAAAAACTTCCCTTTAGAAATGGATTAGTTTCAGAAGTAACAGGTCAAGTTATTCAAATAGATACTGGTGATTTAATTTATTCCCCTTTATTATTGACTTTAGGTATAGTAGGGACAATAATATACCTATTTTTTTTCATCAAGTTTTTAATTTATTTTTTTAAAAATTTTCAATATTCAAATTTTGCCATAATAGGATTTCTAACAATTCTTAATGGTTTTTTTCTTTCTATGACAGGAACTGAAATGATAAGCTTTTCTTTTCGAGTAACCATCCTATTAACATCAGTTATTGTTTGCAAACAAATAATAATTACAAATAAATCAATTCATGAAAATATTTAATTTTTTTAAAAATGAGTGTCGTTCCTCAGCATGGACATTTGCTATAGTAATATTGCGTACCCTTTTTATTAAGATTGCTTATAAGAAAAATATTATACCTCATACCAAAGCTATAATTAGAGGAAAGAAAAACATAAATATCAATGGTAATTTGAAGATAGGGCTATTTAGCACAGGATTTGTACATAGAAATGATTCTACTTTATTGAATATTGGTGGTAAACTAATTATTAATGGCAACTATCAAATTGGAAGGGGTTCAAGGATTGATATTGGAAGAAATGCAATAATGAAAATAAAGGGTGATGGTTTCATTAATGCAAATACACTTATTGTTATTATGCATTCTTTATTGATAGGAAAAAATTGTTTTATTTCTTGGAATTGTCAGTTCTTAGATGAAAATTTTCATAAACTATGCTACGATGGAATGAAAAAAGATTCAGTTAAAGGAATTGAGATCGGAGATCATGTCTGGATTGGTTGTAATGTCAAAATTTATGGAGAAACCATTATACCCAATGGCTGTGTGATCGCTGCAGATTCTGTTGTAAAAAATATTTTTTTAGAAGAAAATTGCCTAATTGCTGGTAGTCCTGCTCAAATAGTTAAAAGAAATATACATTGGGAATCTTAGATAATAATAATAATAATTGATTTTAATAATTGCAAACACACTCTAATGAATAAAGATATTTTAATTACCATTGTCACCCCCTCTTATAATCAAGGACAGTTTATAGAAGCAACTATTTTAAGTGTATTGAATCAAACGCATAAAAACATCCAGTATATAATAGTGGATGGTGGTTCTACCGATCAGACCATGGAAGTAGTGAATAAATATAAAGATCAAATAGACATTATCATTCATGAAAAGGATAAAGGACAAACTGATGCCATCAACAAGGGGTTTAAATTAGCAAAAGGTGAGTTGCTAGGTTGGATTAATTCTGATGACATTCTTTACCCTGATTGTGTCGAGAAAATAGTTAAAGCGTATTTAGAAAAACCTAATGGTGCAATTTATTATAACAGGTTCAATAATAGAATAAACTCTCAAGGACAAATAACGGAGACCTATGAAAGAAACATACCAAATCGCGAATATTTACTATCAATTAATTACGATGTAATTCAGCCTGGATCCTTTTATAAAAGAGAATTAGTTTCTCGAGTTGGCTATCTCAATGTAAATAATCATTATTGTATGGATTTGGATTTATGGTTAAAACTTCTTAATCATGGTTCCATTTATAATGTATCTGATAGTCCTTCGGCTGGTTTTAGAATGTGGGAAGAAACCAAAACAAACACCGGAAAAGAGAAGTTTTTGAAAAATATTCGTGAAGTACTTATTTTAAATGGCGCTAAATACTATTCTAAAACAGTAAGAAAGACCTATTGGTATGAATTAAAAGTGTATGTAAAATATTTTTTGAAATTACAATAAATGAAAATTGTACATATTATCTTTTCCTTTTCTACGGGAGGTACAGAAACCATGCTGGTTGACATTTTAAATGAACAATCGAAAACACAAGAAGTAGAACTGATAATAGTTAATGATGTCGTAAATAAAGACCTAACTGACACTATAAATCACGAAGTAAAGATTCATTATTTAAGCAGAAAACCAGGAAGTAGGAATCTTCTCCCTATTTTACAATTCAATTATATAGTTTTTAAAATCAACCCCACAGTTATCCATTTTCACAATCATAATGGGGTAAACTTGTTAAAACATAAAACAAAGACTTTTACATGCCTTACAATACACTCTGTTAATACTCCTATAATAAACCTTTTCAAATACAAAAAAATATTTGCTATTTCCAATGCAGTTCAAGAAGATATTCTAACACGAGGAAGTGTCGAATCTATTAGAGTATATAATGGAATCCCATTAGATACTATAGTAGCAAACGGCAATTTTATCCAAAATGATACTTTCAAAATAATACAGGTAAGCCGATTAGAGCATGAAATAAAAGGACAACATATTTTAATAAAAGCTCTAAATATTTTAGTCAAACAAAAAGAGATAACTAATATCCAATTAGATTTTATAGGTGATGGAAGTTCACTTGAATATTTAAAAAAATTAGTAAAGGAGTTGGATATGGAAAGAAATGTAAATTTCTTGGGAATGAAAACTAGAGAATTTATATACAAAGAGCTTAAGAATTACCAATTATTAGTGCAACCTTCCTTTTTTGAAGGATTTGGATTGACAGTAGTTGAAGGAATGGCTGCCAAAATACCAGTTTTGATCTCTGATATCGATGGTCCGATGGAAATAATTGATAGAGGTAAATATGGTTTTTATTTTAAATGTGGAGATATTGAAGACTGTTCCGAAATGATTTATAAAATTATAAATGATTATCAAGCCCCAGAAATTACAAAGAAAATAAATGAGGCATATGATTATGTAAAGGAGAATTTTAATATTCAAAAAACTGCTCAAAACTATATAAATAATTATAAATAAATAGTTCAACGAAATACCTTTAAATACTTTTAAATCAATTCCAACAATTGAAAAACTTATTTAAATTTAAAAAACAATTTAAAAAATATTAAAATAAATATATTCAAAAAATGAAAATATTAGTTACCGGAATTGCGGGCTTTATAGGATTTCATGTTGCGAAAAAATTATTAGAAAAAGGTCATGAAGTATTTGGGTTTGACAATATCAATGATTATTATGATGTTAATCTAAAATATGCTCGTTTACACCAATTGGGGATTAATTCCAGCCTATTTGAAGCAGGCCAACAGGTGAAAAGTAATGTCTATTCTAAATTAACATTTGCGAAACTATCGCTCGACGATCGTTCGGCAATGGAAGGCCTTTTCAAAACAGAGCAATTTGATTTGGTGTGCCATTTGGCGGCTCAGGCTGGAGTTCGTTATTCATTGGAGAATCCACATAGCTATGCCGACAGTAATTTAGTGGGTTTTTTAAATATATTGGAAGGATGTCGTCAAAACAAGGTAAAGCATCTAGCCTATGCCAGTTCCAGTAGTGTGTATGGATTGAATGAGAAAATGCCACTCTCTGCATCCGATTCGGTAGATCATCCAGTAAGTTTGTATGCTGCTACAAAAAAAGCAAACGAATTGATGGCTCATTCTTATAGCCATCTTTATCGTATACCAACTACAGGATTGCGCTTTTTTACAGTTTATGGACCTTGGGGCCGTCCAGACATGTCCCCTATTTTATTTGCATCAGCTATACAATCAGGCAAGCCCATTAATGTATTTAATCATGGTAAAATGATGCGTGACTTTACTTATATTGACGATATTGTAGAAGGCATTATGAATGTGCTCTTCACACCTGCTACATCGAATACCGCTTGGGATGCCATGAACCCAAGTACTGCAAGTTCCAAAGCTCCCTATAGAATTTATAACATTGGACACTCTACTCCGGTAGAATTGATGTATTTTATTGAGTCGATCGAGAAAGCGATGGAAAAAAAGGCGACAAAGGAGTTTATGCCCATGCAACCCGGAGATGTTTTAAAAACATTTGCCGATGTATCGGAATTGGAACAAAATTTTGATTATAAACCGACGACATCTATAGAGGAGGGTATTGAGAAATTTATTGGCTGGTTTCAATCCTATTACAATTAATTTTTTAGTTTTATTGATTTGAATTTATTTATGATACGTACTAAAAAAGATTACGATTATTTTTTATCTCAGGATGCAAAATACATGGGCATTGATAATAAGTCTTTCAAATCTTTAGTGAAAGCGCATTTTACAAATCCAAGATGGCGTTTTCTTAAAAAACTAAGAAGAACGGAATATTATGATTCTCAGAAGTCCTTTTTTATATACAAATTTCTGTATTATCTTAGTTTCTATAACTATAAGCAGTATGGTTTAAAATTAGGTTTTTCTATTCCACTACATGTTGTTGGACCCGGGCTATCATTACCTCATTATGGAACTTTGGTAATATCTAAGCTTGCAGTTATAGGTAAAAATGCACGGATACATATTTGTGTTAATATTGGTGAAAGTAATGGTGCTGCTCCAATTATAGGAGATAATGTATATATAGGGCCTGGAGCTAAAATTTTTGGCACTATAAAATTGGGTAATAATGTGCAAATTGGTGCAAATGCAGTTGTAAATAAATCTTTTGATGAAGATAATATTGTATTAGCGGGTGTTCCTGCCAGAATTGTAAAAAGGTTATAATTATTTGATTAAAATAGGATAAATTACAATTATGAATAAAATAATTTTTTACGCTCCTGTAGGTAACCTCGTTAAAGGATTTAAAAATGGGGGTGCAGAAGCAGGCTGTAGAAAAACAATCGAAATACTTCAAAAAGAGGGTTATGAAATACTCTTGGTAGAAAAACCTGCTAAAAAATCGGAATCAAAAATCGCGGCAATAGTATTAGTTTTTGAGCTTTTCTGGGTATGGTTAAAACTAATATTTATTTTTTTAACAAACAGGAAATCTGTACTTCATATAGCCGGTTTTTACCTTAATCAAGTATATTTTGAATGGTTAATAATTAAAACGGCCCAAAAATTAGATATTAGAACGATATATGAAATAAGGAATGGAGGTATGATTGATACCTTTCATGAAGGTAGCCCCAGATATAAACGTTTTATGAAATCAATTTTAATAGATTCTTCAACAATATTATGTCAAGGCTATGATTATGTTGTTTTCTTAAAAGAGTATTTAAATAGGGAATCTGTTTTCTATCCTAATTATATCATGGATGATTTTATTACTGACAATGAAACCGATAGGGAGAATGAACAAATAATAAAATTAATATATTTTGGGCGTGTGGTTCCTGATAAAAACGTAGAATTTATTATTGATATATGTAATGAATTAAAAGTGATGTATATTCCTTTTGTATTAGATATAATAGGAGGATATGAAGAGGAATATTATGAATTATTGACCAATAAAATTAAATATTATAATTTGGAAAAAGAGGTTATATTTCATGGTCGTAAAGATTTTAAAGAAATCTACAGTTACCTTAAATCCGCACATTTTTTTATTTTTCCATCGAAAGAAAAAAGAGAAGGTCAATCTAACTCATTAACTGAAGCAATGGGATGTGGTGTTGTACCAATAGTGAGCACCGCAGGCTTTAACAGTAGAATAGTAGAAGATGATAGTCTAGTTATTCCATTATTTTTCGCATCAGAATACGCAAATACCGTTGTAGGTATATGGAACCAGGATCAATGGAAAATAAAATCTAATGCTGCTTACAAAAGGGTTATTGAAAACTATACTGAGTCAATTGTAAAAAAATCTTTACTGAAGGCATACAATAATCTTAATTAATGGATAAGATAAACCTATTCAATATTGAAATATCTTCTGTAACGTTACGAGAGTTATTAAGTCAATTAAAAAAAGGCGTTCTTATAACACCAAATGTAGATCATTTGGTAAAACTCCAAAAAGATAAAGATTTTTTAGCATGTTACCAAGCTGCGGAATGGGTAGTTTGCGACAGTAAAATAGTAAATCTTGCTTCTAAATTTTTAGGAAACGAATTTAAAGAAGTAATACCTGGATCTTCATTTTTACCTGCTTTTTATAATTATCATAAGGATAATAAAAATATTAGAATTTTTCTTTTAGGCGCGGCAGAGGGAGTTGCTAAAATTGCCATGGAGAACATTAACAAAAAAGTTGGGTGGGATATTGTTATTGGAGCACATTCCCCCTCATACGGGTTTGAAAAGAATGAGAAAGAATGTGCCCAAATTGTTGATATTGTTAACAAATCAGGTGCCAATGTTTTAGTGGTTGGTGTTGGCGCTCCAAAACAAGAAAAATGGATAATGAAATATAAATCACAACTTCCAAATATTGATTTATTTATGGCATTAGGGGCTACGATTGATTTTGAAGCAGGTAACATTAAAAGGGCACCAAAAATAATGCAAAAACTTCATTTGGAATGGCTTTATAGGTTATTCAAAGAACCAAAACGTTTATGGAGAAGGTATTTAATTGATGATATACCTTTTTTCTTTCTTATTTTAAAACAAAAACTTAATTTATATAAAAATCCCTTCCAATAGTTTTCAAATTACTTTTTCTCTAGGAGTGAAAAAATATAATTGCTTTTGATAATCACGAATCCGCAAAAGAATTAAATACCATAAAAGATTCCCTTTTAATAAATAAATCCCGTTAATCTTTACTATGTCCCTTTTACAAAAACTGGCTCCTTACCGTATCTCGCGCTATTTTAAGCTTTGCTTTCTGCTGTGGGACATTTTGTTATTGAATGTTGCGATTGCTGCTTCCTTACTAATCAGGCACCATGATTTGCATCGACTGGAAGTAAAGGATGTGCAAACCATTTCGCTATTATCCAACCTGATCTGGATCTTTTTATTGTTTTACAAAGATTACTATCGAACCATCCGAATTGAGCGGGTAGAAACCATACTGATGCGAACCATACAAATGGTACTGATCCATATTGCGTTGGTTGCCGTATTTGTGGTCGTGCTGCAATACACCGATATTTCCCGTATGCGCTTGTTCTATTTTTATGTGATTTTTTTTCTGTTCCTTTTTGTTTCACGCATCTTCTTTATGAAGCTTTTGAAATACGTTCGGGCCCAAGGCTATAATTACAAAAATGTAATTATTGTGGGCGTCAATCCAACAGGGAAGCGTATTCAAAAAATCCTCTCCAAAGACCTTACCTATGGCTATCGCATCATGGGTTTTTTTGATGACCATGCCAACCCTTTATCGCATCCCTCCTCCCCTATCCTGGGCCGGTTTGATGCCATTCAGGATTATCTTATCAATGAAAAAGTGGATGAGATGTACATTGCGCTACATATTGACAACATCAAAACAATCAATCATCTGACGCAACTCTGCGAGCGGTATATGGTACGCATCAAATTTGTCCCCGATTTCCAGTTGTACACCAAATCCCGGAAGGTCGAAATCACGTTCTACGAAAACACACCGGTTTTGATGCTCCGCAAAGAACCCTTGGAGCTAACCCTAAACCGTCTGATAAAAAAAACATTCGATCTTTGTTTTTCTTCGCTCGTCATTGTATTGATTTTTC
>Ga0137355_1000136_pt1 | contig 11077 bp, 8 predicted proteins | sample EasRivERMLT800_2_FD_104763 | JGI IMG/M metagenome (GOLD analysis project Ga0137355, IMG submission 104763) | Soil microbial communities from meander-bound floodplain in the East River, Colorado, USA - East River MetaG ERMLT800_2 | ecosystem: Environmental > Terrestrial > Soil > Floodplain ... | reverse complement strand
CTGTTGAAAACAAATTAAACCAAAACGGTGTTGCCTTCTACAAATTAGGAAAAGCCACCAATGAAGCTACTTTAGACTTTGGCCCTTGCAAATTAGACATTGCTAAATACAGAGATATTTGGTTTAAAACTTCGTTTTTATTAGACCAAAAACAATCTAAAAACGGAACGGCTCAGGCTCGTTTCGACAATTATAAAAACCAACCGTTACAGTTTACTTTCCCTGCTCATTTTACAGGAAAGAAACCAGTAATCGACAATTCAAAACCGCGTCCTAAAGCGGCTATAATCCGCGAAAAAGGAAGTAATTCCGAACGTGAAGTAGCCAACGCCATGTACCTCGCCGGTTTTGACGTAAAAGACGTTCACATGACCGATTTGATTTCGGGGCGTGAAACTTTGGAAGACATTCAGTTTATTGGTGCCGTGGGCGGATTCTCTAATTCAGATGTTTTGGGTTCAGCCAAAGGTTGGGCCGGTGCCTTTTTGTACAATGAAAAAGCTAAAACAGCTTTGACCAATTTCTTTAAAAGAGAAGATACACTTTCTGTTGGAATTTGTAACGGTTGTCAATTGTTCATCGAATTAGGATTAATCAACCCAGAACACAAACACAAACCAAAAATGCTCCATAACGAAAGCCAAAAGCATGAGAGCATCTTTACCTCGGTAACCATACAGGAAAACAATTCGGTGATGCTATCGACCCTTGCAGGCGCAACGCTTGGGGTTTGGGTGTCGCATGGTGAAGGGAAATTTAGCAAGCCAATGGCGGAGGAGCATTACAACATCGTGGGTAAATACGGTTACGACAGCTACCCTGCCAACCCTAACGGGTCTGATTACAACACCGCCATGATGTGCGACACAACAGGTCGTCACTTGGTAATGATGCCGCATATTGAGCGTTCCACTTTTCAATGGAACTGGGCAAACTATCCAAAAGACAGAAATGATGAAGTTTCGCCTTGGCATGAAGCTTTTGTCAATGCCAGATTGTGGATTGAGAAAAATTAATTAGAAATCCTTTTTATATTTTTAAACGCGTTCACCATGGTGAACGCGTTTTTTTTAGGGAAGCTCCGCGTCAAAAAAATACTCCTATCATTCTATTTCTATGAAAATGAATCAATTATACTTCCTACAGAAACAACAAGGCTTCGTTTGAGACGAAAAAATTGAATCACCATAAAAAAAAGATTCCGAAAATCAAAAAAATCATTCCAGTGTAAGAGTGATTTTTTTTATTAAAAATCGCGATATTTGCACAATAGACGAAACGATTCTAAAAGACAATGCCTCTTGTTTTTTAAAAATTAAACAACCACCATTAACCTACAAAAATGAAAACCACTAGCTTACTGTTCGTTACACTTTTTTTATGTGTAACTTTTTCTTATGCCCAAATTAAAGTGACCAAAATCACAAATAAAAACGAAGATCATTTCATCACCACTACCATTGGCTATCCCGTCACAGGAACATACCTCTACGCTGGTAAAACAGAACCTGTAATTCAATTAAATGCTGCCGGCACCGGAATATTCCAGTTTGAGGATCTTTCAAAAAAAAATATTGTTTGGGGAATTGAATGTACCGAAGCAGGGACTCCTATATTCATAGATGGATTTGATAGTGCCAAATATTCATTTTGGTACAAAACCAATGACAGCAAAAACAATTCCGATTCGGCGGAAAGTACCGATTGGGTTGCTGTGCAATTTTCCATTCATTTCAACAAAAACAAAATGTATATCATGGGAGAAAGAGCAAAAGATTTTACAACGGACGAACCTCAAAAAGAAATCTTAAAAGCTGAAAAATAATACTTTTTTACAACTACATCTTATTTTCCGCAAACTTCAACTTCTGAAGTTTGCGGATTTTTTTTATTTATAAAAGTACATTGAAAAGCTTCTGTATATAAAAAGCAGCCCAATTTGTCTCATTTATAATTACTTAAAATTTACTTCATTTTGCCGTTATTTCTCTAAAAAATATCAAATACACATATCAATACTCAAAGAATTAAACTTTTCTCATTTAATTTATCAAAATAAAAAAATATCGTTAATTTTTTTTTAATTTGCGATAAAATTCAATATTAACATAATGGTTCAAATAACAAGACTTTTTGATTTTCCTTACTATCAGCAAGAAAATTTCAATATTCAAGATGCATTGGTGACCAAGCAAAATGGTGTTTGGGTAAAAACTTCCACCGATGAATATATCACCAAAGCTAATGCTGTTTCGAGGGCTCTGCTGCGAATGGGAATAAAAAAAGACGATAAAATTGCGATTATCTCTTCCAATAACAGAACCGAATGGAACATTATGGACATCGGTGTTTTGCAAACTGGTGCGCAAACAGTTCCTATTTATCCGACTATTTCAGAAAACGACTATGAATATATCCTAAATCATTCCGGATCTATTTATTGTTTTGTATCGGATCAGGAAGTGCTTAGAAAAGTAAATTTAATCCGAAACAAAGTACCGGATCTTAGAGAAGTCTATTCCTTCAACGAAATCAGTGGATGTAAAAACTGGAAAGAATTACTTAGCCTTGGCGAAGACGAAAGCAATCAAAATGAGGTTGAAGACCGAAAAAACAACGTAAAATCGGAAGATTTAGCGACTATCATTTATACTTCCGGTACCACTGGAAGACCAAAGGGCGTAATGCTTTCCCATAAAAACATTGTTTCTAATGTCTTGGACAGTGCACCTCGAATTCCTTTTGAGCCAGGACACAGTCGTGCCTTAAGCTTCCTTCCTATTTGTCATATTTTCGAAAGAATGATTCTGTATCTATACCAATACTATGGTGTATCTGTATATTTCGGAGAATCAATCGATAAAATCAGCGACAATATCAAAGAAGTAAAACCAACCGTTATCACCGCAGTTCCAAGATTATTGGAAAAAGTTTATGATAAAATTTATGAAAAGGGCACCCAATTAACCGGAATCAAAAAGAAACTTTTCTTTTGGGCCATTGATTTGGGACTGCAATACCAGCCCTATGGTGCTAATGGCGCTTGGTATGAATTCCAACTTAAAATTGCCCGAAAATTAATTTTCAGTAAATGGAAAGAAGGTCTCGGAGGTAATTTGGATTTAATGGTTTCAGGTAGCGCCGCATTACAACCAAGATTAGCCCGAATTTTTGCTGCTGCCGAAATCCCTGTGATGGAAGGGTACGGTTTATCTGAAACATCACCTGTAATCTCTGTGAATGACATGAGAAACAGAGGATTCAAAGTGGGTACCGTTGGAAAAGTAATTAACAATGTCGAGGTTAAAATAGCCGAAGACGGGGAAATTCTTTGTAAAGGACCTAACGTAATGATGGGTTATTACAAAGACGAAAAACTTACATCTGAAGTCATTGAAAACGAATATTTTCATACTGGAGATATTGGCGAAATTGACGATGAAGGTTTCCTTAGAATCACCGACCGTAAAAAAGAAATGTTCAAAACTTCGGGAGGTAAATACATCGCGCCCCAACTGATTGAAAACGCAATGAAACAGTCTCGTTTCATTGAACAAATCATGGTAATTGGCGATGGTCAGAAAATGCCGGCCGCTTTTATTCAACCAAGTTTTGATTTCATTAAAGAATGGGCAAAGATTCATAAAATAGACATTGGAACAACCAATGAGGAAATTATTGCCAATCCAAAAGTAATTGAACGTGTGCAAGAAGAAATTGACCACCTAAACGAGAAATTTGGGAGCTGGGAAAAAGTCAAACGTTTCGAAATGACCGGAGATAGCTGGTCTATTGAAGGCGGGCATCTTACCCCTACGCTGAAACTAAAACGAAAAATCGTTATGGAGAAATACATTGATTTATTCCATAAAATCTATGGTTAAATTTCCATAAAAATCCAGACAAACCATGAAACTAAAAATCATAATTTGTTTAATATCTAGTGTTTTATTGCTTTCAAATTGCAAAGAAAAAACTAGAGAGAACACTATAAAATCAAATTATTTAGACTTTTCAAAACGTGATGATCAGTTTACCGGAGGAATAAAAATGATTCCTATTACAACTCCTATTGGCAAATTTAAAGTTTGGACCAAAACGGTAGGTAACAATCCAACGATCAAAGTCTTATTGCTGCATGGCGGGCCCGGTCTTACGCATGAACTATACGAATCTTTTGATGGCTATTTCCCAAATGAAAGCATCGAATACATTTATTACGATCAGTTAGGGTCCTACTATAGTGATCAACCCAATGACGACAGATTGTGGACAAATGAACGTTTCGTAGAGGAAGTGGAGCAAGTCCGAAAAGCGCTTGGTTTAGATAGTTCCAACTTTTATCTATTAGGACAATCTTGGGGCGGAATCCTCGCTATGGAATATGCTTTAAAATACCAAAAGAATTTGAAAGGCTTGATTATTTCGAATATGATGGCCAGTATTCCGGAATACAATAAATATGCACAGGAAGTTCTGGCTCCGCAAATGGATCCAAAAGTCCTGGAACAATTACAGCATATCGAAAAAAATAATGATTTTGATAATCCAAAATACAGCGAACTGCTTTTTAAATATTATTATACTCAACATATTTTAAGAAAACCGCTGGAGGAATGGCCAGAATCGATAAACAGATGTTTCAAACACATCAATCCCAATGTATATGTATTTATGCAAGGCCATAGTGAATTTGGCATTACCGGAAACGCATCATTAAAGAATTGGAATGTAAAAGGCCAGCTTAAAACCATCACCGTACCAACGCTAGCTATCGGTTCGAAATATGACACCATGGATCCCGAACACATGAAATGGATTGCCAATGAAGTGCAAAACGGACGCTTTTTATTCTGTCCCAACGGAAGCCATCTTTCACAATATGATGACCAAAAAAACTATTTCAAAGGAATAATTCAGTTTTTGAGCGATGTTGATAGTGGGAATTTCAAGAAATCATAAAAATAATACAAATTCAAACTCCTCAAACTCGAGGAGTTTTTTTATTTATAATTGTAAATAAAATCATCCCGTCTGTTATCAACATTTTACAGCAACAAAACGTTGATAATTTTACGCCCTAGTAATTATTATATCTTTAAATTTTTAATATTTTTATTAAACTAATAACGTAAATTTAATAAAATGAATGTAAAAAACTTTTTAACTTCAGGTATTCTTGGAGGTATTGTTGATTTTCTTATGGGCTGGTTTTTTTATGGAATGTTGTTCAAAGACCTTTATCCTCAAAATGAAAATACTAATCTTTGGTTTATATTTCTCGGATGTTTGACTTTTGGATTATTTGTCGCCTATGTTTTTACAAAATGGGCAAGCATTACCAATCCAATTACCGGAATAAAAGCAGGTGCCACAATTGGCTTATTTACAAGTTTATCAATGAACTTTTTTATGTATTCCGGAATGGCTCTAAACATACAAAATATGGTAACAGACATCGCCATTTCAACATTATTGGGGGCTGGTGTCGGGACAACTGTTGCTTTTGTCAACGGAAAAATGAAATAATAAAAATTAAATCTTCCCTAAAAACTCCTCCATTTGCGAGGAGTTTTTCGTTTTTAATAAAAATATCAAAAAAAATATATTAAATTTAATATGCGTGCATAGTATTTTTAATTATATTTGAATTCGATACAGTTACTTTTTGACAAAAATATCATTACTTATGAAATCGCCATGATTCCAAATCATAAACACAGGTAAAGAATGGCGATACCATATTCCATTAAAAAAATATTATCTACATATGAAAGACAAAACGATAGATTACGTACTTCGCGCAACCTGGCAGGCCGTAGCCAGAATGTATAATGAAGAAGCTGCAAAATATGATGGGACCATGGCAACTGGTTTTGCCTTGTTGAGTATAGATAAAGAGGAAGGAACACCATCAACTGCATTAGGACCTAGAATGGGAATGGAGGCGACCAGCTTAACCCGTACCTTAAAAGCCATGGAAGAAAAAGGATTGATTATTCGAAAAAAAAATCCAGCTGATGGCCGTGGAGTATTGCTTTACCTAACCGAATTTGGAAAAGAAAAAAGAGAGCTTTCTAAAAATACTGTTTTAAAATTCAACGAGACAATCAGAAAACATGTTTCAGAGGAAAAGCTAAACCACTTCATGGAAGTGGCTGAGATTATTAATGAATTGATTCAGGATAAAAACATATTTAACCAACCAGAAAAAAAAGAAAATGAGAATACCATGATTCAAAATCCTAAAAAATAATGAAGAATGGCGATATCTCCCGATAGCTATCGGGATCCAATAAAAAACAAATATTAACTATATATGAAATCGCCATGATTCAAAAAACACAAACACAAATGAAGAATGGCGATACCATATTTCTTTAAAAAAACAAATATTAACTATATATGAAACGCATAATTAAAAAAGTTGCAGTAGTCGGATCCGGAATTATGGGTTCGGGAATTGCCTGTCATTTTGCCAACATTGGTGTCGAAGTTTTGCTTTTGGATATTGTTCCGAACGAACTCACCGAAGCGGAAGTCAAAAAAGGACTGACACTTGAAAGCAAAATAGTTCGCAACCGATTGGTGAACGAGCATTTGGCCAATTCATTAAAATCAAAGCCCTCCCCTATTTACAATCAGAAATTTGCCAATCGCATTACGACTGGAAATACTACCGATGACATGGCGCAACTTGCCAATGTAGATTGGATTATTGAGGTAGTTGTGGAACGTTTGGATATCAAAAAATTAGTTTTTGAACAAATTGACAAATACAGAAAACCGGGAACTTTGGTTACATCAAATACTTCGGGTATTCCAATTCACTTTATGAGTGAAGGACGTTCTGAGGATTTCCAGAAACACTTCTGCGGGACGCACTTTTTCAATCCTGCACGTTATTTAAAATTATTCGAAATCATCCCTGGTCCACAAACTTCATTCGAAGTTTTAGACTTTCTTACTACCTACGGTTCAAAATTCTTGGGCAAAACTTCGGTCGTAGCCAAAGACACTCCTGCCTTTATCGGAAACCGAATCGGAATCTTCGGAATTCAAAGTTTATTTCATTTGGTAAAAGAAATGGGATTAACCGTTGAAGAAGTGGATAAGCTAACCGGTCCTGTTATCGGAAGACCAAAATCAGCCACTTTCCGTACTGTCGATGTAGTTGGATTAGATACATTGGTACATGTTGCCAACGGAATTTACGAAAACTGCCCGAACGACGAAGCACATGAATTGTTCAAACTTCCGGATTTCATCAATAAAATGGTGGAAAACAAATGGTTTGGAAGCAAAACAGGGCAAGGTTTTTACAAAAAAGTAGATCGAGATATCCTTACTTTGGATTTGGACACATTAGAATACCGTCCTGCTAAAAAAGCGTCCTTTGCTACTTTAGAGCTAACAAAAACAATCGATAAACCCATTGATCGTTTCAAAATTTTGGTAAAAGGAAAAGACAAAGCGGGTGAATTTTACAGAAAAAGCTTTGCCGGAATGTTCGCCTACGTTTCTAACAGAGTTCCTGAAATATCTGACGAATTATACAAAATTGATGACGCGATGAAAGCCGGTTTTGGTTGGGAAAATGGTCCTTTCGAAATTTGGGATGCCATCGGTGTCGAAAAGGGAATCGAAATCATGAAAGCTGAAGGTCTGGAATCTGCTGCATGGGTTAATGACATGTTAGCTTCCGGAAGTTCCAGTTTTTATACCATAAAAGAAGGAGCTACCTACTTCTACAATATTCCAACAAAATCACAGACTAAAGTTCCTGGTCAGGATGCCTTTATTATTCTGAACAACATTCGCGAAAGCAAAAAAGTTTGGAGCAATAGCGGAGCCATCATCCAGGATCTAGGAGATGGTATTTTGAATTTAGAATTCCAATCCAAAATGAATACCATCGGTGGCGATGTTTTACAAGGAATAAACAAAGCAATTGATTTAGCAGAAAAAGAATACCAAGGTTTGGTTATTGGAAATCAGGCAGCCAATTTCTCTGTGGGTGCGAACATCGGCATGATATTTATGATGGCTGTCGAACAGGAATATGACGAATTGAATATGGCCATCAAAATGTTTCAGGACACCATGATGCGCGTGCGTTATTCTGGAATCCCCGTTATTGTCGCGCCACACGGAATGACATTAGGTGGTGGTTGCGAAATGAGTTTGCATGCAGACAAAGTGGTTGCTGCAGCAGAAAGCTATATTGGACTGGTAGAATTTGGAGTTGGAGTAATTCCTGGTGGTGGAGGTTCAAAAGAAATGGCATTGAGAGCTTCCGATTTATTCCGTAAAAATGACGTGGAATTGAACGTGCTACAAGAATATTTCCTGACTGTTGCTATGGCAAAAGTATCCACATCCGCTCATGAAGCATTCGATTTAGGAATCCTTCAAGCCGGAAAAGATGTTGTAGTCGTTAACAAAGACCGTCAGATAGCCGAAGCAAAAAAACATGCTTTGCTTATGGCGGAAGCCGGATATACACAACCAATTCGCAGAACTGATGTAAAAGTACTTGGTAAACAAGCTCTAGGAATGTTCTTAGTGGGAACTGACCAAATGCAGGCTGGTAAATACATCTCGGAACACGATAAGAAAATTGCCAACAAACTGGCTTATGTAATGGCTGGTGGCGATTTGTCAGAACCTACATTGGTATCTGAACAATACCTATTAGATATCGAACGTGAAGCATTCTTATCACTTTGTACCGAAAGAAAAACATTGGAAAGAATTCAGTATATGTTAACTAAAGGAAAACCGCTTCGTAATTAATTATTTTAAATTTTAAATGTTGAATTTTAAATGTTTCACAATATTTAAGTCAATCCATAATTTAAAATTTATAATTAAAAATTTAAAACAATATGAAAACAGCATATATAGTAAAAGCATACAGAACAGCCGTGGGTAAAGCACCAAAAGGCGTGTTCCGATTTAAGAGACCTGATGAATTAGCAGCAGAAACCATCGAGTTTATGATGAATGAGTTGCCTGATTTTGACAAAAAACGCATTGATGACGTAATGGTTGGAAATGCTATGCCGGAAGCAGAACAAGGGTTGAATATGGGACGATTAATCTCTTTAATGGGATTAAAAATCGAAGATGTTCCTGGTGTTACGGTAAATAGATATTGTGCTTCCGGACTCGAAACTATAGGGATGGCTACTGCCAAAATCCAATCCGGAATGGCCGATTGTATTATTGCGGGTGGTGCAGAAAGCATGAGTTTTATTCCGATGGGAGGTTACAAACCAACTCCTGATTACGCTGTTGCAAAAGCCGGACATGAAGATTACTATTGGGGAATGGGACTAACAGCGGAAGCAGTTGCCAAACAATACAATATCTCCAGAGCCGATCAGGATGAGTTTGCTTATAATTCACACATGAAGGCCTTGAAGGCGCAAGCAGAAGGAAAATTCGACAAGCAGATTGTTCCTATAACTATCGAACAGACTTTCATCAATGAAAAAGGCAAAAAAGAAACTAAATCCTATACGGTAACCAAAGACGAAGGACCAAGAGCTGGAACTTCTGTAGAAGCGTTAGCCGGTTTAAGACCTGTTTTTGCTGCTGACGGAAGCGTAACAGCTGGGAATTCCTCTCAAATGAGTGATGGAGCCGCATTCGTCTTAATCATGAGCGAAGAAATGGTAAAAGAGTTAAATCTTGAACCTATCGCTCGCTTGGTCAACTTTGCTTCGGCAGGAGTTGAACCTAGAATTATGGGAATTGGTCCTGTAAAAGCAATTCCAAAAGCCTTAAAACAAGCCGGTTTACAATTAAAAGATATTGATTTAATCGAATTGAACGAAGCATTTGCATCACAAGCATTAGCTGTGGTTCGTGAATTAGAAATCAATCCGGATATCGTAAACGTAAACGGAGGAGCCATCGCATTAGGCCATCCTCTTGGCTGTACTGGTGCAAAACTATCGGTTCAATTATTCGATGAAATGAAACGAAGAGGCAGCAAATACGGAATTGTGTCTATGTGTGTGGGAACAGGTCAAGGTTCTGCAGGGATTTATGAGCTTCTTTAGATTTTTAGAAGAAAGAGAAAAGAAGCTAGAGATTTAAATTAAACGATTGGCTTATGAAGCACAACTTTAAAAATCTTAAAATTTGGATTTTATCAATGGAAATAACATCAGACATACATAAGTTATGTTTAACGTTTCCAAAAAATGAAGTTTATGGATTAACAAGTCAAATGAATAGATGCTCCGTTTCAATGCCCTCAAATATTGCAGAAGGTTCAAATAGAGGAAACAAACATTTTCAACATTATTTGAATATTAGTTTGGGTTCATCATTTGAATTACAAACACAATTATTGATAGCTTGTCAAAATGACTATTTATCAAAAGAAAAAACAGAAGAAATAGAAAATAAAATAATTGAATTTCAAAAGATGACAACAGGTTTCATGAAAAAGTTAGACAATCTTTCTTCTTGACTCTTTCATCTTTTATCTAAAAACAAAAAAAATGAGCAACAAAACAAGAGGAGGACAATTCCTTGTAAAAGAAACAAAATGTGAAGACATCTTCACTCCAGAAGATTTCAATGAAGAGCAATTAATGATGCGCGACTCTGTAAAAGAGTTTGTGGACAAAGAAATTTGGCCTTTTAAAGACCGTTTTGAAAAGAAAGATTACGCTTTCACCGAGGAGACGATGAAAAAAGCCGGCGATTTGGGTTTTCTAAGTGTAGCGGTACCTGAAGCTTATGGCGGAATGGGAATGGGCTTTGTAAATACCGCTTTGGTCTGTGATTACATTTCCGGAGCCACAGGTTCTTTTTCAACTGCTTTTGGAGCTCACACCGGTATTGGAACTATGCCGATCACTTTGTATGGAACAGAAGAGCAAAAACAAAAATATGTTCCCAAATTAGCCTCAGGTGAATGGTTTGGTGCTTATTGTTTGACAGAACCGGGAGCTGGATCGGATGCCAATTCAGGAAAAACAAAAGCCGTATTATCAGAAGATGGAACGCATTACAAAATTACTGGGCAAAAAATGTGGATTTCTAATGCTGGCTTTTG
>Ga0137355_1000135_pt1 | contig 11126 bp, 7 predicted proteins | sample EasRivERMLT800_2_FD_104763 | JGI IMG/M metagenome (GOLD analysis project Ga0137355, IMG submission 104763) | Soil microbial communities from meander-bound floodplain in the East River, Colorado, USA - East River MetaG ERMLT800_2 | ecosystem: Environmental > Terrestrial > Soil > Floodplain ... | reverse complement strand
TCGCAGGCCGAAGTCTACGAAGTGGCGACGTTCTATCACCACTTTGACGTGGTGAAAGAGGGCGAGCAGGCGCCACCCGCGCTCACGGTGCGCGTTTGCGATTCCATCGCCTGCGAGATGGCGGGCGCGCAGGACCTGCTGAAGAAGCTGCCCTCGATGCTCGGCAAGGAGGTGCGCGTGGTTCCGGCTCCTTGCGTGGGGCGCTGCGAGGCCGCGCCCTGCGTGGTGGTGGGGCAGAACCCGCTCGGGCGGGCGGAGGCCGCGGCGGTGCGCGCGGCGGTGGAGGAAAAGGCCGTCAAGTGCCCGGAACCCGCGCATATCGACTACAGCACTTACCGCAGGGGCGGCGGCTACCAATTGCTCGCCGAGTGCCTCGCCGGCAAGCGCTCACGCGAGGACCTCACCAAGAGGATGGAGGACTCGGGCTTGCGCGGCCTGGGGGGTGCGGGCTTTCCCGCGGGGCGCAAGTGGCGCCTGGTGGCCGCCGAGCCCGCGCCGCGCCTGATGGCGGTCAACATCGACGAGGGCGAGCCGGGCACGTTCAAGGACCGCTGGTACCTGGAGCGCGATCCGCACCGCTTCCTCGAAGGCATGCTCATCGCGGCCTGGTGTGCAGGGGTGGGGGAGGTCTACGTCTACCTGCGGGATGAATACGCGGGGTGCCGCGCGGTGCTGGAGCTGGAACTCGCCAGGCTGAAGAAGAATCCGCCTTGCGCGCTGCCGCCGATCCATCTGCGCCGCGGCGCGGGGGCCTACATCTGCGGCGAGGAGTCGGCGATGATCGAGTCCATCGAGGGCAAGCGCGGCATGCCGCGCCTGCGCCCGCCGTACGTGGCGCAGGTGGGCCTGTTCGGCTATCCGACGCTCGAGCACAACATGGAAACCGTGTACTGGGTGCGCGAGATCGCGGAAAAGGGCGCGCCGTGGTTCGCTTCGCACGGCCGCCACGGCAGGCAGGGCCTGCGCTCCTTCTCGGTCTCGGGCCGGGTGCAAAAGCCCGGCGTGCACTTGGCGCCCGCCGGCATCACGGTGGCCGAGCTGATCGAGGAATACTGCGGCGGCATGGCGGCAGGCCACCAGTTCTACGCCTACCTGCCGGGGGGCGCCTCGGGGGGCATCCTGCCCGCCTCGAAGGGGGACATTCCGCTTGATTTCGACACGCTGCAGCCGCATGGCTGCTTCATCGGATCGGCGGCGATCGTGATCCTGTCGCAGCACGACAAGGCCGCGGCCGCGGCGAGGAACCTGATGAAGTTCTTCAAGGAAGAGTCCTGCGGCCAGTGCACGCCCTGCCGGGTCGGCACCGCCAAGGCGCTGCTCCTCATGGACGAAAAGAAGTGGAACCAACCGCTGCTGGCCGAACTCTCACAGGCCATGATGGACGCTTCCATCTGCGGTCTCGGCCAGGCGGCGCCAAACCCGGTACAGTGCGTGATCAAGTATTTCCCTCACGAGGTGGCGTGATGGATCGCGCAAGCACCAAGCAGCTCGCGACGCTGCCGATCGAGTTCAAGCTGAACGGGAAGACGGTGGTCGGGCGCCCCGACGAGACCATCATCGAGACCGCGAAGCGCCACGGCGTGGAGATCCCGCACCTCTGCTACATGCCGGGCCTGCGGCCCGACGGCAACTGCCGCGCCTGCGTTGTGGAGATCAAGGGCGAACGCGCGCTCGCGCCTTCCTGCTGCCGCACCCCGAAGGAGGGCATGCAGGTCACCAGCGACTCGCCGCGCGCGCAGCTGTCGCAGAAGATGGTGCTGGAGCTCCTCCTTTCGGACATGCCCGAGAAGGCATACCGAAAGGATTCCGAGCTCGACCAGTGGGCGAAGAAGCTGGATGTCGGCCTGCCGCGCTTCAAGGGACGCCACCAGCCCAAGGCCGACGTTTCGCACCCGGCGATCGCGGTGAACCTCGACGCCTGCATCCAGTGCACGCGCTGTTTGCGCGCCTGCCGCGAAGAGCAGGTGAACGACGTCATCGGCTACGCCGCGCGCGGCGAGCACGCGCGAATCGTGTTCGACTTCGACGACCCGATGGGCGCCTCCACCTGCGTCGCCTGCGGCGAGTGCGTGCAGGCCTGCCCGACCGGCGCGCTGATGCCGGCGCGCGCGGCCGGCATGCAGGCCATCGACAAGACCGTGGATTCAGTTTGCCCGTTCTGCGGCGTGGGGTGCCTGCTCACATACCACGTCAAGGAGAACGTCATCCAGTTCGTCACCGGCAAGGATGGTCCGTCCAACCACGGGCGCCTTTGCGTGAAGGGGCGCTACGGCTTCGACTATGCGCACCACCCGCACCGGCTGACCAAGCCGATGATCCGCAAGCCTGGGGTGAAGAAGTCGGCCGACTTCAAGGTGGACCCGGGCAACTGGGGCGAGGTGTTCCGCGAGGCGACGTGGGACGAGGCGCTCGGCCTCGCCGCGGCCGGCCTGCGGCGCATCCGTGGCGAGGACCGCGGCGCGCTCGCCGGTTTCGGTTCCGCGAAGGGCTCGAACGAGGAGGCCTACCTGTTCCAGAAGCTGGTGCGCACCGGCTTCGGCACCAACAACGTGGACCACTGCACGCGCCTGTGTCATGCGTCGTCGGTCGCGGCGCTGCTCGAAGGCATCGGCTCGGGCGCGGTATCGAACCAGGTAAACGACGTGGCGAACGCCGAAGTGATCTTCCTCATCGGCGCCAACCCGACGTCGAATCACCCGGTGGCGGCCACCTGGCTGAAGAACGCCGCCAAGCGCGGCGCGAAGCTGATCGTCGCGGACCCGCGCCGCACCGACCTCGCGCGCCACGCTGCGCACTTCATGCAGTTCAACCCGGACACCGACGTTGCGCTGCTGAACGCCATGATCCACACGATCATCGACGAGGGCCTGGTGAACAAGGCCTTCGTCAAGGATCGCACCAGCGGCTACGACGCGCTGAAGGAGAACGCCAAGGACTTCGCGCCGGAGAAGATGGCGCCGATCTGCGGCATCCCGGCGGCCATCATCCGCAAAGTGGCGCGGCTCTACGCGACGTCCACGGCGTCGATCATCCTGTGGGGCATGGGCATCAGCCAGCACGTGCACGGCACCGACAACGCGAGGTGCCTCATCGCGCTCACGCTCATGACCGGTCAGGTGGGGCGGCCGGGCACCGGGCTGCACCCGCTGCGCGGCCAGAACAACGTGCAGGGCGCGTCGGACTCGGGCCTCATCCCGATGATGTATCCGGACTACCAGCACGTGGCGGCACCGGAGGCGAAGCAGCGCTTCGAGAAATTTTGGGGCGCCGGGCTCGACCCGAAACCCGGCCTGACAGTGGTCGAGATCATGAACGCGGCCTACGACGGCAAGATCCGCGGCATGTACATCATGGGCGAGAACCCCGCGATGTCGGATCCGGACCTCGCGCATGCGCGCGCCGCGATGGCCAAGCTCGAGCACCTCGTCGTGCAGGACATCTTCCTCACCGAAACCGCGTACCTCGCCGACGTGGTGCTGCCGGCGACCGCCTGGCCGGAAAAGGATGGCACCGTCACCAATACCGACCGCATGGTGCAACTGGGCCGCAAGGCACTGGAGGCGCCGGGTGAGGCGCGCCCCGACCTGTGGATCATCCAGGAGCTGGCGCGCCGCCTCGACCTGCCGTGGAACTACGCGGGCCCGAGAGAAGTGTGGGACGAGATGCGCGGCTGCATGGACTCTATCCGCGGCATCACCTGGGAGCGCCTGGAGCGCGACTCTTCCGTCACCTATCCGTGCGAGAACGAGGGCGACCCGGGTCAGCCGGTGGTGTTCCAGACGCATTTCCCGACCGCCACGGGGCGCGGCAAGTTCGTGCCCGCGGACCTCATTCGCGCGGCGGAGCGCCCGGACCGCGACTACCCGATGGTGCTGATCACGGGGCGGCAGCTGGAGCACTGGCATACCGGCGCGATGACGCGGCGCGCAGGCGTGCTCGACGCGATCGAGCCCGAACCCGTGGTGTCCCTGCACCCGCTCGACCTGGAGGCGCTCAAGGCGAAGCCGGGCGAGCTGCTGACGGTGCAGTCGCGCCGCGGCAAGATCGCCCTCTACGCGCGCGCGGATGCGGGGACGCCGCGTGGCGCGGTATTCATCCCCTTCGCGTTCCAGGAGGCCGCCGCCAATCTGCTCACCAACCCGGCGCTCGACCCCTTCGGCAAGATCCCGGAGTTCAAGTATTGCGCGGTCAAGGTGAGCAAGGGCGGCGTGCGCCCCGCCGATCCCGGCTACGGCAAGGGCAGGACGCTCGGCCTGCTCAGTAGCTGAATTTCAGGCCGCGTCCGATCACGGTCAGCTCGACGAACGAGCTGCCGTTGTGGTTGGCGGGCGAAAAGCTCACCAAGTAGCCGCCCGTATCGAGGCTGCTGATGCCGTCGAGCGCGCGCATGAACGCCTCGCGGGTGGGTTTCGGCCCGGTGCGGCGCAGTGCCTCGACCGTCACCTTGGCGCCGATGTAGGACTCCAGCGACGTGAAGGAGAATTCCTTCTTGCCGAGCTGCTTCTCGATCGCCGCCTGGTACTCCTGCACGATGGGCAGGGAGCGCTTGGTCGGCGGAGGCACCACGGTCGCGACGATCACGCCGGCGCCGTCCTTGCCGAGTTCCTTGGCGAGGGGGCTGGCGCCCGGAAAGGAGTTGCTCGCCATCTGCGCCATCAATCCCGACTGGCGCGCGAGCTTGATGAAGTCCGAGCTGGCCTTGTAGAGCGTCGTGAGGATCACGACGTCGGGATCGCCCGCGGCGACCTGCTTCACGCCGACCTCGATGTCCGGCTTCGCGCGGTCCTTGAACGAGGCCACCGAGACGACTTCCAGATTGCGCTGCTTGAGCGCGCGCGCCACCGCCGTGTGGTTCTCGCGCCCCACCACGTCGTCGTAGTAGACGATCGAGAAGCGCTTCACTCCGAGCGGCACGAAATGGTCGACCACCTTCTCCAGTTCCTCGGCGTAGCTGCCGCGCATGTTGTACACGTGCTTGTTGAACACCCGCATCGGGTCGGCGCCGGTGAACGGCGCGAGAAACGGCACGCCGTACTTGGCTACGGTGGGCAGCGCGGGGCGCGACAGGGTGGCGCTGGCGTAGCCGAACAGCGCGAACACGCCGGTCTCCTCCACCAGCTTCTTGGTGTTCGCCTCGGCGCGCGGCACCTGGTTGGCGTCGTCCAGCGTGACGAGTTCGATCTTGCGGCCGTGCACGCCGCCCGCGGTGTTCACCTTGGCGAAGTATGCGAGCGCGCCATTGCGGATGTCGTTGCCCAGCTCCGCGTTGGCTCCGGTGAGCGGCGCCGATTGCCCGATCACCAGCGCGGAGGCGGTCAGCCCCAGCGATTGCTGCGCCTGCGCGCATGCGCAGGCGCAGGCGCACAGCGTGGCGGCGAGCAGCGCCGCCCGGACTGCCGTTGATGACATCAAAGATTCTCCCAGGGGCTGGATTCTGTTGACCGGCTTGATTTCAGTCAAGGGTGTTCCGCGGCGCGTGCTGTGAGAATTTGCGCACTTTCCGGGAGAACCGCACATGCCATCGGACATCGAGATCGCCCAGGCGGCGACGCTGCAACGCATCAGCAAGGTCGCGCTGGAGCGCCTGGGCATTGCCGAGGAGCACCTCGAGCCCTACGGCCACTACAAGGCCAAGGTCTCGCTCAAGTACCTGGATTCCCTGAAGGGGAAAAAGGACGGCAAGCTGGTGCTGGTGACGGCGATGACGCCCACGCCGGCGGGCGAGGGCAAGACCACCACCACGGTCGGCCTGGGCGACGCACTCAACCACATCGGCAAGAAGGCGGCGATCTGCCTGCGCGAGCCTTCGCTCGGGCCGGTGTTCGGCGTGAAGGGCGGCGCGGCGGGCGGCGGTTACGCGCAGGTGGTGCCGATGGAGGACATCAACCTGCACTTCACCGGCGATTTCTCGGCGATCGCGCTCGCCAACAACCTGCTCGCGGCGCTGCTCGACAACCATATCACCCAGGGCAACGAGCTTGGTATCGACGTGCGCCGCATCCAATGGCGCCGCGTGGTGGACATGAACGACCGCGCCTTGCGCGATATCGTGGTCGCGCTCGGCGGCACGGCCAACGGCTATCCGCGCGAGGACGGCTTCGACATCGTGGTGGCCTCGGAGGTCATGGCGATCTTCTGCCTTGCGACCTCGCTGGAGGACCTGAAGAAGCGCCTGGGCAGCATCGTGGTCGGCTACACGCGCGAGGGCAGGCCGGTGCGCGCACGCGACCTCAAGGCACACGGCGCGATGACCGTGCTGCTGAAGGACGCGCTCGCCCCCAACCTGGTGCAGACGCTGGAGGGCAACCCGGCGTTCATCCACGGCGGCCCCTTCGCCAACATCGCTCACGGCTGCAACTCCGTGATCGCGACGCAGTCTGCGCTAAAGCTCGTGGACTACGTGGTGACCGAGGCCGGGTTCGGCGCCGACCTCGGCGGCGAGAAGTTCCTCGACATCAAGTGCCGCAAGACGGGCCTGCGCCCGAACGCTGCGGTGATCGTGGCAACGGTGCGCGCCCTGAAGTACCACGGCGGCGTGGATGTCAAGGAAGTCAACAAGGAGAACCTGGCCGCGCTGGAGAAGGGCCTGGTCAACCTCGAGTTGCACGTCGACAACGTCGCCAAGGTGTACGGCATCCCCTGCGTGGTGTCGATCAACCGCTTCACCTTCGACACGCCGGCGGAACTCGAGATGCTGAACGCGAGAATGAGGAAACTCGGTGTGCCGGTGGTGCTGGCGACCCACTGGGGCGATGGCGGCAAGGGCGCCGCGGAGCTGGCGCGGGTCGTGGTCGGCCTGTGCGACCAGCCCTCGAGCCCGAAATTCGTCTACGAGGACGCGGACAGCCTCTGGGACAAGATCAACAAGATCGCGAAGAAGGTGTACCGGGCGGCGGACGTGACCGCCGACGCCAAGGTGCGCGCGCAGATCAAGAGGCTGCAGGACGACGGCTACGGCCACTACCCGGTGTGCGTGGCAAAAACCCAGGCGTCGGTCACTACCAATGCGGCCACGCGCGGCGCACCCACCGACCACGTTGTCAATATCCGGGAGGTGCGCCTCGCCGCTGGGGCCGAGTTTGTGGTGATGATCTGCGGCGACATCATGACCATGCCAGGCCTGCCGAAGGTCCCCGCCGCGGAAAAGATCGACTTGGTGGACGGGAAGGTGGTCGGGCTGTTCTAGCGGGTTAGAATTCCTCCCCATGAAGATACTCATCGCGGTAGACGGCTCGAAGAACTCGCTCGATGCGGTGCAATGCCTTCTCGACCACGCCGACTGGTACCGGGACAAGCCCGACGTGCTGCTGGTGACGGTGCACTTGCCGGTGCCGAAGCTGCCGGGCATGGGCGCGGCGGTGGGCAAGAACCAGATCCAGAAGTACTACGAGCAGGAAGGGGAGGCCCGGCTCGCCCCTGCCATGCGCATGCTCGAAGCCGCCCGCATTCCCTACCAGACGAGCGTGCTGGTCGGCCCGATCGCCGAGAGCATCGTGCAGCACGCCAAAGCGAAGCGCTGCGACCTCATCTACATCGGCACGCGCGGCAGGACCGAGATCGGCAAGGCGATGCTCGGCTCCACGGCGACCAAGGTCCTGCACATTTCCGATATCCCCGTACTGCTGGTGAAGTAGCTCTTCCTCGCACCCGATGCTCGAACAATTCGCCACGCAGGTCTTCTGGATCGGACTGCTGAAGATCATCGGTGTCAATATCATTCTGTCCGGCGACAACGCGGTGGTGATCGCACTGGCGGCGCGCTCGCTGCCGGCCAAGCAGCAGAAGGCGGCCATTGTCTGGGGCTCGGGCGCTGCGGTGGTGATGCGGATCATCCTCACGATCTTCGCCGTCGCCCTGCTGACGCTGCCATGGCTGAAGATCATCGGCAGCCTGCTGCTGTTCTGGATCGGCATCAAGCTCCTCGTGCCGGAAGAGGGCGAGGCGAATGTGAACGCGAGCGACAACATGATCGCCGCGATCAAGACGATTTTGATCGCCGACCTGGTGATGAGCATCGACAACGTGATCGCCGTCGCCGCCGCGGCGCAGGGCAGCCTGACGCTGCTGATCCTCGGCCTGGCGATCTCCATTCCGCTGGTGATTTTCGGCTCCACGCTGCTGCTGCACCTGATGGAGCGCTGGCCGGTGATCATCACCATCGGCGGCGGCCTGCTCGGATTCGTCGCCGGCGAGATGCTGGTCACGGACCCGGCACTGGCGAACTGGATGGCGGGGATGGGCATCCAGTTTAACGACGGCAATCCGACGATCGGGGAGGTCAAGCTGGCGCTCGTTTCGGGCGCGATCGGCGCGGTGATCGTGGTCGCGGCGGGTACCTGGCTGGCGAAGCGCAAGCAGCCCGAGGCACGTGCCGAGGCGGAGGCCGAACAAAGCAAGTCTTGATCGCGGTCAAGGCCGCGTCGCGACAGGGAGCAGGACAATTTCCTGGAAGTGCCACGAAGAATGGCGCGCCCGGAGGACGAAACACACAACTGGAGGATTCATGAAACGCTCGTTCCGCAAACTCGCATTGGCGGCAGCGCTCGCGCTGCCGTTCTCGGCCCAGGCCTGGGAACCGACCAAGAACGTGGAGTTCATCATCCCGGCCGGCACGGGAGGTGGCGCTGACCAGATGGCGCGCGCCGTCCAGGGCATCGTCGCCAAGCACGGCCTGATGAAGCAGTCGATCCTGCCGATCAACAAGGCGGGCGGCGCGGGCGCTGAGGGCTTCCTCGACGTGAAGAACGCCGCCGGCGACCCGCACAAGATCATCATCACGCTGTCCAACCTGTTCACCACGCCGCTCGCCACGGGGGTGCCGTTCAACTGGCGCGACCTCACGCCGGTGCAGATGCTGGCGCTGGACAACTTCGTGCTGTGGGTGAACGCCAAGTCGCCCTACAAGACGCCCAAGGAGTACATCGACGCAGCGAAGGCCGCGGGCCCGGGCAAGATGAAGATGGGCGGCACTGGCGCCAAGCAGGAGGACCAGATCATCACCGCCGCGGTCGAGCAGCGCACCGGCGCAAAGTTCACTTACATCCCGTTCAAGGGTGGCGGCGCGGTGGCCACGCAGTTGGTCGGCGGGCACGTCGACTCGACCGTCAACAACCCGATCGAGGCGGTGGCGCAGTGGCGCGCAGGCAACCTGCGGCCGCTGTGCGTGTTCGAGCTGAAGCGCCTGCCGTACAAGGAAAAAGTGACCTCGACCATGGCCTGGTCCGACATCCCGATCTGCAAGGATTCGGGACTGGACGTGGACTACCTGATGCTGCGGGGCATCTTCATGGCCCCGGGCGTGAAGCCCGAGCACGTCGACTACTACACCGGCCTGTTCGCGAAGGTGATGGCCACGCCGGAGTGGAAGAAGCTGATGGAGGACGGCGCCTTCAATACCTCGGCGCTGAAGGGCCCGGAGTACGCCAGCTGGGTGGCGCGGGAAGAGGCGCGGCACGTATCGCTGATGAAGGCCGCCGGCTTCATGGCCGGCCAGTAACCGGCAGCGGCCCGGACGGGAGGAAGGAATGACCGAGGGCCACGAGGTCCGGGCCGCGTTTCGCCGCAAGAGCGCCGAGATCGCGGTCGCCGCGTTGATCTTCCTGCTGGGCGCGATCGTCATCTTCGACAGCGCGCGCCTGGGTGTCGGCTGGCAGGAAATCCACGGGCCGCGGCCGGGCTACTTCCCCTTCTACATCGGCCTGATCATGTGCGTGGCCTCGCTGGTCAACGTGGCGCGCGCGCTGATGGTGCGCGGGGCGGACAACAAGACCTTCGTCGAGGTCGGGCAGCTCAAGCTGGTGCTGTCCGTGCTGGTGCCGACGATGGTGTACGTGCTGCTGGTCACCTGGATCGGGGTCTACATTTCTTCGGTGCTGTTCATCGGCTTTTTCATGCGCTGGCTGGGCAAGTACCCGTGGTGGAAGGTGGTCGCGGTCAGCGTGGTCACCATGGTGGTGTTCTACCTGGTGTTCGAGAAGTGGTTCAAGGTGCCGCTGCCGAAGGGCCCGCTGGAAAACCTGCTGGGACTGGGCTGAAATGGAAGAGATCCAGTCCCTGATGCACGGCTTCAGCGTCGCGCTGTCGCCGACCAACATCGGCCTGATGTTCATCGGCGTGATCCTCGGCGTGATCATCGGCGTGCTGCCCGGGCTGGGCGGCGCCAACGGGGTAGCGATCCTGCTGCCGCTCACCTTCAGCATGGCGCAGACCCCGGGGGGCGCCACCTCGGCGATCATCCTGCTGTCCTGCATCTACTGGGGCGCGCTGTTCGGCGGCGCCATCACTTCGATCCTGTTCAATATCCCGGGCGAGCCCTGGTCGGTGGCCACCACGTTTGACGGCTACCCGATGGCGCAGCAGGGCAAGGCCGGCCAGGCGCTCACCGGCGCGTTCACCTCCTCGTTCGTCGGCGCGTTCTTCGCCGTGGTGATGATCACGTTCCTGTCGCCGCTAGTGGCGAAGTTCGCCCTCGCCTTTGGGCCGCCGGAGTTCTTCGCGGTGTACCTGCTCACCTTTTGTGCCTTCGTCGGCACCAGCAAGGAGCCGCCGTTCAAGACGCTAGCCTCCATGATGCTGGGCTTCGCCCTTGCCACGGTAGGTACCGACACGGTGACCGGGACCCTGCGGCTCACCTTCGGCTCGACGCACCTGCTCACCGGGTTCGACTTCCTGGTGGCGGTGATCGGCCTGTTCGGCATCGGCGAGATATTGCTGACGCTGGAAGAGGGCCTGGCGTTCCGCGGCGCCAAGGCGAAGATCAACATGCGCGTGGTCCTGGACACCTGGCGCGAGCTGCCGCGCTATTGGCTGACCTCGATCCGCTCGACGCTGGTGGGCTGCTTCATGGGCATCGTGCCTGGGGGGGCAACACCGGCCTCGTTCATGAGTTACGGCGTGGCGCGGCGTTTCTCGCCCGACGGCGACAAGTTCGGCACCGGCAAGCTTGAGGGCGTGGTGGCGCCGGAGACGGCGGCGCACGCTGCCGGCACTTCCGCGCTGCTGCCGATGCTCACGCTCGGCGTGCCGGGGTCCCCGACCGCTGCAGTGCTGCTGGGCGGCCTGATGATCTGGGGCCTGCAGCCCGGGCCGCTGCTGTTCGTCGAACAGAAGGACTTCGTCTGGGGCCT
>Ga0137355_1000134_pt1 | contig 11200 bp, 11 predicted proteins | sample EasRivERMLT800_2_FD_104763 | JGI IMG/M metagenome (GOLD analysis project Ga0137355, IMG submission 104763) | Soil microbial communities from meander-bound floodplain in the East River, Colorado, USA - East River MetaG ERMLT800_2 | ecosystem: Environmental > Terrestrial > Soil > Floodplain ... | reverse complement strand
CCGGCTGTGGAGCACGCCGGCCAGATTGATGACCGTATCGCAACCCGCGGCGAGCCGCGCCAGCACGCCCGGCTGATTGACGTCAGCCTCCACCACCTCGACGGTGGGCAGGAGGACGAGGTGCTTGGCGCGCTCGCGCCGCCGCGCAGGCACCGTTACCCTCGCGCCGCGCGCGGCGAGCGCCGCGACCAGATGCCGGCCGACGAACCCGGAGCCGCCGACCACCAGCACGTTCTCCGCGCGCATCAAGGGATCTCCTCCACCTGCGCTTCGTCGCCCGCCCGCCCGGGAATCACGCCCATGCGCTCCTTGAGCGGCACGCTGCGGCCCTCATACAGCAAGGCGTAATGCACGGTATTCGCCATCACGCGCTTCACGTACTCGCGCGTCTCGCCGTAGGGAATGGTCTCGATGAAGACCGCGGCTTCCATGGTGCGCGGCGCGACCCAGCGCCGCGCGCGGTTTGGCCCCGCGTTATACGCCGCGGAGGCGAGCACCGGATGCCCGGTGCCGTCCAGGACGAACTTGAGGTAGCGCGTGCCGAGCGTGATGTTGGTATCCACCTCCGCGACGCGCTTGGCGGAATAGCCGCGGTAGCCGATCTTCTGCGCCACCCAGCGCGCGGTGTGCGGCAGGAGCTGCATCAGCCCTGCGGCACCCGCCCCCGAGCGCGCGTCCACGATGAAGCGGCTCTCCTGGCGCACCACGCCGAGCACCCAGGCTTCCTCCAGATCGTAGGCGCCGGCAGAAGCGGTGAACACCTCTCGGAACGGCGCGAGATACCGCATGCGGTAATCATGCACCTGCTCGGTGCGGCCGGCAGTGCCGATGGCGCGGTCGTACACCCCGGCTCGGCGCGCGAGCTCGGCGGCGGCAAGCAGCTCGCGGTCCTCCATGCTGCGTACGGCGAACATCCATTCCCGCGTCGCTTCGGTTCGCAGGCCGAGGCGGAAAAGCTCCAGCGCGCGCGAGAGCTGCGCGTTGCGGCGCACCGCGTCGACCTCGTCCTCGGTGGGCACGTAGAACGGCCGCGGGATGCTTGCCTGCTCACCCAGCTCCTCGGTGGCGAGCACGCTGTAGAAGTAGGGCTGCCCGGCAATGCGCCGGTAGTAAGCACGCGCGCCCTCCGCGTCGCCCTGCGCGCCGAGCGCGCGTCCGTACCAGTAGGTCCAGGCCGGATCCTGCCGCGCGAGGATCGACATGGGGTCGACCGCCGCGCGCAGCGTGCGCCACTCGCCCGCGCGCAGCGCCGCGCGCGCCTTCCAGACGAGGTGCTCATCGGCTAGCGGCGCGTCACCCGCGCGCGCGTACCACTCGAGCGCCTCGGGCATGTGCTCCATTGCGCCCTGCGTGGCGATGCGCACCCACAGGTAGCCGCGCTCGCCCGCGGACAGGCGCTCGCCGAGTGCGCCCTCCAGCACGGCGGCGGCGGTGCGCGCGTCGCTGCGCGCAAGCCGCGTCACGGCGAACAGCAGCACCTCGCGCGTGGCGCGGTGCTCCAGGTTCTTCGGCGGTTGGGCGAGGAACTTCTGCGGCGCGACAGCCGCCTGGGTAAGCAGGCGCTCGTCCGGCTGCTCCTTCACCGGCAGGTACCCGATCGCGCGGCGCGCCGCGCTCACCTGGCCGGCCTCGAGCAGCAGGCGCACGCGCTGCCAGATGCGCGCCTGGTCGATGGCGCCCGACTTCAGCAGCTTCTCGGAAAGCGGCACGCAGCCGTCGGGCAGCTCACGCGGCTCGAGCCAGGCGGCGCGCGCCTCGATGGCCGCGTCGCCGTCGCCGCGCGCGAGGCGCGCCGACCAGCCGTAGCAGCGCAGCTCGAGGTCCTCCTGCGCGAGCGGCCCGAGCTCGCGCTCGAAACCCTGCCAGTCGCCCCGCCGGCCGCGCTCCCTCAGCCAGTCGCTGCGCAACAGGTCGGCGAGGTAGGTGCCGGCGTGCCGCGTGAGAAAAGGCTGCACGTCGGACGCTTTCGCATCCTCGATGCGCAGGCGCAATCGCCAGTAATCGGCCCAGGGCTCGAGCGCGTGACCCTGCAGCGTGCTCGCGTAGCGCGCGAGCTTGTCCGGGTCGCCGGCACGAAACGCCGCGTACGCGCCGAGCACCGCATCGTCGCTTCCTTGCGCCTGTCCTGCGAGGAGCACTGCGCAGACCGGTGCTATAGTCAGGAAACGCCTATAAATCATGCACTAAGCATAACACGCGAAATGGGTCCCGAAGCGCTGAAAGCTTGGCGCAAGTCAGAGCGTGAGCGGCTGCTCGCCGCGCGCGAGGCACTCGACGCCCAAGCGGTGGAAAGCTGCCGCCGGCGGATTGACGCCCACCTCGAGCGTGCCTTCCCCGGGCTGAGGGCAATCGCCTTCGCCTTCTGCTGGCCCATCCGCAACGAGTACGACGCGCGCCATCTGGCTAGAACGCTGCGCGAGGCGGGCGCGTTGACCGCGCTGCCGGTGGTGGTGGCACCGAAGACGCCCCTCGTGTTCCGCGAATGGCACCCGGGAGTGGAGCTCGCCAAGGGGCCGCTCGGCATTCCCTACCCGGTAGGCTCGCGTGAAATTGCGCTGCGGGCGGTGCTGCTGCCGATGAACGGCTGGGACGCGCAGGGCTATCGCCTGGGCTACGGCGGGGGCTTCTTCGATCGCACGCTGGCTGCCCTGAAAGAAAAGCCGCTGGTGATCGGGGTGAGCTACGAGCTGGCGCGCATGCCGACCATCCACCCGCAACCCTGGGACATGCCGATGGACTACGTGGTCACCGAGCGCGGCGTGTACCGGCGCGACGCCGCCGAGCTCGTATTCCTCGGTGAGCCCGGCCCGACGAGCGAGCTGGCGTCGCCCGTGTGCTACGCGGACGAGCGCATCCTGCGCGGCGACTAGCGGCGCACCGCGAGGCTCAGGCCGTCGCCTACGGGCACCAGCGCGATGTCTACCCGCCGGTCGCGGATCAGTTTGCGATTGAAGGCGCGGATCGCGCGCGTATCCACCGTCCTGTCCCGCCGATCGACCACGCTGCCACCCCAAAGGGTGTTGTCGACCGCAATCAGGCCGCCGCGGCGCACGAGCTTCAGACAGCGCTCGTAGTAGTTCGCGTAGTTCGCCTTGTCCGCGTCGATGAAAGCGAAATCGAACTTGCCGGCCTTGCCCTGCTTGAGCAGTGCAGCGAGCGTTTCGAGCGCCGGCGCGATGCGCAGGTCGACCTTGGCAGCCACGCCCGCCCGCTTCCAGTAGCGCCGCGCGATCGCGGTCCACTCCTCGCTCACGTCGCAGCACACGATGCGGCCGTCCCTCGGCAGCGCGAGCGCCACCGCGAGAGCGGAATAGCCGGTGAAGGTGCCGATCTCGAGGCAGCGCCGCGCCCCGGTCGCTCGCACCAGCACCTGCAGCAGGGCGCCCTGCACGGCACCGATCTGCATGCTCGCGCGCGGCATGCGCTGCGTAATGCGCCGCAACTCACGCTGCAGCGTGGTCTCGCGAACGCCGTGCGCCGCGACGTAGCGCTGCAGGCGGTCGTCGAGCGGCAGCGTGCGCGCCGTCACTGCAGGAACAGGCGATACGCCGGATTGCGCGTCTCGTCGCTCGCCGGATAGCCCAGGCGCGCGACAAAGCGCCGGAAATCCCCCATCTCGCGCGGCGGCACCTGGATGCCCACCAGGATGGAGCCATAATCGGCGCCGTGGTTGCGGTAGTGGAACAGGCTGATGTTCCAGGTCGGGTTCATCGTCGTGAGGAATTTCATCAGCGCGCCCGGGCGCTCGGGGAACTCGAAGCGGTACAGGAGCTCGTCTTGCGCGAGCGGTGAATGCCCGCCGATCATGTGGCGCATGTGGCCCTTCGCCACTTCGTCCTCGGACATGTCGAGCGTGCGAAAGCCAGCGCGGCGCAGCCCCTGGACGATACGCGGCGTCTCGCCTCGGTCGTGCACCGTGACGCCGACGAAGATGTGCGCCTCGCTCGGATCCGACATGCGGTAGTTGAATTCGGTGATGTTGCGCCCGCCCACGGCGCGGCAGAAGCGCCGGAAGCTGCCGCGGCGCTCGGGAATCGTCACCGCAAGCACCGCCTCGCGATGCTCGCCCACCTCGGCGCGCTCGGCGACGAAGCGCAGGCGGTCGAAGTTGGTGTTGGCGCCGCTCGCCACCGCGACGAGCTTCTTGCCGCGCGCGCCGTGGCGCTCGACCCAGGCCTTGGCGCCAGCGATCGCCAGCGCGCCCGCGGGCTCGAGCACCACGCGCGTGTCCTCGAACACGTCCTTGATCGCTGCGCAGATCTCGTCGGTATCCACCAGCACCATCTCGTCGACCAGCCGGCGGCACAGGCGAAAGGTCTCTTTGCCGACATGCTTCACGGCGACGCCGTCGGCGAACAGGCCCACGTGCTCGAGCTTCACGCGCCGGCCCGCCTTCAACGAGCGTGCCATGGCATCGGCGTCGGTGGGCTCCACGCCGATCACCTTGATGCCCGGGCTCAGGTGCTTGAGGTAGGCGGCGATCCCGGAGATGAGCCCGCCGCCGCCCACGGGGACAAACACGGCGTCGATCGGGCGCGTGCTCTGGCGCAGGATCTCCATGCCGATGGTGCCCTGCCCAGCGATCACTTCCGGGTCGTCGTAGGGATGTACGAAGCTCAGGCCCAGCCTGCGCTTGAGCTTCAGCGCGTGCGCGTAGGCCTCGTCATACGAGTCTCCATGCAGCACCACGCGCGCGCCGCGCGCCGCCACTGCGTCCACCTTGATCTTCGGCGTGGTCACCGGCATCACGATGGTGGCGCGGCAGCCGAGTTTCTGCGCCGCGAGCGCCACGCCCTGCGCGTGGTTGCCCGCGCTCGCCGCAATCACGCCGCGCGCGAGCTTCTGCGGCGGCAGGTTCACCATCTTGTTGTAGGCGCCGCGCAGCTTGAAGGAGAAAACGGGCTGCAAGTCCTCGCGCTTGAGCAGCAAGCGGTTCCCCAGGCGCCTGGAGAGCGCCGGGGCGAGTTCGAGCGGCGACTCGATCGCCACGTCGTACACCCGCGCACGCAGGATGCGCTCGAGATAATCTTCGCGTTTCATCGCGAAAAGCCTAGCACACCGCTCCATGGAAACCCTGCTCTCGCCCGAAGGCGGCCTCGCCGGCGTGCTTATCGCGGGCTTTCTCGCCGCGACGGTGGTGCCGTTCTCTTCCGAAGCGGTGCTGTTCGGCTATCTCCATCTCCATCCGGAGCACGCGGCGCTCGCGGTGGCGCTCGCCACCGTCGGCAACACCGCGGGCGGCATGACGACCTACTTCATCGGCAGGCTCGTGCCCGAGCGCAAATCAGACACGAAGGCGCTCGCGTGGCTGAAGCGCTACGGCGCGCCGGCGACATTCTTCGTCTGGCTGCCGCTCGTCGGCGATGCGCTCTGCGCGGCGGCGGGCTGGCTGCGGGTTAACTGGCTCGCCGCGCTCGCCTTCATGGCCGCCGGAAGGCTGGCGCGCTACCTCGCCGTCGCCGCCCTCGCCCCGTCATGAAGCCGTAACAAGCCGCCGCTAGGCTGCGCGGCATCATGACAAGGAGAGTCACAATGAGAATGTGCATAATCGCCGCCGCATTGACCGCCGCGGCCCCCGCGTACGCGCAAATCGTCAAGGTCGACGGCTCGAGCACCGTGTTCCCGGTCACCGAGGCTGTGGCCGAAGACTTCCAGAAAGCCAAGAAGGGCTCCATCAAGGTCACCGTCGGCATCTCGGGGACCGGCGGCGGCTTCAAGAAGTTCTGCCGCGGGGAAACCGACGTCTCCAACGCCTCGCGACCGATCCTCAAGAAGGAGATGGTCGACTGCAAGGCGGCGGGCATCGAGTACATCGAGCTGCCGGTGGCGTTCGACGCTCTCACCGTGGTGATCCACCCGAAGAACGACTTCATCAAGCAGCTCACGGTGGCCGAGATGAAGAAGATGTGGGAGCCCGCCGCGCAGGGCAAAGTGACGACCTGGAACCAGGTGAACCCCGCCTGGCCGGTGCAGCCGATGAAGCTGTTCGGTCCCGGCGCCGACTCGGGCACTTTCGACTACTTCACCGAGGCGGTGGTGGGCAAGTCCAAGTCCTCGCGCGGCGACTTCACCGCGTCGGAGGACGACAACGTGCTGGTGCAGGGAGTGTCGCGCGACGCCAACGCGCTCGGCTACTTCGGCTATGCGTACTACGTGGAGAACAAGGACAAGCTGCGGGCGGTGCCGATCGTCAACGAGAAGGGCCAGGCAGTCCTGCCCTCGCTGGAGGCGGTGGAGAAAGGCACTTACACGCCGCTTGCGCGCCCGATCTTCATCTACGTCAGCTCCAAGGCGCTCGCCAAGCCCGAGGTCAAGGAGTTCGTGCAGTACTACATGACCCACGGCGCGAAGCTCGCCAAGGAAGTGAAGTACGTGCCGTTGCCGGCGAGTGCCTACGCGACCGCCTGGGACCATGTGCTCAAGGGCAAGAAGGGCACCGTGTTCGGCGGCATGGCCGAAGTCGGCGTCACCATCGAAGAGCTGCTGCGTCGCGAAGCCAAGCTCTGAGCAAGCGGATCAACAGCGCCCGCCGGCCTACGCCGGCGGGCTTTTCTTGTCATAATTCCAGGGCCCTTCCATGAGCGGAGCCGTTTCTGGCACTGCCGCAGCCCCAATGCCCGGATTGACCGTCAGCGAGCGCCTGGCCCGGCGGCGCGCGCGCTTCGTACGCGAGCGCGCCATCGAGGCAGTGCTGTTCCTCGCCGCGCTGGTGTCGGTGTTCACCACAGTCGGCATCGTCTACGTGCTGGTGAAGGAATCGGTGGTGTTCTTCCAGCACGTCTCGATCGTCGACTTCCTCACAGACCGGCAGTGGACTCCCCTCTTCGACGACGCGCACTTCGGCATCATGGTGCTGCTGTCGGGGACCCTCACCAGCTCGCTGGTGGCGCTGTCGATCGCCATCCCGCTCGGCACTGTCATCGCCATCTACCTCTCCGAGTTCGCGCCCTTCAAGCTGCGCGAGATCGCCAAGCCGTTCCTCGAGCTGCTCGGCGGCGTGCCGACCATCGTCTACGGCTACTTCGCGCTGCTGTTCGTCACCCCGCTGCTGCAGAAGATCTACCCCGGGCTGCCGGGCTTCAACCTGCTGTCGGCCGGCCTGGTGATGGGCATCATGATCATTCCCTACGTCGCCTCGATCTCGGAGGACGCCATGCGCGCAGTGCCGATGAGCCTGCGCGAGGGCTCCTACGCCATGGGCGCAACGCGCCTGCAGACAGCATTGCGCGTGGTGTTCCCGGCGGCTTTCTCGGGCGTAGCCGCGGCCTACATCCTGGGCATCTCGCGTGCGGTGGGCGAGACCATGATCCTCGCCGTGGCCGCCGGCATGCAGCCCAACCTGACCTTCAATCCGCTGGAGCCCGCGGCCACCATCACCGCTTACATCGTGCAGGTAGCGCTCGGCGACCTGCCGCACGGCTCGGTCGGCTACCAGACCATCTTCGCCGCCGGCCTGACGCTGATGCTGATCACGCTCGCGTTCAACATCGGCGGCCACGTGCTGCGCAAGCGCTTCAGGGAAGCCTACTAGCAGTGAATGTCGCAAAGGACATCCAGAAGAGGAAACGGCATGAGGCGATCTTCGCCGTGGTCGGCTTCCTCGCGTTGATGATCGGCGTGCTGACGTTCGTTGCGCTGTTCATCGACATGGCGATCAAGGGCGCCGGGCGGCTCGACTGGGACTTCTTCACCTCCTTCCCCTCGCGCCGCGCCGGTCAGGCCGGCATCCTCTCGGCATGGGTCGGCTCGACGCTGGTGATGCTGGTCACCGCCTTCTTCGCCGTGCCGCTCGGCGTCGCCGCCGGCGTGTACCTCGAGGAGTACGCGCGCAAGAACTGGCTTACCGACCTGATCGAGATCAACATCACCAACCTCGCCGGCGTGCCCTCCATCGTCTACGGCCTGCTGGCGCTGGGGCTTTTCGTCTACCAGTTCGGCTTCGGCCAGAGCATCCTCTCGGCTGGCCTGACGCTCGCCCTGCTGATCCTGCCGGTGGTGATCGTCGCCACGCGCGAGGCGATCCGCTCCATCCCGCAGTCGATCCGCGAAGGCTCCTACGCCCTCGGCGCCACGCAGTGGCAGACGGTGCGCTACCACATCCTGCCGTACTCCTCGGCCGGGATCCTGACCGGCATCATCATCGGCATGGCGCGCGCCATCGGTGAGACGGCCCCGATCATCACCATCGGCGCGCTCACCTTCATCGCCTTCCTGCCGCCAGCCCCGGTTACGGCGCAGCCGCCTTTCTTCTCCGTCGAATGGCTGTTCTCGCCTTTCACGGTGATGCCGATCCAGATGTTCAACTGGACTTCGCGGCCGGAAGCCGCGTTCCAGGTCAACGCCGCGGCGGCGGGGTTCGTGCTGGTGATCATGACGCTGGCCATGAACGGCCTGGCGATCTGGCTGCGCTACCGCCTGCGCCGCAATATCAAGTGGTAATGGAGCTATGATGTCCGCGCCCGACACCCTGATGAGCCAGGATCTGATGCAGGAAGCGCAGGCAGCGCCCGCCTCCAAGGCGGAGGTGGATCGCCTGGACTTCTACTACGGCGACTTCCGCGCACTCAAGAGCATCAGCATGCCGGTCTACGACCGGCAGGTGACCGCGCTGATCGGGCCCTCCGGCTGCGGCAAGTCGACCTTCCTGCGCTGCTTCAACCGCATGCACGACCTCTACCCCGGCAACCGCTACGCGGGGCGGATCGTGCTGCACCCCGACAACAGCGACCTGCTCGCGCGCGAGGTGGACCCGATCGAGGTGCGCATGCGCCTCGGCATGGTGTTCCAGAAGCCCAACCCCTTCCCCAAGTCGATCTTCGAGAATGTCGCCTACGGCCTGCGCGTGCGCGGCGAGGGCTCGCGCCGCCGCATCGAGGAGAAGGTGGAGCAGGCGCTGGAGGACGCGGCGCTGTTCGACGAGGTGAAGGACCGCCTGCACGAGCCGGCCTACAACCTGTCGGGCGGCCAGCAGCAACGCCTGTGCATCGCGCGCGCGCTCGCCACCGACCCGGAACTGCTGCTGTTCGACGAGCCGACCTCCGCGCTCGACCCGATCGCCACCGCGTCGATCGAGGAACTGATCCACGACCTGAAGAAGCGGGTGACGATTCTCATCGTGACGCACAACATGCAGCAGGCGGCGCGCGTCTCGGACTACACCGCCTACATGTACCTGGGCGAGCTGATCGAGTTCGGCGTCACCGACGAGCTGTTCATCAAGCCGAAGATGAAGCAGACCGAGGACTACATCACGGGGCGCTTCGGATGACCGAGCACGCCTCCAAGCAGTACGACCTCGATCTCGACTCGATCCGCTCGCGCGTCCTGCAGATGGGCGGCCTGGTCGAGTCGCAGATCCGCCGCGCGCTCGACGTGCTCGCCAAGGGCGACCGTGCGCTCGCGGACGAGGTGATTGCCGGCGACCGGCGCGTCAATGCGATGGAGGTCGCGCTCGACGGCGACTGCAACCACCTGATCGTCAAGCGCCAGCCCGCCGCCGGCGACCTGCGCATGATCTTCGCCATCTCCAAGACGGTGACCGACCTCGAGCGCATCGGCGACGAGGCGCAGAAGATCGCGCGCATGGCCAAGAGCATCCACGAGCGCGGCGCGCCGAGCGTGCCGCTGACGGTCGACGTGCGCCACGCCGCCGAGCTCGCCATCGCGATGCTGCAGCGCACGCTCGACGCCTTCGCGCGGCTCGACTGCGACGCGGCACAAGAGGTGATCCGCGCCGACGCCGGGATCGACAGCGAGTTCCGCTCAATCCTGCGCCAGCTCATCACCTACATGATGGAGGATCCGCGCACCATCACGATGGCGCTGGAGATCGTGTGGATCGCGAAGGCGGTCGAGCGCATCGGCGACCATGCGAAGAACATGGCGGAGTATGTGATCTACATCGTCAAGGGCACGGACGTGCGCCATACGGGCACGGTCTCCGCCGAGGCATGAGCGCCACCGTCCTCGTCGTCGAGGACGAGCCGCAGATCCAGGAACTCGTCGCCGTCAACCTCGAGCATGTCGGCCACCGCGTGCTGCGCGCCGGCAGCGCGGAGGAGGCGGAGCGGGCGATCCGCGACGAGCTGCCGGACGTCGTGGTGCTCGACTGGATGCTGCCCGGGGAATCCGGCCTCGCCTTCGCGCGCCGGCTGCGCGCCGACGAGCGCACGCGCGAGCTGCCGATCCTCATGCTGACGGCACGCGCGATGGAGCAGGACAAGCTCTCGGGGCTGGAGGCCGGCGCCGACGACTACCTGACCAAGCCGTTCTCGCCGAAGGAACTCGCCGCGCGCATCAAGGCCGTGCTGCGCCGGCGCGCGCCGCAGCACGCGGGCGACCAGGTCGAAGTCAACGGCTTGCGGCTCGACCCGGCGGCGCGACTGGTCACCGCGGGCGAGCGGCGGCTGGAGCTCTCCCCCGTGGAGTTCCGCCTGCTGAATTTCCTCATGACGCACCCGGGCCGCGTGTACTCGCGCAGCCAGCTGCTCGACCAGGTGTGGGGCGACCATGTGTACATCGAGGAGCGCACGGTTGACGTGCACATCCGGCGCCTGCGCAAGGCGCTCGAGCCCTCGGGACACGACCGACTGATCGACACCGTGCGGGGCGCCGGCTACGCACTGCGGGCCGCGTGAATCGCATCACGCGCGACGCCGCCGCGTCGCTCGTGGCAATCGCCCTGCTCGCCGGCCTCGCGGGCGCCGCCGGCGGGGCCGCCTGGGGATGGGGAACGCTCGCAGCGGGCCTGGCGGCTCTCCTTGTGCATCACCTGGTGAATCTCGCGCGCCTCGCCGGCTGGCTCGCGCACCCGGTGCCGGGCAAGGTGCCCGAAGGCGCGGGGAGCTGGGTCGAGGTGTTCACGGCACTGCACCGTCTCGAGCGCGCCTCCACCCGGCGTGGCGCGATGCTGGCCGAGACGCTGGCGCGCTTTCGCCGCGCCGCGCAGGCGCTGCCCGATGGCGTGGTGATCCTCGACGCGGAGAACCGCATCGAGTGGTGCAATGCCACCGCCGAAGCGCACCTGGAGCTCGACGGGCGCGCCGACCTCGGGCAGCCGATCGCTAACCTCGTGCGCGAGCCGGCCTTCGTGGCCTACCTAGCCGCCGGCGAGGACGCGGCGCCGGTGCGCATCGAGCGCCGCCCGGGGCGCGCACTCGCGCTGCAGCTCATTCCCTACGGCCGCTCGGAGAAGCTGCTG
>Ga0137355_1000133_pt1 | contig 11201 bp, 9 predicted proteins | sample EasRivERMLT800_2_FD_104763 | JGI IMG/M metagenome (GOLD analysis project Ga0137355, IMG submission 104763) | Soil microbial communities from meander-bound floodplain in the East River, Colorado, USA - East River MetaG ERMLT800_2 | ecosystem: Environmental > Terrestrial > Soil > Floodplain ... | reverse complement strand
GCTTTCGCCTCCTCTAACTCCACACCGCCATCTTTTGCGGTCCACATTAATTTTTCAGGAACTCGATTTTCATCTAATTCGACAAAAAACTTAATCTCTGATGTATTTTTATTTGACATTATTTCTTAGGTTTATATTTAGATTTTTCAAAAATTACTTTAGCATCTTCATTTAACAATTGTGACACTGATACTTCGTTGTTACTCATATAGGACCGTACGATTTGCCACCCAATCCAAGATCCTACACGTCCTGGCGAATCATTATCAATTTCAAGATAAAATTTTGAAAACGGTGCAGGATTAATAAAACGGGTCAATAGTTTTTGATCATCATTATACAGCATTTCATTTTCTATAAAATAACGCCAAATATAACTTTCATTCTCTTGGCACCATTTAATTTGTGGTTCAGTGTACCCCATTTTATCAGCATCACTATATTCAGGCAATAATAAATCCTTCAAATACAACTGTTTGCCATTATAAATCATCTCATCCAAAAAATTCCCCTTCATGATAGGTTTTATTTTTTGTTGTGCAAAACTCGAAACCACGTCTGGCAAAATTTGATTCTCTTCGAAATTGCATTTTAGATAATTGGGAAACTGATAAAATTTATGATTTTTTCCTAAATACAGTTCCAGAGAGATAATCACTAAACTGTCCGCATAAAATGCCTTGTTATTATAATCCATTTCCGAAATCACCGTAATCACTTTTGGCGTTTTCGATTGAGGAAAATAATATTTCATATGCTTAAAAAGGAGTTCTAGTCTTTCTTCTACAGGCTCAAAATTCGAATATTTTTTTTGAACTTCTGTATAAACTTCTCTCCAGATTGGATCTTTCATTTTATTCAACCAAACTGAATCATCATTTCCGGATGGAAAAAAATAAGGAAACTCTTTTTTAACTTTATTCAGATTCTCCGGCGATGACTCGAAAAATATTTTATCAAAACGTTCCACTTTGACTTCCAAAGGAATCTCCGAAACGGTTTTTTCTATTTTGCTTTTTTTATCGCAAGAAAGAAAAAACAAACTTAGGACGATGGCATATAGGTATATTTTCATTAATATTTTAATTAAATTTGTTTCCAAAAATTAAGGAAACCGACTGCATTATTATTTGATTTTGCAAATATACATTCCTGCTTTTTAATACTTAAACTATATGACTAAAAAAAGTACATTCGACGCGGAAAAAGTAAACGCACATATCGTAAATTGGTTAAGGACCTATGCAGAAAACGCAAAAGTTAATGGATTTGTAATAGGTATTTCTGGAGGAGTCGATTCCGCAGTAACCTCAACACTTTGTGCCCAAACGGGATTCAAGGTTTTATGCGTCGAAATGCCAATACATCAAGCCCACAGCCATGTTACCCGCGGGAAGGATCATATCGAACAATTAAAAAAACAATTCCCAAATGTAACGAGCGTTGAGGCAGATTTGACATCCGTTTTTGAAGATTTTAAAAAACAGGTTCCAGAAACAACCGATTTAACCAAACTACATTTGTCCCTCGCCAACACACGGTCCCGTTTACGAATGACCACTTTATATTATTTCGCCGGTATCTATGGTCTATTGGTCGCTGGAACAGGAAATAAAGTAGAAGATTTTGGAGTAGGTTTTTATACAAAATATGGCGATGGTGGAGTAGACCTCAGCCCTATTGCCGATTTAATGAAATCCGAAGTGTTTTCAGTGGGAGAATTCTTAAAAATTCCTGAATCAATATTAAAAGCAGCACCTACTGATGGTTTGTTTGGAGACGAAAGAACAGATGAGGACCAATTGGGAGCAAGTTACGAGGAATTAGAATGGGCAATGCTTGAAGATGAAGCAGGAAAAAATGCAAATGACTACGAAGGTAGGAAAAAAGAAGTTTTTCAAATTTATAAAAGGCTAAATACAGCTAACAAACACAAAATGAGCGCAATACCTATTTGCCTAATTTCTTAATTAACAAGAAATAATATAAATTTTTTAAAAATAATGTACGTATTATATTTCTTTTTACTAAATTTACAACCTCATTTCCATAAACAACTCTTAAAAAAAAATACCATGATCAAAGTTTGTTTAGCAGATAATTATCCAGTTGTGCACTTTGGAGTAAAATCCTACTTCAAAGACAGCACAGAAATATCAATCGTTGCAAATGTCGGCAACTTTTTGATGATTAAAGATATACTTCTAACTAAAGATATTGATGTTTTACTCTTAGACTTAGAACTTGAAGGACTAGCCAGTATCTTTGAAGTAAAAGCGCTATTGAAAAATTTCCCAAAGACAAAAATTGTAATCTTCAGCGGCCTTTCGGAGCAAATTTACGCTCCAAATGCTATAAAAGCTGGTGTTTCAGGTTTTATCCATAAAACCGAAAAATTAGAAACATTAGGACAGTCAATAATAAAAGTGATGCAGGGAAAAATTATCATCAATGAAACTGTTAAGAAAAATCTTGCCCTTATAGCAAAACAAAGCAAAAGCGAACGATTGTACAGAAAACTTTCGAATCGTGAAGTTGAAGTTTTACGCTACTTAAGTGACGGTAAGAAAAATCACGAAATTGCTGAAATTTTAAACCTTAATGAAAAAACAATCAGTACTTACAAGTTGCGATTGTTAACAAAACTGAATGTTACTAATTTAGTGGATTTAGTAAACAAATCAAAAACATTGGAAATCGTTTAACTATAACGAGACATCACTCTTCCTAATTTTTTCGAGAAAGAATTAATTAGTTTAGAGTAATCCATTGCCATAGATAAAAGCTCTGTATTGTCTGAACCTGGTTCTGACACTATGGAGCTTTTTAATTCTTCTATAATTTTATCCACTAAATACCATCGCAAAGTCAGAATTGTTTCAGAAACGTATTGACTTATAGTTTCGCTTTTAGTCTTAGGAATAATGTTTTGTCCTTCCCAGTTATGTAGAACAACCCTTTCGTCTTCCATCAAAATATCGGTCACTTCCTGAGCAAACTCGGATTGTAAATGCATCAAATATTGCTCTATCCCAAAGTTTTCGTTTTGGAGAAAGTAGCTGGTCAAATCGTTAAATATTTCCCTAAATAAAGGATTTGCCAATTCCACTTCATCCTCCTGCAAACTCAAATAAACCCTTTGAAATACTTTATATTCTTTCTTTTCGATAACATGAACGATTTCACCTTCTTCGTTCGTCTTTAAAAGAACATCTTCAAACTCTTCCGTTTTATTTCCGTACAGCAAGAGAATTTCAATAATTTTTCTTTCTAAACGATAGAGCACATCAATCTTTTCGACTGCAATCGGGTTTTCGTTTTTTACAACCTCAAAAGCCTTTTGTTCTTGTTTGTTTTTTTTCTCGACATCCGTCACATCCTTTTTTACCAGTTGCGCCAAAGTACTTATCAACACTTGTTCTGAGATATCCATAATTCGAGAACATTCCTGAACATATATTTCACGCTGAATTCGGTCCGGTATTTTTGAAATGCTCAATACCATGTCCCGAATTAAATCAGCTTTTTTAATGGGATCGTTTTTAGCTTCATTCATCAAAAGGGAGGCCTTAAACTGAATAAAATCCTTAGCATTCGACTCGAGATATAAAACTAAATCATCATAAGACGTCTTTTTTGCAAAACTATCAGGATCTTCACCATCAGGAAAAGCACACACTTTTACATTCATTCCCTCCTCCAAAATCAAATCGATTCCGCGAATGGAAGCTCTAAGTCCCGCAGCATCACCATCAAAAAGTACTGTAATATTTTTTGTCAACCGGTTGATCAAACGGATTTGATCCGGAGTAAGCGCTGTACCGGAAGATGCCACAACATTCTCAATCCCTGCCTGATTAAACTGAATCACATCGGTATAACCCTCCACCAAATAGCAATTATTTTGTTTGGCTATAGCTTGTTTCGCCTGAAAAATCCCATACAAGACTTTGCTTTTATGGTAAATATCACTTTCGGGCGAATTCAGGTATTTAGCCGCTTTTTTATCATTGGTTAAAATCCGTCCTCCAAAACCTAAGATTCGTCCCGACATACTTTGTATGGGAAACATGACACGTCCTTTGAAACGGTCAAAAGGCCTGTCCTCTTTTGGAATTGTCAATCCGGTACTCTCCAGAAATTCTAATTTATATCCTTTCCCTAATGCTTCTTTTGTAAAAGCATCCCACGTTTCGGGCGAATAGCCCAACCCAAATTTCTTGATCGTATCATTAGTAAATCCACGCTCCTTAAAATACGAAAGACCAATTGCTTTGCCTTCTTCTGAATTTAAAAGCGTCGTATGAAAATAGGTTTTTGCAAATTCCGACACCAAATACATACTTTCACGAACATCCGTATTGGCCTTTTCCTCATCGGTCTGTATGGTTTCTTCAATTTCGATATTGTATTTCTTTGCTAAATACCGAATGGCTTCAGGATACGTAAAATGCTCATGTTCCATAAGGAAAGCCACAGAGTTCCCTCCTTTGCCGGAACTAAAATCCTTCCAAATTTGTTTTACAGGCGAAACCATAAAGGAAGGAGAACGCTCATCAGAAAATGGGCTTAATCCTTTAAAATTGGTGCCGGCGCGTTTTAGTTGCACAAAATCTCCAATAACTTCCTCTACTCGAGCAGTTTCGAAAACAGTATCTATGGTGGCTTTTGAAATCATTTATTTTAGCGGGAAAGTCACAAAGATACAAAGTCGCAAAGTTTTTCACACTACTCTTTTTTCGATTTGTGCCGAATTATTACAACAAAAAAACACTCTTTCGAAGTGTTTTTCTAAATAAACTTAAGTTGCTTATTTTTCGACTATCTAATTTACTTCTTTCTTTCAATCACATAATTAACCATCAAAATCAAAGCAGATTTAAATTCAGATTCTGGATAAACATCTAAAAGCAAAAGTGCTTCTTCCTGAAATTGAACCATTTTTTGTTCGGCATAAAGCAATCCGTTATTGTTTTTCACAAAAGCGATAACTTCTTTGACCCGTTTTTTGTCTTTGTTGTGGTTTTTTATGGAATTGATCAGCCAACTTTTTTCTTTTGAAGAACAATTATTCAAAACATGAATTAACGGAAGTGTCATTTTTTGCTCTTTGATATCAATTCCAGTAGGTTTTCCAATGGCTTCTTCTGTATAATCAAACAAATCATCTTTTATTTGAAAAGCCATACCGATAAGTTCACCAAATTTTCGAATACTTTCCACTTGAATATCATCTTCGATTACTGACTTAGCGCCAAGAGCACAACAAGCGGCAATTAAAGTAGCGGTTTTTTTTCGAATAATTTCGTAGTAAACAGATTCGGTAATATCTAATCTGCGCGCTTTCTCAATTTGCAACAGTTCCCCTTCACTCATTTCGCGCACGGCAACCGAAATAATTTTAAGCAAATCGAAATCACCGTTATCTATAGAAAGTAACAATCCTTTGGACAGCAAATAATCTCCAACCAAAACGGCGATTTTATTTTTCCAAAGCGCATTGATAGAGAAAAATCCTCTTCGACGATTACTATCATCAACCACATCATCGTGAACTAAAGTGGCCGTATGAATCAATTCTATAACACAAGCTCCGCGATAGGTTCTTTCGTTCACCTTTCCACCAGATACCATTTTGGCCATCAGAAAAACAAACATAGGCCGCATCTGCTTCCCTTTTCGATTCACGATATAATATGTAATTCTGTTAAGGAGTGCCACTTGTGAAGTCATCGATTCATAGAACTTTTTTTCAAAAAGTTCCATTTCATCAAAAATAGGCTGCTTTATTTGTGAAGTAATATTCATTTAGACCTCAAATATACTATTTTAAATAAAAACATAATAAAAAAATCCTTTTATAAACCATAACTAACGTGTTATTTCTCTTACCGCCAGAATATCATGGTTTTCGCTAAGGAAAACAATAAATTCTTAAAGAAAAACCATGTCAATCATCAACAGTTTTCACAAACAGACCTCCAAAGATCACTATAAGACAAAACAGCATAGTCTATACTTTAAAATTACAATTGACAACAAAACTCCGTAAAAAGAATAGTTTCTAACGCTAAAAATGATTTTTACAGCTATTCTTACTTTTGAATTGAAGACCGTGATGAAATCGCAACTAAAGCAATCCTTGAAATTTGTAAAGCGACTCATTTCAAAAAATAACACCCGCATAATCTATGCAAAAAAAACACAAATCAGGTAAATTTCGATTCGTGTTTTTTTTCTATTTTAAGCTTCTTTATTTGCTAATTGCCCGCAAGCCGCATCGATATCTTTGCCTCGGCTTCGCCTTACTTTCACCACAATTCCAGTTGCTTCCAATGCGTTTATATAAGCGTTTATTGACTCCTCTGATGCTTGCTGAAATTCTCCATCATCAATAGGGTTATATTCTATTAAATTGACTTTACAAGGGACATATTTGCAAAATTTCACCAAGGCATCAACCGAAGCTTTATCATCATTGATTCCCTTCCAAACCACATATTCGTAAGATATTTTACTTTTTGTTTTTTTGTACCAATATTCCAATGACTCCCTCAAATCGGCCAAAGGAAAACTGGCGCTAAAAGGCATAATTCGCGAACGAATTTCATCTATTGCGGAATGCAATGAAACAGCCAATTTGAATTTCACCTCATCATCTGCCAATTTTTTTATCATTTTTGGCACACCCGAAGTCGAAACCATAATTCGTTTGGGAGACATTCCCAAACCTTCTGACGAAGTGATCATTTCGATAGCTTTCAATACATTGTTGTAATTCATCAGGGGCTCGCCCATTCCCATAAAAACAATATTAGAAAGCGGATGGTTGTAGTACAAACGACTTTCTTTATCGATGGCAATTACCTGGTCATATATTTCGGCTGGTTCCAGATTTCGCATTCGTTTTAATCGTGCTGTTGCACAAAAATTACAATCCAAACTACATCCAACCTGGCTGGAAACGCAAGCCGTTGTTCTGGTTGTTGTTGGAATTAAAACACTTTCTACCACCAATCCATCATGCAAACGGACCGCGTTTTTAACCGTTCCGTCTTCACTGCGCTGCATCGTATCTACTTTGATATGATTGATCACAAAATTGGATTCGAGCATAGCACGGGTAGTTTTGGCCACATTAGACATGTCTTCAAAACTATGGGCGCCTTTACTCCACAGCCACTCGTATACTTGATTCCCACGGAATGCCTGATCTCCATTGGCAACAAAAAATTCCCGTAATTGGTCTTTTGATAAGGCTCGTATGTCTTTTTTTTCGATTTGCATGGTGCAAATTTAATGACAATTTGTCTATTTGTTGTTTTGATAGTAAAATTTTAAGAATAAATACACCTCTACATCTTAACTGACAAAGATTACATCTGATAATACATCAAAAGAAAGTGTCTTTTTTTAGTTTCTAAAAATTCAATTTCTGATAACCTTTTGAAATTTGCCGTAAAACTATCCGAAGCATTAGGAGCTATTTCCAGCTATCCGCTATATCTTTTCTTTTTTAAAGAAAAAAGAAAAGGATATCGCTTCTATCTGGGCTAGGGCATCGGTTTACATAAAACTTCTTTTTAAAATTATGAGATAGTGCCAAAACCTTCAATTACCAATAACAATTTACCACAGCAGCATCCTTTTATAACTTGCCAAACATAAATGTCCGTCACGGATATCATATTCTAAAAACCCAAAAAACGTCAAATTTGACGTTATGGACGTCATGCATGGGGTTGTTGACGCCAAATTTGACGTTGCTGACGCCATACATGGGGTTGCGGACGTCAAATTTGGCCCTATACCACGTCATTTTTGACGTTCTGGACGCCAAATTTGGCGTTGTGGACGTCATGCATGGGGTTGTGGACGCCAAATTTGACGTTTTGGGGTAGTATTCAAAATTCTTAAAGACTTCTCTTAAGCTATTCAAGGGAAAAGTTAAAAGGATTTATTATGTCAACAACTTTCAAGAACATTTTTAAAAACCCCCAAATTCAGAAGAAATTGCTGAACGCGGCATAATTACCGGTTTAGAATATACCATTAATCCAACATAAAAAAAATAGCTAAAATGGCAAAAAACCTCCGACATATCAATCCGTGCACTCCACAATTGGATATTAGGATAAATATAAATAAGTCAAAACGCCAATCACAATCGATGAGAAACCTATTCCTATAATTTTCAACATATTTAGTGTTTTTGCATTTAATTCCAATCAGAGCAACCTAGTTTATCAATTAAGATTCATTAAATTATTGTTTCAATTAAAACAACCGCATAATTTAAGCACTGATAAAATCAAATATAACTTCTTTTTTATACATGCTAAATGAATAACTTTACACCAAATTTCAATAACTCACAAAATGCACTTCATTTCCCAAGACCTAGAAGATTATATAGAACAACATTCCGAGAAAGAGCCTGAATTATTGGCTGCTTTAAATAAGGAAACCTATCAAAAAATTCTACTGCCAAGGATGTTAAGCGGGCATTTTCAAGGAAGGGTTCTGAGCATGTTATCAAAATTGATCCGTCCACTAAATATTCTGGAAATCGGCACTTATACTGGATACTCTGCTTTATGCCTATGTGAAGGAATGCAGGAAAACGGTCAATTACACACCATTGACATCAAAGAAGAATTGATTGATTTTCAAAGAAAACATTTTGACAAATCGCCTTGGGGCAACCAGATTGTACAACATTTGGGAGAAGCAATAGAAATCATCCCTACACTAGACATTAAATTCGACTTGGTTTTTATTGATGCCGATAAAGAAAACTATCTTAATTATTTTGAATTGATCCTTCCAAAAATGAACAAGGGTGGAATTATCCTCTCCGACAATGTCTTATGGAGCGGAAAAGTTCTTGAACCATTACAACCTAATGACATCAGCACCAAAGTTATTATGGAATATAATGATATGCTAAAGAACGACCCAAGAGTGGAGTCGGTTTTATTGCCTATACGAGACGGCCTGACCGTGAGTCGCGTTCTTTAGATTTTCAATTAAGTCTTTCGATTGTAGCTTGACTGATAAAAATGGAATGACATTATTGGGGAAAATACTTTTTTTGGGCTATTCGGTATAATTTAAACATCAAAAAACCCAAACCTGCTCCCCATAAATATCCGCAAAGAATATCCAATGGATAATGGAGACCTAAATATATTCGGCTATAAGCAAAAATAAATGGCCATAAAAAAATCAGACCAAAGTATTTGAAGTCACGTTTTAAAATCAAGTAAAGAAATGTAGCTACCGCCATGGTATTTGCAGCGTGCCCGGAGAAAAAACTAAAGGAACTTCTGGATTGTACAATCCTAATAAAAGAATTGATTTCAGAATCATTACAAGGACGCAATCTTTGAAATCCATACTTAAACAAGTTGGTCGTTTGATCCGAAAACGCCACTAAAAGCGCAGAAAACAAAAGCAAATATAACGTTTGCTTTGTCCCTACTTTTTTAAAAATCAAATATAACAAAAGAATAAAAAAAGGAATCCAATTGTACTGTTTGGTAATAAACAACCAAAGTCCGTCATAAGTTTCGGAGCCAAGACCATTCAAAAAAACAAATAACTTTTTATCCAGAGAAAGTATTTTTTCAAACATTATCTCTGACGTTTTATAGGACCTGCTATAATCTCATCAATTCCTTCTTTAGCTTTTTCTATTTGAGCAGTTGATTCACCCAAAAGACTTTCTTTGGTTTTATCCATCTCTAAAGAAAATGTTTCAGATATGCCGGTAAAAGATGTTTTTGATTCTCCGAGAATATTGTCCTTGGCTTTATTGATCTCCGATGTTATATTCCCAGTGAGATCGTTCAATGCTTTTTGGTCAAAACCATTTTCTTCGGCTCCTTTTTGAATTTCACTTTTCAAATCGTTTGTGGCATTTTTTAATTGCGCCATAGCTTTACCCATAGTACGGGCTATTTCCGGCACTTTATCCGAACCGAAAAGCATGAGCACAATAAATATAATAAAAATTAATTCGCCTCCCCCTATACCAAACATAACTCTCCTTTTTAGTTTCCGCAAAGATATCAAATTTTAAAACTTTGCCTTTTAATTATTTCATAAAAAAAGATGCTAAGATGCTAAGTTTCTAAGACTATCAAGCTATTTCCAGCTTTTAAAAATCTTAGCCACTCAGTACCTTAGCACCTTAGTACCTCCTTTTAATTAATCGAATTTAGATTTTACTTCTTCTTTAGGCCAAGTATTATTAGTCACATCGATATCAGCAGTTTCTAATTTTGGGTCAATTTGTATTTTTTTAATTACTTTCTCCGTTGCATAAACCTTCTTTGCGGTTTCATTCTTTTGTCTCCAAATTTGTGCAGGATATTTGAAATTTTCTCTCGTTTCATCCTCATAAGTGATCTCTACAATAATTGGCATTGGCATTCCTCCAGGTTTATTGAATTCTACCTCATAGAAATACTTAGGCTTTTTTAAATTTGATTGCTCTTCGGCTGAAAGATTTTGACTTACATAATCCGAAAGTAATTTCACCTCATCAATTTGTAACGGTTTTTTAGCCACAGGATTTAATTCCTCATTCTTTTCAGAAATTAAATATACGAAAGGCCCTTTATCTACTCCAAAACGTCCTTTTCTAACGGTAGCATCTTTTAAAGCTGCGGTGGGCTTTTCGGAAACAAAATATTGTTTTACTTCTTTTATTCCGATATCAACAAAATCGGTTGAATAAAACCAACCTCTAAAAAACCAATCCAGATCTACCGCTGAGGCATCTTCCATAGTTCTGAAAAAATCTTCCGGTGTTGGATGCTTGAATTTCCATCTGTTAGCATACACTTTAAATGCATAATCAAACAATTCTCTACCCATAATGGTCTCTCTCAGAATGTTTAGTCCTGCAGCAGGTTTTCCGTAAGCATTATTCCCAAATTGAATGATATTTTCGGAATTTGACATAATAGGCTCCAGAAAATTCTGATCCCCACTCATATAAGGAACTATATTTTTAGCAGGCCCACGTCTGGATTGAAAATTAGTCCCTAATTCCTGTTCGGCCATATATTCCATAAAAGAATTTAATCCTTCATCCATCCATGTCCACTGACGTTCATCAGAATTTACAATCATAGGGAAGAAATTATGCCCTACTTCGTGAATCACCACGCCAATCATTCCATTTTTTATTT
>Ga0137355_1000132_pt1 | contig 11226 bp, 9 predicted proteins | sample EasRivERMLT800_2_FD_104763 | JGI IMG/M metagenome (GOLD analysis project Ga0137355, IMG submission 104763) | Soil microbial communities from meander-bound floodplain in the East River, Colorado, USA - East River MetaG ERMLT800_2 | ecosystem: Environmental > Terrestrial > Soil > Floodplain ... | reverse complement strand
GTTTTTCTAACTCTTCTTTTGGAATATAACCTAAAACTTCTTCTAATTTCATAAGTTTGTTTTAGACTCAAATATAATAATTTTGAGGTTTCGAACACTTATGATTGCAAATCCGCGCTATCGTGCGTGGAGACATATCCGCGCCATCGGGTTTGTTATTTTATAAAACAACAATATTAACTATTTATAATTAAAGCCATTATCCAAATTATAAATATGGAAAACACGAAAAGATGAACAAAGAAAGAATATCTTGTTTCCTTTTTTAGTCCAAAAGTCGATATAGCATTAGTTATTAATAAAATTACGTTTAAAATAGCAACAATGAAAATTGAGAAAAAATCAAAATTTGGAGTACAAGGACCGGATTTAAATTGTCCTGATAAATTAATAATTACTATTACTATTATGGAAATAACATAAAATATTATTGATAATAAAGCATTTCTATTTTCGGTATTCATTAATTTTTAGTTTCTTAAGAAAGTTAGATATTTGTAATTATTTATGAGTTTTTTGATCAACTGACCGCCAACGTTCTGGTACTATAGCGGGTTTGGGACTAAATTAAGCTCATTATTCGAATTTGCCAAAACTTCCCAAACACAAAATCATTTTCTAAATTAAGCCCATTGCCCAAATCACTAGTAGCAAGTGTTAGGGTTAGTATTCATTTTAGTAGTTTATTAATATCTATTTCAATATTTAGTAAACTTTTGTCTAATTCGTCATGAATTCTATCATTCATCTCGCCCATTTTTTGGATATCAATTTTCGCTTCATTTTCGTTAATCTGAAGTCGCTGCTTAGATTTTGCTATATAATCGTTTATTCTTTGGTTCAAAGACTTTAATTCTTTTACAAATTGTTGATCGATTAGATGTCCTATTGCATATACATTACTTGAGTTTTGTTGAAAAAAGTTAATCATTCTGGGGAAGTGTACCTCAAAATTAAATTCTTGTATATCACTTACATCAACAACACGATTTGAAATTTCAGTCTTAATTGATTCAATTTTTTGTCTTCGATTTTCAAGCAAGTCAATTCTTGTTTTTTTTAATTCAATTTCATTTTGCTTTGCCGAAATTCGGGTATTAAAAAATATGTTTATCAAACCCACGATTAGTGATGCTACTGAGGCGATAATCACAACTATTATTTCTGTTTTCATTTTGATTACGTGTTAGTTTATATTAACCCCAACTAGTTTATATGCGAAACAATTCTTCGGTTATAATTTGGGTAGATTGGCGAAGGCTTGTTTCTCTTTATATTTTTCAAACATAATCATTCCATTCCTACAAAAAAACAAAAAACCACCCAAAATCAAATTTCAGGTGGTTTTTTCATAAAGTCTTAAAAATTATATTTTACTTGTTCGGGCCAATCTTCGATCTCGTAACCAGTACTTGGTTCGCTTTACCAAATAGAACATCACCGGTACCATTACCAACGTTAATACCGTGGCATAGGTCAATCCGAAAATGATGGTCCAGGCCAATGGTCCCCAGAAAATCACGTTGTCTCCACCCATGAAAATATGTGGATTCAAGTCGGTTACCAACGAGAAGAAGTCAAAGTTCAATCCGATGGCCAATGGAATTAATCCTAAAACGGCTGTCAAAGCGGTTAGCAATACCGGACGCAATCTTGATTTTCCGGATTCGATGATCACTTCTTTTATTTCGTCTAACGTAAGATCGTCATGACTTTCCAAATGATTATCGGCCACTTTTTTGTCTAACAATAAGACAAAGAAATCCATTAATACAATACCGTTCTTCACCACAATACCCGCCAGCGAAATGATTCCCATCATGGTCATCAGGATCACAAAATCCATATTGGCAATGACATATCCGTAAAAGACTCCGCTAAAACTCAGCACTACCGTAAACAGGATGACCATCGTTTTGGAAACCGAATTAAACTGCAATACAATAATGATCGTAATTCCCGCCAAAGCCAAAAATAAGGCATACATCAGGAAACTCTGGTTTTTTCCTTGCTCTTCCTGCACTCCGGAGAACGAATAGCTCACCGTTTTTGGCAACTCATATCCTTTTAAATCAGCCGCAATTTGCTTGGTAATGGCATCACCATTATAACCGGTCAGGACGTTGGAATAAATCGTCATGATTCGTTTTTGGTTTTTCCTTTTGATCTGATTATAAGTCGTCGTTTTCTCCGTTTCGGAAACGGCAGAAATCGGCACTTGCATCATTTGTCCGGTGTTCTGATTTCTGAATGTTAACGATTGATTAAACAACACATTTTCATTCTTGCGCTGATCGTCCTGCATACGCATAGTGATGTTGTAATCGTCATCGCCCTCTTTGTATGTTGAAATTTCTTGTCCATAAACCGAACGACGCAAATTGAATCCGAGTTGTCCTGTTGAAACACCCAGGCTTCCTGCACTTACTCGGTCTACTTTTACCTCAAGTTCCGGGCTTTCTTTATTGACATCAATACTCAGTCTTTCAATTCCAGGGATGTTTTTAGAATTGATATACGTAATCATTTTGTCTGCTTCTTTCAGCATTTCATCATAATCAATCCCGGTCAACTGAATACTGATTGGATAACCAGCAGGTGGTCCGTTGGCATCTTTTTCAACCGTTACCGTTGCCCCTGCAATTCCTTTTACTTTGCCTCTAATTTCTTCCAGTATATCGCCCGTGTTGATTCCTTTTCTAAACTTGAACTCCGAGAAATTCACCGTTACTTTCCCTTTATAAGGCGTTTCAGAAGCCGATCCGGCATCTACGTTTGGATTACCTGCCCCCACTCCTACTTGAGAAACGATAGATTCAGCCAGATAGTTTTTGTTTGTTTTTGGATCAACATATTTGTTCAAAACTTCAATAACCTGTTTTTCTACAAACAAAGTAGCTCTATTGGTTTTTTCAATATCAGTTCCCTGAGGATATTCGATATAGGTAATTACCTGATTCGGGATATTATCGGGGAAGAACAATACTTTTCTAGGGAAAACAAATACAACTAATACAACAGATAAAACTAACATGGTAATGATTGCACCTAAGGCAATCCAAGCTCTTTTTTTAGTAAGGATTTTTGATAAAAAGATTTTGTATTTGTCTTCCATTCTTGGAAAAAAGTCGTGTTGAAAATCTTGTGTCCATTGGTACAACTTTAATTTGTACAACCACATTAGCACCAGTGATATTATGGCTAAATGACCTATTGCTTTTGCAAATTTAGAATCGTAAATATTCCCTACAAGGACAAAAATAACAGCTATAATCGTGAAAACGATCGAGTACAGTTTTGCTGATTTTTTGGTAACATTTTTATCTTCAATTTCCATCGAACCCCCTGTCATAGCAGCATTTACAACCATCGCCACAAATAACGAAGCGGATAGGGTAACAGTTAGTGTTATTGGGAAATATTTCATGAATTTACCCATCGTTCCAGGCCACAATGCAAATGGTAAAAAGGCCATTAATGTGGTCGCTGTTGAAGAGATTACCGGCCAGGCGATTTCGCCAATACCTACTTTGGAAGCCTGAACGCGATTCATCCCCTTTTTCATGTTGGCAAATACGTTATCGACAACTACAATTCCGTCATCAACAAGCATTCCCAGTCCCATAACCAATCCGAAAAGTACCATTGTATTTAAGGTTAATCCAAATGCCGAAAGAATACTAAAGGCCATCAACATCGACAACGGAATAGCGGCACCGACGAACAAAGAGTTTCTCAGTCCCATGGTAAACATCAGTACGATCATTACCAGCACAATACCGAAAATGATATGATTAGAAAGTTCGTCTACCTGGTGTTCTACTCGCGAGGATTGATCGTTGGTCAATTCTATTTTTAAATTGGAAGGCAGATACGATGCTTTGGCTTCCTCAATTTTTTCTTTTACCTGATCTATAGCAGAGATCATATTTTGATTGGAACGTTTTTTAACGCTAAGCATGACAACTTCAGTTCCTTTCTCACGGGCATAAGTAGTTTTTTCCTTTTCTTTGAAATTAACAACCGCAATGTCTTTAAGATAAACCGTTCCGCCATTGTGCTTTACAATTATGTTTTCCAGTTCTTTTGGGTCTTTAATTTCACCAACAATTCTAATATTGTTTCTAGAACCCTGCGAAATTAAGTTTCCCCCTGAAAGTGTCATATTCTCATATTTCACCGCATTTTGAATGTCATCAAAAGATACTTGCGCCGCAGACATTTTGAAGATATCTACCGCAATTTCTACTTCTTTGTCATCTACGCCAAGAATGTCAACTTTTTTAATTTCTGCAATTTCTTCAATATCATCTTGAAGTAATTCTCCATATTTTTTAAGTTGTTGAGTAGTATAATTTCCCTGTAAGTTTATGTTTAAGATCGGCACTTCTTCTGAAATGTTTAATTCAAAAACGCTAGGTTCTACCTTGCTTCCATTGTCAAGATTAGGCCAATCGGTATCTGCTTTTACAATATCTACTTTGTCCTTGATTTTGGATTTAGCAACTTCAATGGTTACTTTGTCCCCAAATTCCACAATGATCATTCCGTAATCTTGAAATGAACTGGAGGTAATTTTTTCTATCCCACTGATGTTTTTAAATTCCTTTTCGAGTGGTTTGGTGATTAGTTTTTCCACATCCTGAGCCGAATTTCCCGGAAAGACAGAGGAGATGTATATTTTATTTTCTATAATTTCAGGAAAATCTTCTCTTGGCATCGTTACATAGGCAATAACTCCTGTGATAACAATCAATAAAGTCAAGATATAGACTGTAACTCTATTCTCTACGGCCCAGCTTGATATTCCGAATTCTTTATTTTGATGTGACATATATTTTTTGGTTTAGGAGGGTTATTTGAAGTTTAGAAGGTTTAGAGCGTTTAGTGGGGTTTAGAAGGTTTACAGGTTCTCTTTACTAAACCTTCTAAACTCATCACCCTTTCTAAACTATGAAACTTTCTACCCTTTCAATTGTGCTTTATAAAGTGAATCTAGCATAAATGTTATTTCCTCGATTTCAGGCCTTATTTTTAAGTAATTTTCTTCTGATATATATTCCAAATCCAATGAAATTATTAATTGGTTTATTAATTCTAATGCTGATGAATAGGCTATTTCTGTAAATCTTGCTTTATCTTTTGCGGTATGTCTTCCGGAACCTTCAGCGATATTTGAAGACATTGAAATACTGCACCTGCGTATTTGACTTGTCATTCCGAACATTTCCTCTTTTGGAAAATCTCGAGTAGCTTTATATATAATTACTGCTAATTTTCTTGATTTTTGCCAAACAATTAATTTTTCAAAAGAATATGATTTCATATGGGAAAAAGTTTAAAAGGTTTAGAACAGATTATAAGGTTTAGAGAAAGTTTAGAAGGTTTAGTTTAGTGACTCACTAAACCCTCTAAACTTATAAACCTACTAAACTTTTTTAAAAATTAAGTTTCATTCCATCAGAAATGGTATTCATACCTTCTGTTACAATTATATCATTGGCAGCTATTCCGCTTAAAATTTCGGTAACATTATCAGATGATTTACCCTCTTTAACTAATACTTTTTTGGCTGTTCCGGTTTTACCACTAACATTGGTAACAACATACACAAATCTGTTTTTCTGTCCATCTTCCTGAATTACATTGGTAGGAACTGTAATGGCGTTTTTACTGACATAATCAATCACTTTTAGTTTGGCTACTTGATTTGGGCGCAGTAAATTTTCCGGATTTGGAACGCTAACTTCAATCCCGAAGCTCCTATTGTTAGGATTGATAAAATTACCAACTTGACGAACTTTTCCTTTGTAATTTTTACCCAAAGAAGTTAAGTAAATATCTACTTCTGTACCCACTTTCAGTTTTCCGATATACGTTTCCGGAACGGTGGTTGAAACATACATTTTATTTAAGTTTACAATTCGCATTAATCCTTTAAGACTTGGCGCAACCACCTCACCTTTTTCTACATAAACCTCATCGATAACTCCTGTAAACGGAGCTCTTATAACCGTTTTGGCCAATTGTGCCTTGATTTGGGCAACCGCTCTTTGAGCCGAAACCATCTGAGTTTGCGCTTGTAGAAACTGAATTTCAGAACCAATTTTTTGATCCCAAAGATTTTTTTGACGTTCATAAGTTGTTTTGGCCAAAGCATATTGGTTTTCTAAACTGGCCAATTGTTGACTCAATCCTCCGTCGTCTGTTTTTCCAAGGATTTGCCCTTTTGAAACAGGTTGTCCTGCAATTACATTAAGATCCACTAATGTTCCCGGCATTTCTGGTTGAACCAAAATATTTTCCTTGGTGTTTACACTTCCTTGAATTTCAAGGTAGTGATTAAAAACAGTGTCTTTCACTGTAAGTACAGAAACCAAAGCCTCTTCTTTTTTTACATCTAATGTTGCCAAGGCTTCATCAATTTTTTCTAAATCGGCTTGGATCAAAGCTTTTTTGGCTTGAAGTGCTACCACATTTTTTGATTCAATTAATGCATCGATGTTGGCTTTGTCTTCTTTCTTTCCGCAAGAAAAAAGCAATACAGAAAGCGCGGAGATGATTATCAGTTTTTTCATTTTTATAATTGTTTATGTAGAAATTATTGTTTGTTGATTATTTTTTCTAAAGCTGCTTTTTTGTTGATTACATCAACCATAGATTGCAGGTATTTTTGTTGTGCGGTGTACAATTGTCTTTGCGCATCATTATAATCAAAACTTGAGGAAAGACCTTCGGTAAATTTTATGTGGTGCTTTTTTTCGATTCTTTCGGCAAGATTTAAATTAGATTTTGCCGTGGCATATTCTTCAATACTAAACTCGAAGTCGCTTTTTGAACCTGCATATTGTAATTTCAATTTTTGTTCCGTTTCCGTCAATTGGGTTTTGGCTTGCTCCAAAGCTATTTTGGCTTGCTGCGTTCTGGAACTTCTGGCCAAACTGCTAAAAATAGGAACATTTAAACTCACGCCAATATTAGAATAATTGAACCAGTTTTGATTTTGTGTGAAAAACTGGAACTCATCTTTATAAGCGGTGTATCCAAAATTCAAATCGGCAGATAATGTTGGCAAAGCTTTGCTTTTTTCTAATTTCAATTCTAATTCTCGTTGTTCCTGAAAATTCGAAGCCATTTGATAATTTACATTTTCAGCCGGGACGAACTCACTTTGGGAAAAAGCCAAGTCCAAATTAGATATTGTTAAATCGTCTAATTTATCCGTCAATGCTAAATCGTCATTAATATCAATTCCCAAGGTGATTTTCAGCATTTTATAAGCTACCTCTAACAACCTTTTATTATAGTTCAAAGTACTATTTATCGAGGTAAGCGTAATTTGAAGTTGCTCTACATTCTCTTCTTCAATCAAACCGTTTTGTAAAGTCGCTTTCGTATCCGACAAAGTTTTCTCCAAGGTGGTTTTGTTTTTTTCGAGAATAGCAATACTTTCTTTCGCTAACAAAACATTTCCATAGGAATTGGTAACCATTTCCCTGATTTCGAAATCCGTTTTTTGTTTGGCATTTTCATAGAATTTCAAATACGTTTTTGAAGCTTGTAAGGCCACAATATAAGAACCGTCAAAAATCAACTGACTCAACGTCGCGTGTGCAAGCATATTGTGCTTGGTTCCAAAGGCAACTTCGGCATAAGTTCCTGGCGTTCCTCCAAAAAATTCAGCAGGAACAACCGATTTTTGTAAAACGAAATTGTTTGTGTAATCTAAACCGGCATCAATTTGCGGCAATCCCGCAGCGGTGGTTTCCCATTTTTTCTCTTTAGAAGCTTCGATATCACGACCGGAATTAATTACCGAATAATTATTTTCCAAGGCGTGGGTGATGGCCTGTTGTAATGTAAAAGAGTAACTCTGCTTTGTTTCTTGGGCATTTACGCTCAAGGCAAAAAGGGTAAGGGTCAATATGAACATTTTCTTCATTATATATTGAATTTAAGTAATTGTTTTTCAAGTTCAGCTATTCCTTTTGAAGTTGCCATGGCTCTGGTGTGGTACTCCAGGGCTTGTAATTCTAGTTTTGTTGATTCTCTTTCGGATATAGTGTTCTCCTTGATGCTAAAAATTAGCGAGTAATAAAATTTGACATAGGCATCAACATTGAGATTTTTTCTGTACAAATCTTGCGCAATCCCTTTTTCTATATTTTGTCTGAAGCACATATTGCATTCATTCAATTCTCGATTCATTACCTTTTGATATATTTCGGGATAATGCTTTTTTAGTTGGTATAATGGAGAGGTATCGGTAGCTTGAAACATTTCTTTGAACATTTTTCGAATCTCAAAATTCTCTTCAATCGCGTTATAACCTTTGGCTACAGTGGTGTTTATAACATCATGAACGGTTTTATGAACCATCTCTGTACTTTCTTCGATTAATACTTCTTTGTTGCAAAAGTATTTGTAAATCGTTTTTTTGGAAATACACATCTCGCCGGCAATATCATCCATCGTGACACTTTTAAAACCGAGTTTTAAAAATAAATCACTTGCTTTAGATATGATTTTTTCTCTCATGGTGTGTTGTAACTTGTTATTAATTAATTGCTTACTATAAATATAGAAAAGAAATGCCTTCCGTCAAAAGTGATTCTTATTGATTTTATTGATGGATAAATTCCAAATGGGCTATAAGTTTTATAGGTTCTTTGAATTTTTTTTTTGAATCAGACAGGGAGGCAATCAAAGAATGTCTTGATTTATCAGAACGTCTGAGTCGTTGGAATCAACTTGCCATTCATTTTCCATATTTTGTTTTTTTTTGTAATAATTTTGTAGTACAAATATAGAAAGGAAACTTTAAGAACAAAATTGGTTCCCAATATTTTTAGCATATTGTATTTAAAACGAATCGATTAGCTGTTCATGAATAATGAGGCGAGCGCAATGTCATTAAGTTAAGAGATTTTAGATCGAAGATTAACGATTTTTGATTTCCCCTCTAGCGCGAGCGTCCCGCTCGTGAATACTAAAAAAAGCATGTAATTATAAATTTATAATAGGCACGAGCGGGACGCTCGCGCTAGCAGGGTTTAACCTAAGTTAACGTAGCTTTAAGCTAAGCTAACATGTCTTTAAGCTAAGTTAGCGTAGCTTTATGCTAAGCCAACGTAGGTTTAACCTAAGTCAGCGTAGGTTTATGCTAATCCAACGTAGCTTTATGCTAAGTCAGCGTAGGTTTAACCTAAGTTCGCGTAGCTTTATGCTAAGTAGGCTTAATAAAAATGAAAGCGTAGTCTGGTTCGAAGCTCGTATCAGGGCATTCTTTTTTTCTTCGGATTCCCTATTTTATTGGGCGGAGGATAAAAACGGTTGAAATAAACAAAAATGACACTTTGTAGGTTTGTAACTATTATTTGCTAAATTTGAAAAAAGGCACAACGATTCATGGAAAAAAGTCGGGAGACTTTTATTGTGTTTACAATTTTAAAGAAACATTAAAAAAAAACGCAAAGTCATGAGACTTTGCGGAGCTGGAGAACGTTGTCACAATATTAATCGAACTTTATGGAAAAATACATATTTTCAACATATTTAGTAAAAGTAACTAAAGACAAAAATGATTTAATATTAAGCCTATTCAATGGTCAAGATGATTTTTTAGATGTTAGTAAAAAGTTTTTTGATGAAATATTCAAGAACATTCATAAAAATACTGATTCTAAAGATTTATCTATTTTACACTTAACATTAGATGAACCACCAGTAATTGATTATGAAAAAAGATGCATTTATGGTTTTCTTTCCTCAGGTGTGAGTGGTGAAGATTATAAAATAAAAGATATTGAGACAAATGTGGAAATGTTCAAAGTTAATAAAAATCATGCGGCATTTAGGGACGTATTCTTTTATTTACAAATACCAAAAAATAAAGATTATGGTGCATTAATACTTCAAAGGAAATCGAAGTTTGGTATCAAAACTATATTTACAAAAAGTATAAATCAATTTGCGAAGAATATTGGTTTTATGGGATATTATATCCAAGTAAATAACATCATTCATGGTAAGGTTTATAATAGAATGATTAGGGAAGGTAATTTAAAAAGAATAGAATTTATTAAAAGAAAAATACCAAATGATATAGCCGCATTCTATGAAAATGGTGGTAACGTAGATTTAATACCAGGTACTTTAAAAACGAGTATGTCGGCATCTAAACTTCCTGAAAATTTTAAAAATTTTGTAGATAGATTATTTAATAATTCTAACAGAGAAAGAATCGAAATTAAAGATATAGATGATTTTGAAGAAGTTGAATTTGAATTAGAACTAAATGGTAAAAGAAAAACATTTTATGTAGTGCATAGAAACAGAATACAACCAGATATTGATGTTACTAATGATCTACAATATTTCAATAACGAAATAACTATAGAATCTTTAGTAAAACAAGCTGAAACACTAATTGAAGAAGTAATCTATATTTAATGTTTAGTAGAATAAATATATTAAAAATAATAATAGACCATTTTCATACTTTAAAAGTATATAAAAGTGAGTCCAAATATATTTCCATAAGTGATTTTCTTCTCTTTATTATACTACCAGCATTAATTGCTTCTTTTTTATCATTTAAAGATTATACTTTTGAAAGTCAATTATCAAACTTAATCGCAGGTATTTCGATATTTGGTGGTTTTCTCTTTAACTTACTTGCAATTATTTACAGTCAATTAGAAAATATTGAAAATAATAACCACAATATTGAAGATAAAAATCTTTTAAAACTTAAAGAGCAATTTGTAAACGAAATTCATATTAATATTTCTTTTTGTATTGTTTTATCAATAATTATTGTTTTAACACTACTAATGACGACAATAGATTTTTCGGATATTTTATACAGCTCTGTGATAAATAAAATAATTCTAGGAATTAATTACTATTTATTGCTATTATTTGTCTTAAGCTTATTAATGGTAATAAATAGAGTTTATATTTTACTAAAAAGGAAATAAATACCGCGCCCCACTCGTACCCCGATAGCGCGGATTTGCAATCCGTGCCCACAAAGAATGGTAAACTAAAACGATAGTAATAAAATATAGATTATTTCAATTTTAAATTGAATAATGGATAATTGGAATGGGCACGGATTGCAAATCATAAGTGTTCGAAACCTCATTCTGGATTTAAAATTGAGTCTACTTTATTGGGGTTCCCTCCACATTTTTCGACTATATCTTTGATAATTAAAACTTC
>Ga0137355_1000131_pt1 | contig 11277 bp, 11 predicted proteins | sample EasRivERMLT800_2_FD_104763 | JGI IMG/M metagenome (GOLD analysis project Ga0137355, IMG submission 104763) | Soil microbial communities from meander-bound floodplain in the East River, Colorado, USA - East River MetaG ERMLT800_2 | ecosystem: Environmental > Terrestrial > Soil > Floodplain ... | reverse complement strand
TGTTGGTGTACGTCAAAATTTCAGTACCAATTATTTCATTGTTTTTTTCATTGAGAATAGCGGTCAATTGATAATCGGCTCTGTTTTGCCAATATTTAGCCCCGGGTTGGCCACTGGCGGAGTGTGTTTCCGTGCCATTTTTGGTATAAAAATTAGGTCCAAAAGTATCGTGATAATCATACTTTGAGATTGCCTTATTGGTCGCTGGCGTTGCAGTCGGATGCTCCTGCGCCTGCAGTGCCGTTGCTCCGAAGAATAAAGCCAAGGAAGCAGCTTTGAATACATTGTTTTTCATGATTTGATTGTTTTTTGATTGATGATTTTAAAAATGAAGAAATGTTATTTTTGTAATAATTTAATGGTTAATTATATTCGTTTTCGGATAAAAAAAAAACATCCGTTGCTGATGAATGTTTTTTAATTTATTTTTCAAGAATTTATTCTTCGTGAGAAATACTGCCTCCCGAATTGGTCTGTTTTTCGATTGATTTGGGAATGATATCATAAACAATGTCTCCGCCACTTTTGGCCTCGGCTTTGAGATTTACAATTGGATGTACAGCTATAGATCCTCCGCTTGACGCACTGGCAATTATGTCATTGGCCAATAAATTTCGCGCATCTATTTCGCTGCCGCTTGATGCTGATGTTTCCAATTTTAGTGCTTTTCCTTCTAAGTTTATGGTGCTGCCACTTCCACTATCGCAAGTAATGACATCCGATTCGATAGTTGCAGTTATTTCGGCTGCACTTGAGGTGTTCAGGCTTATGTTTTCTCCTTTTAATGTTCTAATACTTCTGATTGTTGCGCTACTGGACGCTTCGAGTTCCTCAATAATAGGCATGCGAACCGTCACTTTTTTAGATCCTGCGTTGATGAAAGAATTGCAGTCGCAGGCTATAACAAGTATTCCATTTTCGACCTCTGTTGTGATTTCTTTTTGCAAATTGTCATCGGCTTCGACTATGATTTCTATTTTGTCCGACTGTTCAATTTCCACATCAATAGCATTACTAACTTCAATACTTTTAAAATCACTTTCTACAGTTCTTTTTTCGATGGTGATATTTCCGCTTCCTATGATACTTTTATTTCCTAATTTAGAATTGCAAGATGCAAATAATAAGGCAGTTAAAGCAATCAGGATAAATTTCGTGATTAAGGTGATGATTTTGATCATGACTAATAGGTTTTATTTTGGTTGAATAATATCGCCGGTTGTAATTGTGTGTGCTTTTATCTCTTTTTTGGTTGAACCAAGAATTAAATAATAGTTATTAAAATAAGAAGGCAAACCTTCTGCTTCATGCTCAATAGCATTTCGAATTTCGAAATGTAAATGGGGGAAAAATGAACTTCCGGACGTCCCAATTAAACCGATTTTCTGTCCTTTTTTTATTTTGTCGCCGACTTTAAATACAATTGAACTTTGGTTTTTTAAATGTCCGGACAAGCTGTAAACGTTTTCACTATGTTTGATTACGACATAGTTCCCGTACAATGCCAACGGATTGTTTTTTAAAGATGGAATGTCGAAAGTTTTGTCATCTTTCTGATTCGTTTCGATTGCAACAATTTCTCCATCGGCAACGGCAACAACTTCGGTTCCAAAACCAAACCAATCGGTGTTGTTTTCTCCCTTGTTCAGATGCTGTTTTCCTTCCGGATTTAAAACTACAAAATCATAAGCATATCGCATAAAATTCCCTGTGAATCCCAATTGCTTGATAGGAACGAATTCGTAATTAAAGCGTCGGTGATGCGAATACAAATCATGACCGTCATAAACCAGAAATTTGTTTTTTAGCGGTAAAATAAAATCTTGGATCTGTTCGTAATCCTTCGGAACAACTACATTTTTAATTTCAATGCTGTCATTAAAAGTGAATGTATATTCCAGCTTATTCGTTAGCGAATTGACCTCCGGAAAAGGATTGAACAACAAATCTTTCGAAACACCATTCCACTGAATATTTGGAATAATGTTTATGCTTGGAGCCGTGCCATTATTGTCTAAGAACTTTTGCTGAATGAGTTTGTTGTTTTTGTCAAAAAGACAAACTTCCAATCGTGTTAATTTTAAGGTGTCTTTTGAATTGTTTTCTATAACAAAATCAAAATTCAGGCTGTTTTGATTATTGATTTTCTCTTTTACGGGATATTCCGGTTTATGCTCAATTTTGATATTGTCTTGTGCAGTGACAGTCAATCCCGCTAATCCAAAAAATGCTGTTAAAAAAATGTTTCTAATAGGAGACAGACTTGCTTTCATTTTTGATTATTTAGTTTTAATAATTATTCCGTCTTTATTTATTTTTAACTCTTTAATGTCTTTTTTAGAATGGATAATGGTGTCATTTTTTATCGAAATACCATCTTCATTGATCGTTACATTGGTTCCTTCGTTATCATTGTCTCCATAGTCTTCATCCTCATCCTCGTCAATTGGGCAATTCAGGCATTTTATTTTAGTGCTGTCCACTTTGAAGACGGCGTCATCAAAATCCGGGTCCCATGTAAAATAATCTCCGTCAGTATGATCATAATTTTGAGCGCTGGAATCCATTTTGAACAAAGTTCCTTCAGGCAAGAATAAAGTGATTTCTATTTCTTGGTCACGGAATTTGTTTTTGAAATCAGTAAGTAAATAATTGTCTAAAATCAATTGATTTCCCACAATTTTATAACTGTATTTTATTTGTTCGGCTCTTTTTTTGGCTTCAGATAACGATTTTCCCTTGGCTTCTTTTTCAATTTGAATGTAGGCCGTTTTTTCGTTGGTTTTTTCAATTTCGAGGCGCACTTCGTTTGAATAGATTACATCTGTATTTGTAGAATCTTGGGTAACCATGAAATCTCTTCGGTCATCTACATTTTTGGCAAAATAATCGTTGTGCTTGAATTTGATAAAAAGAGTGTCATCAGGTTTTAATGCGATATTTTCTTTTTTCACCACTCTACCATCAATTGCAAAAGCAGAAGCTTGTTTAATTCCAATTGATATTGCAAGTGAAACCGAGATAATCCAAAGTGCCAATAAAGTGTATTTTACGATTGTTCCAATAGATTTCATGTTAGGGGCCAACAATTTGAATCCTAAAAGCGTTAGGAAGAAGAAAGGAATTCCAACAGCAAAGAACATTAGTAATCCAAATGCCCAAACCGGATAGTCGGTTAAGTTCCCTGCTTCGATAAAACCTTGCCATGGGAAGTCAACGAATACGCCGGAACCCAAGGTAAAAATGCCGATTAGCAGAAAAATAATAGTGGTAGATCCTGCAAGGATTAAAAGAACTCCTAGAAATTTGGCAAAAACTTTGAAGATGCTCATTAGAATGTCGCCAAAAGTGTTTCCTAATTTTTCTGCTCCTGATTTTACCTGATTTCCGAATTTGTCATAATCGGCATTTTTTATTTTATCCGATACATTTTCAAATTCCTCACGCACTTTTTTTTCAATGTTCGAAATGTTTACGGGTTCTCCTGTCATTTCAAGTTTTTCAGAAGTGGTTACTGCTTCCGGAGTTACGATCCAAAGAATGATGTATGCCAGAATTCCGGTTCCAAAACCTGCGAAAACTAGTAATACCAAAACAATTCTGATCCAGACAGCGTCAATACCAAAGTAATGTCCCAAACCTGATGCCACACCTCCAATCATTCCGGTTTCTTTGTCGCGGTATAGTTTTTTTGATCTTCGTGGTATGCTTTCATGATACGTTTGAGATCCTTTATTTTCTTCTTCAATGATATAATCTTCCGGTTGTCCCATAACAGTGATCACTTCATCTACATCTTTCAAACCTACTACGTGTTTGTCGCTTTTTTGTTTCTCGTTTAATAATTCCGAAACACGCATTTCTATGTCTTTTATAATTTCGTCCTGCCCGGATGAATTGGATAAAGAGCGCTTTATGGCATCAAAATAGCGGGTCAATTTTTGGTATGCATCCTCATCAATGTGAAAGAACATTCCGCCTAAGTTTATATTTACAGTTTTGTTCATGACTCTATTATTTTTGGTTTGTTATTAGGTTTACGGCATCAGACAATTCAGTCCAGGTGCTATTGAGTTCGTTTAAAAAGGTTTGTCCTATTTCGGTTAGTCCGTAATATTTTCTGGGTGGCCCAGAGGTTGATTCTTCCCAACGATAGTTGAGTAAACCATCATTTTTCAATCGGGTAAGCAGTGGGTAAATAGTTCCCTCCACGACCAATAATTTAGCGTTTTTCAAAGTATCTAGTATCTCCGAAGTGTATGCATCTTTTTCTTTTAAAACCGATAAGATGCAAAACTCGAGAACACCTTTGCGCATCTGTGCTTTTGTGTTTTCAATGTTCATAATTTTTTTGATTTGGATTTTTTGATTAATTAAACTGTCCGTTTTTTGTCTCTATGATTAATGAGACTAGTGATGATTGATGATTTGTCATTTTGAGTCCCGATAGCTATCGGGAGAAGCAATCTTATATTGCTAATTGTTCTATATTTTATTGTTATTTAATAAAAGGAATTGTCAGCGGATACCTGTATTTTTCTCCATTTGATGTTTTTATGGAAGCATAAATAATTAAAAAGAATTCGGCCACTTTCAAACTGAAAAAAAGTACAATTGCGAGAATTGCAACAATTCCTATTCCGCTTATGTTTTCCAAAACCAAATTATTTATGACAAAATCGTTTTCATTGATTAAGGTGTTGAGTGAAATTCCTTGAAAAATTGTTATTAGCAAAATCGGAATAGCAATCATGGCGAGAACTAAAGAATATAACAACAAGCTCAGTTGAAAGTTAAGTACTTGTTTTCCGTGGTGATCTACAAATTCAGATTTGTCTTTTTTTGTGGTCCAAATCAATATAGGGAATATGTAATTTCCAAGTGGAATTAGATATTGACTTAAAGAACTCAAATGAGTGAACGTTGCAATGTTTTTTTCGTTATTAGTTTCCATTTTATTTGTGATTTTTGATTGATGTTTTTGTTTGATTTGAAACACATAGTAATTTCTTATGCAAATATATGTACAAAAGACAGTATTGTGTAACGCATAGTACCAAATGTTAACAAAAAATTAACATTTTAATATGGAGTAAAAACTTTTGAATCAATTGAAAAGCCTTGCTGGTAAAGGAATTGATAGATTTTAGAATATTTTATATGTATGCATAGTATTTTTTGTATTTTTATGAAAAATTAAGCAGTATGGAGTTTACAGCCTCAAAATTAAATATCTTTTTATTTTTCAAATTACCGTCTGCCTATTGGAGCGGTGTTCGCGTAAAATACATCGATGACACACAATGTGTAGCAACGGTTAAGCATCGATGGTTTAACCAAAACCCTTTCAATTCGATGTATTTTGCTGTTCAGGCTATGGCCGCTGAATTGACAACGGGAGCCTTGGTGATGTATCAAATCAAAAAAAGCGGCAAGAAAATATCGATGTTAGTGGCCAATAACAAAGGTAATTTTACAAAAAAAGCCACCGGAAGAATCACTTTCACTTGCCAGGACGGGCATTTGATAGAAGAAGCCATAAAGCAAACCGTAGCTACAGGAGAAGGACAAACATTTTGGATGAAATCTGTCGGTGTTGATGAAAAAGGAAGTCAGGTATCCGAAATGGATTTTGAATGGAGTGTTAGGATTAAGTAGGTTTTAGATTTTGAATTTCTGAAAAAAGGATAATCCTTAAATCATAACCTTTTTTGAACGAAAGTTAAATCGCATTTAATTAACATTTCTTTTCATGGATTCGTGTTTAATTTTGGCGAATAGAAATAAAAGCATGAGAATCTTAATCACTGGAGTAACGGGATTGATAGGTAATGAGTTGTCTCTCCTGTTATTACAAAATGGTGTGAGCATTCATTATCTCACGACATCTAAGAATAAAATTGAAGACGAACCCAATTACAAAGGTTTTTTTTGGGATCCCGAGCAAGGAATTATTGATGAGAATTGTTTGATGGGAGTGGATGCAATTATACATCTTGCCGGAGCATCAATTGCAAAACGTTGGACCGATATCCACAAACAGGAAATTATCGAAAGTAGGATTGTTTCCTCTAATTTGCTTTTCAAAGCCTTGAAATCGAATCCGCACCAAGTCAAACAAATTGTTTCAGCTTCTGGCATAGCGATATATCCCAATAGTGATTCTGTGATTTATACTGAAGATTCAAAAGAAATAGATGATAGTTTTCTTGGGACAGTAGTCCTAAAATGGGAAGAAAGTGTTGATAAATTCAAATTATTGAACATTAAAGTGTGTAAACTGAGAACAGGTATGGTGCTGTCTAATAAAGGCGGTGCTTTACCTGAAATGATAAAACCGATACAATTCGGTTTAGGAGCCTCAATTGGATCCGGAAATCAAGTGCAGTCCTGGATACACATTCACGATATAGCTGCTCTTTATTTTTTTGTCATTCAAAATAGTTTGGAAGGGGTCTATAATGCTGTTTCGCCCAATCCCATCTCAAATGCAATGTTGACAAAATCGATTGCTGAGGTATTGCATAAACCATTGTTTTTACCGAACATACCAAGATTTGTGATGAAGGGAATACTCGGAGAAATGAATGAATTACTGTTTGAAGATAAGAATCTGAGTGCTCAGAAAGTCATCGATAGAGGGTTTGTTTTTAAATATTCGAACATTAATAAAGCTTTGGTGAATTTATTCGCATAAAAAAAGCTCCGTTCAAAAACGAAGCTTTTTTTAATATAAGGCAAAAATGAATTAATAATTATATAGTAACCAACCTTAAGTTCTTAACTTTTTAATCTGTTTAGGATTAAATATGTAGTCAAATTTAAAAAAACTTTTAAATAATGACTCTTAAAATTATATTAAAATTTGAAATTTTTAAGTAAGTTTTTTTTCTCTTCTTAATCAAAAGGATAATGAAAAATACATTTTTAAAGGTGACAATTTGACATTTTAGAAGTTTTGGCAGTACTTTTGTTATCCAAAGAAAAGAATAAAAATGATGTTTAAGAATTTTTTTAAAAATACAAGTAATATGACTACTGAAAATACAGAAATCGATCAAGAATTAGATGAGGTAACATTAGAGGTTAATGCAAATGGTGAACAGCTTATTGTTGATGAATTAAGTGTTGAGGAGCAATTAGCACAAGATTTGGCAAAAGAGAAGGATAAGTTTTTACGATTATTTGCTGAATTTGAAAATTACAAACGCAGAACGTCGAAAGAGCGTATTGAATTGTTCAAAACAGCAAATCAAGAGGTTTTACTAGCTATGCTTCCTGTTTTGGATGACTTTGATAGAGCTTTGGTCGAAATAAGTAAATCAGAGGATGAACTCTTGTTGAAAGGGGTGGAGCTTATTCATGAAAAATTAAAAAGCACTTTGGTTTCTAAAGGTTTAGAACAGGTAGATGTTAAGGCTGGAGATGCTTTTGATGCTGATTTTGCTGAGGCGATTACACAAATTCCTGCTCCATCAGACAAAATGAAAGGTAAAATTGTTGATGTTCTTGAAAAAGGATACAAATTGGGAGACAAAATTATTCGTTTTCCTAAAGTTGTTATCGGCAACTAAAAAATCAAATTGTAGATTTCGAATCCCAATGGATAAAAATTGGATTTGAAATTTTAAAAAATTTGGAATTTAAACAATTATGAAAAAAGATTTTTACGAAATATTAGGCATTTCAAAAAGTGGCAGTGCTCACGAAATAAAAAAAGCTTATAGAAAAAAAGCGATAGAGCATCATCCTGACAAGAATCCTGGCGACAAATCGGCAGAAGAGAAATTCAAATTAGCTGCCGAAGCATATGAGATATTAAGTGATCCTACTAAAAAAGCCAAGTATGACCAATATGGGCATCAAGCCTTTGATGGTTCAGGCGGTTTTGGCGGTGGTCATCACGGTGGTATGAATATGGATGACATATTCAGTCAGTTTGGGGATATTTTCGGTGGCGGTTTCGGTGGTTTTGGAGGCGGAGGCGGAGGTGTTCGCCGTGCAAAAGGAAGTAATCTGCGCATAAAAGTTAAGCTGACTCTCGAAGAAATTGCTAATGGTGTCGAGAAAAAAGTAAAAGTAAAACGTAAAATTCAAGCTCCGGGAGTTTCATATAAAACCTGTTCTACCTGTAACGGTCAAGGGCAAGTGATGCGTGTAACGAATACGATTCTGGGCAGAATGCAATCGGCTACAACTTGCCCTACATGTGGTGGTTCTGGTCAGATTTTAGACAGAAAACCTGCTGAAGCCGATTCACAAGGAATGATTCTGGAAGACGAAACAGTTTCGATAAAAATTCCTGCGGGTGTTGTCGATGGTATGCAGCTAAAAGTATCTGGAAAAGGAAATGATGCACCGGGAAACAGTGTTCCGGGAGATTTGATTGTTGTAATCGAAGAGATTGAGCATGAATTTTTGAAGCGTGAAGGCGAAAACCTGCATTATGATTTATATATCAGTTTCCCTGAGGCAGTTCTTGGAATATCTAAAGATATTGAGGCTGTAAACGGTAAAGTGAGAATCAAATTAGAAGAAGGAATCCAGTCTGGAAAAATTCTTAGATTAAAAGGAAAAGGAATTCCTAGTATCAACGGATATGGAAGTGGTGATTTGCTGGTGCATGTGAATGTTTGGACGCCTAAAACGCTAAACAAAGAACAAAAACAATTTTTTGAACGTGCGTTAACAGATGAGAATTTTATTCCAAATCCCGAGAAATCAGATAAATCATTTTTCGAAAAAGTAAAAGACATGTTTTCTTAATTATTTTAAAAAGGAAAAATTTTATAGATGTCTTAAAATAAAAGAAATCCCCATTCTTGCCAAAACAAGGGTGGGTTTTTTATGTTACATTATTAAGTATTTCGATACTAATTATTTACTTTTACACACGCACGGGGCTATAAAGCCGAAGTGATGAAATAAATCAAAAATAAAGCATGAGCAGCATACTTGAGGTCAAAAAAGTCGTTAAGCGATACGGTGATTACGTGGCGCTAAACGATGTTTCGTTAACAGTTCCCAAAGGGAGTATCTATGGATTATTAGGGCCAAACGGAGCAGGGAAAACATCACTTATCCGAATAATAAACCAAATTACATTGCCTGACAGCGGTGAGATTATACTCGATGGAGAAAGGTTGCAACCCAAACACGTTCAGTATATAGGATATCTTCCGGAAGAAAGAGGGTTATATAGTACGATGAAAGTGGGGGAGCAATGTTTGTATTTGGCCCAAATGAAAGGACTTACGAAAGCAGAAGCCAAGAAGCAACTCGATTATTGGTTTGACCGGTTGGGAATTCAAGGGTGGTGGAACAAAAAAATTCAGGAACTGTCTAAAGGGATGGCGCAAAAAATTCAGTTTGTTGTTTGTGTGTTGCACAAACCAAAACTGTTGATTTTTGACGAACCTTTTTCGGGTTTTGATCCTGTAAATGCCAATGTGATAAAAGACGAAATCCTGGCATTGAAAGAAGAAGGAGCCACTATAATTTTTTCTACCCATAGAATGGAAAGTGTCGAGGAATTATGTGATCATATTGCGTTAATCCACAAATCGAATAAATTGATTGAAGGAAAATTGATCGATGTTAAAAGACAATTTAAAATGAATACTTATGAAGTGGGTATTTTGTCAGATAACGTAGAAGGACTGATGTATGATCTTACACAAAAATTCACCGTTGGTCAAGCCAGTTTTAAATCACTCAATGATGACTTAAAACTAGAAATTCATTTAGGGGATTCTACGCCAAATGAATTACTGAATACACTCACGCGACGTGGGCAGGTAACCCATTTTGTTGAGAAAGTCCCAAGCGTGCATGATATTTTTATCCAAACGGTAAGTAATTCGTAAATTCCAAAATAAAATAAATTCCAAATTCCAATTTACGATGTTTCAAAATTGGAATTTGGGGTTTGAAATTTGAAAATTAATTTTTAGCATGAGTATCATTTCATTAATCATAAAAAGAGAATTTATAGCCAAAGTGCGCAATAAATCTTTTATAGTTATGACTTTTCTAAGTCCGTTGCTTTTCGTTGGAATAGCTGTATTTGTAGGTTATTTAAGTTCCATGAAAGCCGACACAAAGCATATCGCCATTCACGATGAAACAGGTTTGTTTGTCAATGAATTTATTTCGAAAAACAGCAAAGAAAGCGAATACAAGTATATCGATTTGACTTTAATGGATGTAAAATTCCTGAAAGACAGTATCGCGAAAGACAGTTACGAAGGACTGCTATATATTCCCAAAGTTGCTAATGTAAAAGAATTAGAAAATAAAATTCAGTTTATATCAAACAATAGTCCAAGCATTGTATTTGTTGAGAAAACTCAGAATATAATTGCACATAAACTGACAGAAACCAATTTGGAAATGGCACATCTGGATACGTTAGCCATAAAAAATGCAGAGTCTCAAGTGAATATTAACTTGACAAAAGCCACAGGAGAGGTAAGCGTAAAAGGACTCAACGAAATAAAAATTGCCATTGGAGGCTTGTTTGGATATCTCATCATGATGTTTATTATAATTTATGGTAATATGGTCATGCGAAGCGTAATCGAAGAAAAAACCAATCGAATTGTCGAAATTATAATTTCTTCGGTCAAACCATTTCAATTGATGATGGGGAAAATTATTGGAACTTCTTTGGCGGGTATTTTACAATTCTTAATTTGGGTAATTATTGGACTTGTGTTAATGTTTGCTGCGTCGATGTTTTTTGGTGTTGATATGGGGCCAACGACCAATATCCCGCCGGAATTAATGCATAATGCCCAACAAGAATTTGCGGGAACTGCCCAAATGTATATTAAGGAATTATGGAATCTGCCCATTGCAAGTATTCTTATTGGTTTCGTTATTTATTTTATCGGAGGATATTTTTTATACAGTTCTTTTTACGCGGCAATTGGAGCAGCAGTAGACAATCAAACCGATTCGCAACAATTTCTTTTGCCTATCATTATGCCATTAATGCTAAGTGTTTATGTTGGATTTTTTACGGTTATCAATGACCCTCATGGGACTATAGCAGTTGTGTTCTCGATGATTCCGCTGACATCTCCTATCGTTATGTTGATGAGAATTCCCTTCGGAGTGCCTTGGTGGCAAATAGCCATTTCGGTAAGTTTACTATTCGCTTCATTCTTTGCTGTAGTTTTGTTTGCATCCAAAATTTATCGCATAGGGATATTAATGTATGGCAAAAAACCAACATGGAAAGAGTTATACCGATGGTTGAAATATTAAAAGTTA
>Ga0137355_1000130_pt1 | contig 11336 bp, 9 predicted proteins | sample EasRivERMLT800_2_FD_104763 | JGI IMG/M metagenome (GOLD analysis project Ga0137355, IMG submission 104763) | Soil microbial communities from meander-bound floodplain in the East River, Colorado, USA - East River MetaG ERMLT800_2 | ecosystem: Environmental > Terrestrial > Soil > Floodplain ... | reverse complement strand
TTCAAAAGTTTCGGCTTCCTAAATCCGTAACAAACGTAAATCCTGGGAACGTTAGCGGCCCATTTAATAGAAGACAATGACGACAATATTAATCAGTGGAGGAACAGGGCTTGTGGGAAGACACCTTTCTAAAAAATTAAAGGAGAAAGGATATAATGTCACCATCTTAAGCAGAACAAAAAAATACAACAGTAATAGCGATTTAACAACGTATAGTTGGAATCCCGACAAAAACGAAATTGAAAAAGAAGCCCTTGAAACCGCTGACTACATTATTCACCTTGCGGGAGAGGACCTTTGGAAAAAAAGGTGGACAACAAAAAGGAAACAACTAATCATTGACAGCCGAGTTAAAACAGGACAGTTAATTTTTGATAAAATAAAAGAAAGTAAACATAAATTAAAAGCTTTTATATCGGCATCAGCAGTTGGATATTATGGAGCAATTACGTCCGACAAAATTTTTGGTGAAACAGACCTGCCGTCCAATGATTTTGTGGGTGAAACCTGCCGACAATGGGAACAATCAGCAGACAGATTTGAAGAATTAGGAATTAGAACGGTAAAAATCAGGACTGCTCCTGTGCTCACAAAACAAGGCGGGGTATTAGCAAAAATGATGACCCCTGTCAAAATGGGAATTGGTTCGGCAGTGGGCAATGGAAGACAATATATGCCGTGGATACATATTGACGACTTATGCAGTATTTACATCAAAGCAATTGAGGATATCCAAATGAACGGTGCTTATAACGCGGTAGCTCCGGACCACAGGACAAATGGGGATTTCATGAGGACTTTGGCTCATGTACTTAAGAAACCTTTTTGGTTTCCTAAAGTACCAGCAATTGCAATGAAAATAATATTTGGTAGAAAGTCAGATGTGGTTTTAAAAGGAAGCAGGGTCTCATCTGACAAAATTAGGATGGCAGGTTATACCTTTCAATTTCCAACCCTTGAAAGCGCATTGACTGATCTATTCGGAAAAAATTAAACGTACCGTAACAAAGTGGTTTGCATCCGGCGGACTGATCTACAAACTTGGAGTTTTGCACTTCTATTCAAGTTCGATGCAGCTTTACGGTCTTGTACTCTGAAAACCGCCCGAACTGACGAAAAATCGTCACTAAAAACTAATTACACCCAATGGGCTAAAATTAAATTAATTCCCCCACCCGTCCAAATACGGCGGACCATTACCCCCTCTCAAAAAATAAATGATTTTTACTGAAAGACTAAACCCTTTCGTTTTAATGATTTCAAAACAACAACACCTCTCCAGTATCACTCACTTCGGTTCCAAATTTTGCAGACAACTCTTGCACGCGATGGAGGCACCAGTCGTAATCTTCGCCTATGGCAAGATTCACCTGGCAATGTAAAATCAAAACTGGAGTGAGCGTCAACTTTTCAATTCGCTGTTGAGAGACTTCTGCCCTAAAGAAAAAAGAATGGTCATTTTGAAAAAAAGGATCAACAGCGTAATCATCAATAAAATCACCCGTGTCGTACAGAATCAATTTACGCTTATATACCTCTATGCCCTGAAAATTATGGGCACTATGACCATGAATTATATCCGCTCCGTGATCAATCATTGCATGGGCAAAGTCAATGAAATACTGTTCCGGTTCCGCTTGCATATTAGGACCCCAGTGAATACTAACGATAACAAAATCGGTTTCTTTACGCAATTTTGTTATAGCCTGCAGCGCCTTATTGCAGTCCTCCTCTTCATAAACGGCAATATAATTAACGCCGCTACTCGAAACGCCCGCTTTCCATCCGGGTTCATTATCGGTAAACCCCAATATTCCCAGCCTATTATTTTTGATCGTTAAAGTAACCGGCTCTTGCGCTTCTCTCTCATTCATCCCGGCTCCGACATGTTGTATGTCGGCCTCATTGAGGGTTTGAATGGTTTCTATTAAACCTTCTTCCGAAAAATCAAGCAGATGATTATTGGCAAGGTTAGCAACTGTTACAGAAGCTGCCTTCAGGGTTTCGACTCTATCGGGAGTGGCTTTGAAATTAAAGGTTTTATACACTTTTTTAGTGCTGTTGGTCAGTGCCGCTTCCAAGTTGATAATCGTGATATCCATATTTTTCAATACCGGCAGCACATTCCCCCAAGGATAACTGTATCCTTTGTTGGCGATCGTCATATGGACTCCCCGGCCCAACATGACGTCTCCTACCAGCCCAATGGTAATGGTATTGTCACTCATGATCTATCGGTTGTCATACATATACAAAGATAAATAAAACAAAACATTGAAAAACAGATAGATACGTAAATCACTCCTATCTGCTCTTACTTTTTGCAATGACTAGTCGGCAGCTTTATATAAAAAATAAAAAGCTATTTCTTTATCAGCCAACCTGTATAAATTTTCTACTGGAATCAAGTTCCGCAAATGAACTTGGGGAAGTACTTTTAAAAATTAGTTCTTTTATCTTTTGCGCTTAATGACATCAAATTTTATGTTTTTAGATAAAAATTTAACGCATTGGTGTAATTATTAAAAATGTCAATGGTAGGTTGATTTTTATTGTACAAAAAAAGCAATATGGAATGACGTTCTCAGTTGTCAGGTCGAGCGGAGTCGAGACCCAGCAAGACATCTCGACTTAAGTTTATCCTGAGCGAAGCCGAATGGACTCGATGTGACAGAAAAACGTCATTGGTAGTTATAATTTTTATTCTAAAAAGCAATATAAAATAACGTTTTTAAAAACAGGTCGATTATTCCCCTCCCGATTGCTATCGGGATTGGAGGGGTGCCCGAAGGGCGGGGTGGTTATATGCATTTTAATAAAAACGCCAGTTCGAGGCTTAATTTTTATTCTAAAAAAACAATATAAAATGACGTTACAGCTTCCCAGCCTGCGCTGAGTTTTTATCGAAGGGTCAGTTCGAGTAAATTTTCAGAAAATGTGAGTAGCTTTTTTCTGAAAATTGTATCGAGAACCGGTTGTAACAACAAAAAACATTAATCGTCGTAAAAACGGAACAAAAAAGGTATCGAGAACCGTTTTTAATATATTGGAAGCTGCACAACAAGTTCCTAAATTGCAGCACCACTGTTTTTTTAAGGCAAAACTGAATGTTCTTTTCGTATATTTAGATCGGATAAAATCGAAACTAAATAAATAAAAAACCGTCTCCATTATGCCGGCGGAACGTCAAACTTTCATTGCGGAAAACGACAAATAATAAAAATTATAGATTTGGAAGAATTAAATTTAGAAACCAAACGCTTAAAAATAAGAAATCTAATATCTGGAGATATCAATGATTTTTATATTTATCGTTCCAATCCAGAAGTTACAAAATATCAGGGTTTTGATGTTATGACAATAGAACAGGCAGAAGAATTCATTAAAGACAACGCGGCAAAAAATTTTGGTAAAGAAGGCGAATGGGTGCAGTACGGAATCGAAAATAGGGCCACAGGAAAAATTATCGGCGACTGCGCAATTAAACTAGACTCAGATGATACGCGCATCGCCGAAATTGGAATTACAATTTCTCACTTTGAACAGAAAAAAGGCTACGCAAAAGAGACACTCCTGGCTCTATTGCATTTTCTGTTTGATATCAAAAAAATCCATAGAGTTGTTGAAATTGTTGACGCTGAAAATAGAGCCTCGATAAACTTATTAAAAAGTATCGGTTTCAGTGAAGAAGGCCATTTCATCGAAAATATATTTTTTAAGGGAAAATGGGGTAGCGAATTTCAATATGCTATGCTGAAATCGGAATGGAATAGCATCAACAACGACGCCAGCTAACAGGTAACTGTTGCACAACCTCCGAAGAAATGAAAATCAGTAGAAAATAGTATAAAAATAAACCAACTCCTTTTCCTCAAAAAGGATATAATTGTAGTTTAAATCATATATTTACTTCTTAAAGTGATAAAAATCTGTTCGTTTGCAGTTTTTTTAGATGAATGTAGAAGGTTATTATACCAAACCGCAACACCAAAGAGAAATTGACAAAAAACAGGCATAAAGACTCGATAAATAATGACATTAAACATAGACCAGAATATCAGACTTGAATTGATCACCGAAAATCATTCACAACCAATTTTTGACGTGGTCGACAAAAACAGAGCCCATTTAAGAGAATGGTTGCCGTTTGTTGACAGAATGCAAACTGTTGAATTCGCCGAAAATTTTGTAAAAGGAACAATGCAACGAAATAAAGACGGTAATGAATTTGCGTTTGTAATTATTGATGCCGACCAAGTAATCGGAAGAATTGGAGTTTATAAAATTGACGGTCAAAACAAAATTGGAGAAATCGGATATTGGTTGGCAGAAAACGCACAGGGAAAAGGTATTATAACTAAATCTTGTAAAGCAGTTATAGACTTTTGCTTTTCTGATTTACAGTTAAACAGAATTGAAATTAAATGCGGAACAGAAAACTTTAAAAGTAAGACAATTCCAGAAAAGTTAAACTTTACAAAAGAAGGAGTCATCAGACGAGGAGAATTGCTTTACGACAAATTTATAGACTTGAATTTATACTCGCTTTTAAAATCAGACATACAATAAAGTAAAAAAAAGACCCGCTTGCAAGCGTTTGCTGTTGTTGAAGTGTTCAATTGCTCCTGAAAATCCCACGTTTATTTTGAAGTCCCGCTCCTACTTGGAACCGTCGGTGACAAATCGCCGCTTGTACCCACAAGCTATTTGTGCTTTTGTCTTGTCCTGAAATGAGTTTACACAAAAGTGCAAAATGATAAAAATTGCTGAATACGAATTCAAAACTGAATAAAAAGAAATAACATAAAAAAACAACCTTGCTTACTCCTGATGGTTATCGGGAATAAGCAAGCTTGCTTTTTATCGACAAATCAATTCCTTTTTCGGAAAAATGACATAATTGTAGTTTAAATCACATATATTTACTTGTTAATCAGTATTTTGGACGTACTTATTAAGAACGTCAGTTGAAGGGATGATTTTTATTCTAAAAAAGCAATATAAAATGACATTATTAGAAACAAGTCGATTATTCCCCTCCTTTGGAGGGGTGCCCAAAGGGCGGGGTGGTTATAATCCGTATTTTAATAAAAACATCAGTTCGAGGCATAATTTTTATTCTAAAAAAAGCGATATAAAATGACGTTACAGCTCCCCAGCCTGCCCTGAGTTTTTATCGAAGGGTCAGTTCGAGTAATTTTTTGGAAAATGCGAGAAGCTTTTTTCTAAAAATTGTATCGAGAACCTTTTTTAAACACAAATTAGTAGTAACAATTAACAAAAAGAGAAATTATGAAAAAATATTTAGCAGAATTTATCGGGACTTTTAGCCTAGTTCTTTTTGGCTGTGGATCAGCTGTGATATCAGGAAATACCGCATCCGGACCTTCCGGAATTGGGTTATTGGGCATTTCTGTTGCATTTGGTTTTGCTGTAGTCGCAATGGCATATGCCATTGGAGGTATCTCGGGCTGTCACATTAATCCGGCAGTAACCATTGGACTATTGACCGCCGGAAAGATCGAAGCAAAAGAAGCCATTTCCTATATTATCGCACAAATTTTGGGTGGAATTTTTGGCGCCGGAATTCTTTATCTTATCGTCTTAGGTCGGCCAGAATATGTTATGCCTGAATGGGGCCTTGGCTCAAATGGCTGGGGAGAAGGATATCTCGGTCACTACAATACGCAAAGCGCATTCGTCATCGAAACAGTGATGACCTTCCTGTTTGTCTTTGTAATTCTTGCCACAACTTCTAAATTCGGTAATAGTACGATGGCTGGCTTAGCTATCGGGGTCACACTGATGCTCATCCATTTGGTTGCAATTCCTGTAACTGGCACCTCGGTTAATCCGGCCAGAAGCATTGGACCAGCCCTTTTTTCTGGAGGAAAAGCCCTGGCCCAGCTGTGGCTCTTTATTGTTGCCCCAATTTTGGGCGCAGTTTTGGGCGCTATCATCTGGAAATTAGGTTTCGACAAAGAATAAAAACATTGGTTCGCAAGGATGGCCAATATACAACCTCCGAAAAAATCTAAATCGGTAGGAAATAGTATAAAAAAACAACCTCGTTTAAGCTGTTTTAAACGAGGTTGTTTTTTGGATTAAACTCACAAAAAACAAAGGCACACAGTAGCCTAAAAAATCTGCTTTTTTAAACAAACGAAGGCTTTATATAGTTTTTTGAGTACCAGACATTAACTTTCATCCCCCACTAATTTATAAGTTGGATCTTCCATGATGTTTACATCAATTATGGCTTCCGCATTTTTAAGTAATGTGATACAATCTAGGCTTAAATGCCGCAAATGCACTTTTTTATTTTGTTTATAATACCGATTCGTGATTGCATTTAATGCCTCAATTGCCGACATATCAACAATGCGGCTTTCAGCAAAATCAATAATTATTTCATTGGGGTCGTTGAACACATCAAATTTTTCTGCGAAACCGGTCACAGAGCCAAAAAATAAAGGCCCATAAATCTCATAATGCTTCACCCCTTTTTCATCTGTATATTTTTTGGCACGAATCCGTTTCGCACTGTCCCAGGCAAAAACCAATGCCGAAATGATTACGCCAATCAATACTGCCAATGCCAAATTATGCAGAAAAAAAGTAATCATCATAACGACAAGCATCACAAAAATATCCGATGTTGGCATGCGTTTAAAAATTCTTAAACTCGCCCACTCAAAAGTGCCTGTCGCCACCATAATCATTACTCCCGTCAAGGCAGCCATAGGAAGTTTTTCAATCACCGGCGCACCAATTAAAATGATTAACAAAATAGTTATGGCAGCCACAATTCCGGAAAGTCTTGCTCGGGAACCTGCAGAAAGATTCACTAAGGTTTGTGCAATCATCGGACAGCCTCCCATGCCAAAGAAAAAACCATTCAGAATATTAGCTCCGCCTTGTGCAAGACATTCTCTATTGCTGTTGCCCTTTGTCGAAGTTATTTCATCGACAAGATTCAGCGTTAGCAAACCTTCGGTCAATCCCACTGCAGCCATTATCAAACCATAAGGGAAGATAATTTGCAGCGCTTCTAAATTAAACGGGAAATTAGGGACATGAAATGGTGGCAAACTTCCGCTTACGGAAGCGATATCTTTCACAAGTTTAGTATCGATATTAAAAAATAAAACCAAGGCAAATACAACCATTATAGCCACTAATGAGGAAGGGACAGCCTTAGTGATTTTTGGGAAAAATGCAACGATGGCAATGGTCAAAGCAACCAAACCGGCCATGGTCAAAAATGGACTTCCGGTAAGCCATTCGGTTTGCCCGTTTACAGTTGTTTTAAATTGCTGCAATTGAGACATAAAAATAACAAGCGCCAACCCGTTCACAAAACCAAACATTACCGGTTGGGGGACTAATCGCACAAACTTTCCGAGTTTTAATAATCCCACAGCTATTTGAATAATTCCTGCCAAAGCAATTGCTCCAAAAACATATTCTATGCCATGCGATTTCATCAATGCGATTAATACAATTACAGTTGCGCCCGCACCTCCTGATATCAATCCGGGCCTGCCGCCAAATATTGCGGTGACAATTCCCATTATAAAAGCCCCATAAAGCCCTGCCAAAGGCGGAAACCCTGCTAAAATGGCAAACGACAGCGATTCTGGAATCATCGTCATAGCAACTGTTAAGCCAGCTAAAATCTCGATTTTGTAATTTACCTTTTGTGATACATCAAATAGATTGAATATTTTTCTCATGTTAAAATAGAAGTAGGCTCCGACCCAATTTCATACACAAAAAGGCACCGGGAAATTTTGATACAATAGTTTTTAGGAATAAATGGGCGATTTAAGGATTGAAAAGCAAGACAGGGTAATTACAATAAAGTGTATCGTATTATCCATAAGATTGGATGTAAAAGTAGTTTTTTTGTCGCAAACGCACAAAATCACAACTCAGAAAAATAGTGATGTCCAAAATAAAATAAACGGCTAAAGAAAAACAGAGTACCTCATAGCAAATGAAGAAATTGGAAATGAGATAAAAGGAAAATCGCTGACTTTGAAATCTAACTTTAGAACAGGTACAATAATCAATATGTAAAAATGCTGATTTTCAACAAGTTGAATTCTTTTTTTTCATAACTTAGTATGCCGTTACAGAAAAACTACGCTCCAATTCTCACAACCGTTTCTGCATACGGAACATTGGCTGTAATTCAAAAAACGATATCAACAGTGACAACCGGTTATCAGGACATATCAAAAACAGATTGTATCCGTATCTCTAATAAAATTAGGGACGACATCTATCAACCTGCCTACAACTGCAAGACAACCGTGTTCTTGGGAGGGACCGATTCAACCCACAAAAACAAGATCAGACACGAAATCGCAGCCGCGTTGGAAAGCCGCTTTTGGACTAACATTATTCACCCGGAAGACCTGTCTGATGAATTGCTATATTTTGAAAGACTTTTGGCCGACAGTGTTGATGCAATTGTCTTAATTCCTGAAAGTCCGGGCTCTTTTGCAGAATTGGAAGCATACGCAAAGGATGAAAAGTTAAGAAGCAAGTTAATTTGTATCATTGATAAAAAATACAAAAAAGATAAAAGTTCCATAAACCAGGAACTGCTAAAGCTGGTAAAAAAAGGGAATCGTTTTGGACTGCTCTACATTGATCCAAACCAAATTGATAGAGGAATTGGAAAATTAATTTCCGCATTAAAAAAAATGAAAAAAAGTGGAGCCAAACACGATGCCAAGATTTCGTTGCTCCAGTTGGAGCATTTTCTGCTTCCTTCGATCTATCTTTTGGAACCTGTATCAAAAGAGACTCTGATCAATCTGGTTGCTTCGGCGGCAGAAGACGAAGCAGACTCATTTCAAACCACAACAGCAGCATTAACAATGCTAATAAAAAAGAAACAAATACAATGGTCTGCAAATGGTTATAAATTGACCACATTGGGACTCGATACTTTTTTCGCTTTTCAAAAGACAAAAACGAGAACCAAACGACAAGATGAAATAATTGAAATTGACAACTTAAGACTCGAAATTTTAAATTTGAAAAACAGAAACAAAAAATTGGAGGCGTAAGGCAAGTTCTTTTTAGACGCGAAATATAGTGTTAACATTACAGTATATTAGCGAGTGGGTGTTGTTTCGGCATCCGAGTTTAAAACTCAACTTTATCATCGCAAACTTTAATCACAAAGCTTCCCTGAAGCTTTGCAATTAAACTTCACTCAACAATTGTGGAGTAAAAAGAACTGCCTGACTTCCTTCAGAATACAAGCAATCATGTCAAGAACAGCAATCATAAAACTCAATATGCTTGGATTACCGGTAATCCAAAGTCTTGATGATTTTTCTGAAGCCACACATATTTCAAAATACACCATATACCAACTCTCACATCATGCTGATAAATACTATAAAACCTATGAGATTCCCAAAAAGTCAGGTGAAAAGAGAACTATTTGTCAGCCCGGCAAAAAATTAAAAGGACTTCAATCCTGGATATTGGTAACTATTTTAAACAAAATTCAAGTTTCACCTTCTTGCAAGGGCTTTAGAAAAGGAAGCTCTACACTTGATAATGCTTCGCCCCATATTGGAGCCAACACCATATTAACTCTTGACCTTAAAGACTTCTTCCCTACTATCACATCGCAACAGGTGTATACTATTTTTAAAACAATCGGTTACAATAAACTTATCGCAACCGTTTTGACAAATTGCTGTACCTATCAACAGAAACTCCCCCAAGGCAGCCCTTGCTCACCAATGCTCGCTAATTTGGCTAGCTGGGCATTAGATTTAAGAATTCAAGGATACGTTGGCAAGCGTGGCATTGGTTATACGCGTTATGCAGACGACTTATCTTTCTCAGGACTAAATCCTTCCAAAATCGCTAAAATCATTCCGATGATTAAAACAATAATTGGTGACGAAAATTTTATGGTTAATCCCAAAAAGACAAGAATCGCGAGTGCTGCCAGAGCAAAAACGGTTACAGGATTAATTATCAATAAAGATAGCGCAGGAATTGGAAAACAGAAATTTAAAGAGCTAAGGGCAAAAATCCATCATTTAACACTGCCAACGGAACAAACAAATGAAAAATTACTTTATCATGTTGGTGGATGGCTTTCGTATCTTAACAGTGTGGACAAAGAGAGACTGAAAAAAGCAAAAAAATACATTAGTGAATTGGCCAAAAAGCACCCAAAAACAGTAATCGCAAAATTGGATAAATGAAAATTAATAATGGTAACCGTTTTTCTGCAAAATGGTGCCTGAAGTACCAAAATACGACACTATCCCAGAAAGTGTGTAAGTTGAAAAGTTATGGCTTCGGTTTTTATAATCGGAGCCTTTTTTCAAATATAAGGATAAATTGGTTTAAAAACAATTCCCAAATTTCGAATCGGCATTGCTCCGATTACTATGACTTAAGCAAGTAGAAAAGTCATAGAGGGATACTCTACACGTTTCTCAGGCTTGGCGAGGTTTGAGACTAAATCAAGGCTTGTTTTTCAATTAAGCACTGATTTCAAAAGTACAAAACAAACTTTAAATTAAGTCAATTGCCCAAATCCGTTGTGGTAGCTGTTATAAGCCGTTTTTATTAGTGGAAACGAATTGGACTTAGAAAAACATTTTCTTTTTCTAATTTCATTTTTATGTTTTTATTTATTTGTATTCTTTTGTTTTCTACCATCAGCATCATCAAAAGTTCTATTTCTATATTTTCTGGTTTATCAGCTATATCGAAACTCCAGCTATAATCAAAATATGCTCTAATATCTTTATTGACAATCTTTAAATGTTCTCGCAGTTTATCAAAGGTTTCTGCTTTTCCATTTTTTCCTTCTTCCCAATTGTAAAATCCATCTGTGGCAGTAACTTCTTTTAGTTTTAAATCCTCATTATTCAGGATATTAACTTTTGCAGAATCTAATAATATTGTTCTTTTCAAATTATCAAAAACTACATTTACGGTTAAAGATGAGTCGCTCGGAGTAGCATAAAGTTGTATTCTAAAGTCGGAATTTTTGACTAATTCTATATTTTCTTTTTCAGCTACACTTTTATAAGAGTATCTTGTTTCCAAACCAGAAATATAAAACCATACAATTGATAAAAGTATCGTCGAAATTATAATTAGGAGTAGTTTTTTCATAAAATGGCTTATAACGTCAGTCTGTGAAAAAACTTCCGTTCGATTGCAAACAAATATAATAAAATAGTGGTGTAAAAACAGGATTTTTCGTATTTTTAAGAATGCAACATATTACAGGAATTTCCCGCCATCAGCTACATTTTTCTAGTTTAGAAGACACTATA
>Ga0137355_1000129_pt1 | contig 11358 bp, 6 predicted proteins | sample EasRivERMLT800_2_FD_104763 | JGI IMG/M metagenome (GOLD analysis project Ga0137355, IMG submission 104763) | Soil microbial communities from meander-bound floodplain in the East River, Colorado, USA - East River MetaG ERMLT800_2 | ecosystem: Environmental > Terrestrial > Soil > Floodplain ... | reverse complement strand
CACAGGAAGATTGTGGCTTAATCAATATGCCTAATTCCAAAGGCATGTTTGCATTGTTTTATGACGAAAGCAAATCATTGGGCTATCGTGGTATTATCAAAAACGAATATTCCAATGAAGTGTCATTGTCATCGATTCCAAAAGGAGAAAAGGAAGTCGCTTATTTGTCCTGCAATCAGGACGGCTATTCTAAATATTGCAAAGAATACAAGGACTATTGGGATTGGATGGAGAAACGCAATGAAGAGCGTTACAATACCAATCAGCAACACGGCAAGAATTATGACAGTAAAAACATGATGCACACCATTCGGTTATTGCAAACCGCAGAGCAGATTTTGGCAACAGGAAAGCTAAACATCCGGGTTTCCAATCGGGAGGAATTATTGTCCATAAAAGCAGGTGAAAAAGAGTATGATGATTTACTGCAAATGGCTGATGATTTGATTGCATCAATCGAAAAGCATTATGAAACTTCGGCTTTGCAAGAGAAGCCAGATGAGGAAAAAGCAACAGCAACTTTAATACAGATTAGAGAGGAATTATATAAATAATTTACTACTTTGTATGCCTTTAAACAACAATTGTTACTCTCTTAGATGAATCTCACCATATCTGTAAAACAATTAGGAAAAAAACATCCCATTCTTAAAGAAAACAGTCTTGATTTGAATATAACTGATTCGGTTATTACGGTTCGCACACTTTTAGAATTAGTGGTGGCACATCAAGTAGCGCTTTTCAATTCTTCTTCATTTGAATGGGATGATGAAGATCATGTTCATTTGCCAAAAGAAAATTATTTGCCCCTATTAACCGATACTGGGAAAGTAGGTTTTGGCGCTCTTTACAATCATAATATAGTAGATTTATCTGTTGCGCAACAAAACGCTATTTTAGCTTTTGAAGATGGTTTGTATGCTATTTTTTATGGTGACGATGAACTCGATAATTTATCTCTCCCAATTGATCTGTCCTTGAATAAGACACTTACATTTATTCGACTCACTTTTTTAGCGGGGAGTTATTGGTAGAACATAAAAAGAACCAACATCAATACTAAACTATAATCCAAAAATATGTCTGTAGAAGCTGTTCTCAAAAACAAAATTATTGAAAATCCAATTGTAAAATCCAAAAGAGAATTACAAGAAATTGTCAATAGTAATTTACTATCCAAATTACTGCTAAAAAACAAGCTTAAAAAGGAAGTAGCCGAATTTGGTTTAGAATTGCTAAAGCTTAAAGACAATTATACTGGTACTTATGTTTCGCTAGGTTCCAAGGAACTTAAAGAATTTGAAAAATGGATTAAGGATGATTTATGGGAAGACAGTAATTATTATGATTTGCTGGTCTATTTTTTTGGTGTCGATAAGGCAAAATATGTAAAAGAAGCTTGGGGTAGATTACCTCAGAAAATGTATCAGTATGGTTATACCAGACGTTCTTTTAGAGCACCAAACAATAAAAGATATTTACTGGTCAATCAGATTAATTTTCTGCGTTCGATAATGACGGCACCTCATTTATACAGCTATCAAAACAGTACTTATTATAATTTATCTTTTGAAGAGCAAATACGTTATGACACGGAATTGACTAATTCCCCAAATCAATTTATGTTATGGTCGGCAGCAATTGATATGGGAGATGAGAAGTTATTTCAATTATTTGAAAGTATTATTTTCAATACTGATACTGTTGGAAAAGTGTCCAGAAATAGTATCAAAGCACTTTTGAACAGCGATAAAAAAGCGTGTTGGGAACTGGTTGAAAAATTGTTGCTGGCCGCACAACGACAGGAAGGATTGCGCCAAACCGTTTTAGAAGCATTGGATGAAACCAGTATTGGCGCATTAGAATTTATGATTAATGTAATTGTCGATAATAAACTGACCCGTTTTTCATCTGTTGTAAGGGCAATAGACACTTGGACGGGTTTAGGATGGGAATCTGAAAAAGAAACAACGGTCAGGAATATAATTCAATTGGCCGCCACTTATTTTTCAAATTTAGATTCCATTCCTGCTGGAATTCAAAGCAAGAACAATAACGAAGTATATATGGCACTTTGGGTACAGGGTGTTCTCGATATTGAAAAAACGGTTCCTTATTTGCATGAATTATTGGAAAATGGCACGATTGAGAAAAAATGTCTAGCAATAAAATTTGCAGGGGAAACCCATGATCCTTATATCGAGATGCCATTGTATTATAAAGCTTTGAATAATGATAATTTACAGGTTTTGGCTTTTGCAATTCCTCGTATGAATGGATTATTGGAAGCGAATGCAAAATCAAAATTCTATATTGATAATGGCGATTATCCTAATTTCTTTGATAAAAATTATTCCTTAAGCCAGTCTATTGCCGTAAAGGAAAAGGTTTTTGAGAGTAAAGTTTTTTCATGGCTGACCGTAAAGTTTGAGAGAGACACTTTTTATGTGGCCGCGATTAATTTAGTTGGTGATAATAAAGAGCGGTTACAAATTATTTTAAATCATTTTGAAGAAATTTCAATTGATTTAAGAACGAAACTCACACGTGAAATATTAGGTGAATTTTACTGCTATTCTTTTTATGATATGAAAGCAAAAATCTTGAAAGGGGATCATCCATCAGATTTTCAAAGGGATTTTGCTTTGCGTATTTTAAAAGATAGAGGAGAAGCCATGGTTGCTTCTGCAATTTGTACTTTAAACGGAATTCGTTTAAAACAAGATGAACTATCATTATTTCAAGATTTATTTAAACGAAAAAATTCGAATTTAAAGAAGAATCTAATTGGGATAATTTTACTGCAGAATGATGCCGTAATTGAACATTTTGTTAGAGAAACTATCGATAATGGTGATTTAGAACAACGAATGTCCGCTTTGGACTTAATGTTGCAATTGCAAAAAAGCAATAAACTGACAAAAAAAGTTGACCACTGGATAGAAGAGTATTCAAAACGACCAAAAATTAACGAGAGGGAAACTAAATTTATAGCTCAGTTAGTGCCTGCTAAAAATAAGGAAATGTTGAGTCAGGAAAATGGATTTGGTTTTTATGATCCAAATGTGATTTCCGATTATGCATTGCCAAAAACTGAAATTAATTCGTTGTATGTTACTTGTACAAAAAAGGAAAAATATGGTTTTTCAAAGCCAGTTTCTCATGTCAAGAGAGAAACAGCGAAGCTTTATGAACTATTTGATGTCAATAAAAATTATGAATATGAAGTAGAATACGACAACAATAGTAAAGAAACTGTTCTTTTAGGGAATACATTTTCACAACTAAAAAAATTATCGGATAAGGCTACAGATGATGAAAAATCGAAAAACTATCCATTGTATGATGTATGGTCAAACTGGTTTGAAAATTCAGAATTAGAGCCTAGGGATTTGTTTTTGTTAACTCTGGTGAGGGATTGTGGCAAAGATGATTGGAAGAGTTTTTTGGAAAAAAAGATATATTTTCATCAGGCGGATCTTCCAAACCCTAATAAAAATGGATACTATTGGAACAATCCAATAATCAGTATATTAAATGCTTTGCAGTTAAGATATCCCTTTAAAGAATGTCAGGAATTTATAATAGTTGCTTGTAGTGAATTATTCTCAGATTTTCCAAAATCTATTTTAGAATTTAAGTATAAGCCTAAAAAAAATGAGTATTACTATAATACAGATAAAGGGGATGGTTGGCAAAGTCAAGCAGATTTCAATATCTATTTAAATGCTGTTAATTTAGAAGTCCTAACTAATGAGCAAAAAAATAAAGTTTGGAATCTATACAGATGGCGACAATTTAAAGGGCTGAAAGAGAATGTTTTCTATAGTAGGCCACCAATTTATATGTATTGTATTGCTTATGAGCAAAAATTAATTTCGGAGGAAGAATTATTCGAAGGAATTCTTGATGCCGAAAGAATTTCTATTTTGACAGGAGAGCGTAAACATTATCAGCATTTTGGAAGTGAAAGTTTGGTAAAGCGATTCCCGTTTTTGACTCCGATGATTAATTCCATCAGAGAGAAGTTTTTAGACCTTGAAGTAAAGAGAGGCGATTCCAATACGACTGTGACTCATTTAGTGCAAGGTTTCCAAAAAATATATGGCAGTAATAGATTTGTTGAATTACTGAAAGGTTTAGGAAAATCGAGTTTGTATAAAGGATATATTTTTTCATGGACTTATACGGAATTAAATAAACAGAAATTATTTAGCTTTTTGTTAAAACGATGCTATCCGTTAGCGTCAGATACACAAGAGACGTTTAATGAAGTAATTACCAAAGAGAAAATAACCGAAGAGCGATTAATTCAAGCCGCTATTTATGCTCCGCAATGGCAAAAATACATTAGCGCTTATTTAGGTTGGAATGGCCTGGATGAAGGAATTTGGTGGTTGCATGCACATACCAAAACTGCCGCCTATGGTGATTTGAATGCAGAATTAGAAAGTGAAGTAACTAAATATTCAGCTATCGATTTACAGGATTTTAAAGATGGTGCGGTAGATAAAGATTGGTTTTCATCGGCCTATAAAAAATTAGGAAAAACAAAATGGGAGTTGTTATATGAGGCGGCCAAATTTGTTACAGACGGCAATGGACACAGAAGGGCTCGATTATATGCTGATACTTTGACAGGAGATTTGAAAATTAGGGAGGTTACTGCCAAAGTAAAAGAGAAGAGAGATCAAGACTATTTGAGAGTTTATGGGTTAGTCCCGTTAAGTAAAACGAATGCTGAAAAGGATGTTTTGATAAGATATGAATATATTCAGCAGTTTAAAAAAGAGAGTAAGGAATTTGGTTCGATGAAACAGACGAGTGAAACTCTTGCTATTAGAATTGCTTTAGAAAATTTAGCAAGAAACGCCGGTTACCCTGATCCTGTTCGTTTAACTTGGGCGATGGAAACCAAACAGGTTCAAAAAATTCTTTCAAATGAAACTGAAGTTACCATTGATGGTATAACAATGGGTCTGACTATAGACAAAGAAGGGAAGGCAGAATTAGTAATTTTTAAAGATGGAAAAGAATTAAAGGCGATTCCGGCAAAACTTAAAAAAGATGCGGCTGTTTTAGAATTAGGAAAGCACCGTAAGATAATGCGTGAACAATGGAATCGCTCTAAAAAAGGATTGGAAGAAGCGATGATTAGAGGAGATGAATTTTTATCATCTGAAATGGAAAATCTGTTTGAGCATCCGGTAATTTCAAAGCATTTAGAGAAATTGATTTTCATATCTAACACTGATGAAATCGGTTTTTATGTTAATGAAAGTCTGGTTACTGCGCAAGGAGAGTTAATTTCATTAAATGAAAATCAAACTTTTAGAATTGCCCATTGTCATGATTTGCATAAAAATAAAGTTTGGACAGATTTTCAAAGATATAGTTTTAATAATAAGTTGAAACAGCCTTTCAAACAAATATTTAGAGAGCTATATACACCAACAGCAGATGAATTAAAAGAAAAATCTATTTCCAGACGATATGCAGGTCATCAAGTGCAACCAAAGCAAACGCTAGCTTTATTGAAAAATAGAGGTTGGAGAGTGGATTATGAAGAAGGTTTGCAAAAGGTATTTCACAAAGAAGGGTATCAAGTTAAAATGTATGCTATGGCAGATTGGTTTTCACCTGCTGATATAGAAAGCCCAACATTAGAAACTATAGAGTTTCATTCCTTAAAAGATTTTAAGAATATTGCTTTTGAAGACGTTAATCCAAGAATTTTTTCAGAAGTAATGCGCGACATTGATTTAGTTGTTAGTGTCGCACATGTTGGAGGAGTAGATCCGGAAGCAAGCCATTCTTCAATAGAGATGAGAGCTGTTTTACTTCGTGAAACTTTAAGATTGTTCAAAATCAGCAATGTTGAAATAACAGAGAATCATGCTCTGATAAAAGGGATAATGGCTGATTATAGTGTTCATCTTGGAAGTGCCATTGTGCATCAAGTTCCAGGAAAGTATTTGTCTATTTTACCAGTACATTCACAACACCGCGGTCGATTATTTTTACCATTTACAGATGATGACCCAAAATCAGCCGAAGTAATGTCTAAAGTAATTTTATTAGCCAAGGATAATGAAATACAAGACCCTACTATTTTAAGTCAAATTGATAAAATATTTATTTAAAACAAAATCAATTTTCAATAAAAAGCGTCCTGATTTGGGACGCTTTTTTCATTTCCATTGCTTACGCAAAAAATAATTTCACCACTACGCAAAATAACTGCGCACTCCCTTTTGAATATTTGCTCAAGAAATAAAACAAGTTCTTTGAGTTACTATCATTATGAGATTCCTCCTTCGTCGGAATGACAAAAACCGAAGGAGTTAATAATATCAAGCAAGTCCTGTTGCGTGTTTCTGTATAGCACCATTGTAGGGAACTTTTCGCGAAAGCGTATGATGTTTTTCTATGCAACTTGATTTGGAGGTTTTTGATGGTTTTCCAAAAAACCGTCTACCATTCACTCTATGGGTTGTGGGTTCGAATCCCACTTCCGAGAAATCGGAATAGTTCAATCGGGTAGAACAATAGAAGGTAACGCAGGTTCGAATCCTGCAACCGTTTAGTTCGGTTTTGACAGCGGCTTGTCGCCTTTACAGACTTAAAATCTGTATTCCAGAGCACATCACTCTTAAAAAGATGTACCACAAAGAAAACGGTTTTGTCTTTGTCAGTACAATTAGGATTGTAAAATCTGTATTGTACACTCACGATAGAACCAGTAGGAATTGAAAAGTATTTGAAAGGACTTCTTTTCTTTTCAGTTTGATTGATGAGGTAATTCATAGAATTACTTTTTTAAAACACAACTGCAAAACAATTGGGGTAAAACAAATGACTAACTATTCTTCCGTTTTTTTCAGAGGAGAAAGACAAACGGTTTTCTTATTTAAAAGAAATAAAAATGAATTAATAAAAATATAGATTATGTTGAAAAGAATTACAATCGATGCATACCAAGTAGGTTTGGTATTCGAAAATAGAAAATTGATTACAGTATTAAATGAAGGAACACAATGGGTTTTTGGAGATAAAAAGGTTATCATTTACGAAAAAACCTTGCCATTTCAAGCGCCATTTGAGTTGACTGTATTGTTGCAAAATAAAGAATTGGCTTCCATGTTGGAAGTTACAGAAGTGGCCGATAATGAAATTGTTTTGCAATTTGTAAACGGGAATTTCAAGGAGGTTTTAACGGCTGGTACTTATGCATTTTGGAAAGGGGTCACCAATACTTTTTTCTCAAAAATAGACTTGTCTAAGGTAGAAATTACGGAGAAAATCCCTTTGTTTTTGTTCGAAACGGCTAAGTTAAGAGTCTTTGTGAGAAAGTTTATTGTGTCCAGCAATGATAAAGCGTTATTGTTTGTGAATGGTACTTATGTAAAAGAGTTGGCTGCCGGAACCCATTATTTCTGGAACAATAGTACCACCGTCGAGGTGAAAACGGTGGATATGAGACAACAGCAATTGGAGATTTCAGGTCAGGAATTATTGACCAAGGACAAAGCAGGATTGAGAATTAATTTCTTTGTAAGGTTCCAGGTTACTAATATTTCAAAAGCGTTGGTAGATAACAAAGAATTTGAAAAACAGTTGTATGTTTTGATGCAATTGGCTTTGAGGGCTTTTGTCGGGAGTTTGACCTTGGATGAATTGTTAAGCAAGAAAGACACGATTGCTTCGGCTATTTTGGATGAGGTTGTGGCTAAAATTAGTGATTTAGGTTTGGCCGTTTCTGATGCGGGAATTCGAGACGTGATTTTGCCAGGTGATATGAAGGAAATCATGAATCAGGTTTTGGTGGCCGAGAAAAAAGCGCAAGCCAACAGCATCATGAGACGTGAAGAAACCGCTTCAACCAGAAGCTTGTTGAATACCGCCAAATTGATGGAAGAAAATGAAATGTTGTGGAAATTGAAAGAGATGGAATATGTAGAGAAAATCGCCGATAAAATTGGGGAGATTACCATTTCTGGGAGCGGAAACATCATCGGTCAGTTGAAAGAGATTTTTGTTAAATAAGAAAAACCACGAGTAGTTCTATTCGTGGTTTCTCTGTTTTGTAAACTGGACTGGGCTGAGGAAAATTAATTTGATAGGAATACACACAAAAACCAAAACGCATTGGTCATAATATTCCCTTGACTCGTCTAAAAATTCTGCTTCATCAATGGGCAGAAACTCAAACGTTCTGGGAATCTGCAATAAGCATTTGATCTATTTCATCCAAGAACTCAATTTCATTTATAGGAAGCAACTGAGCAACAATTTCCAATACCACCACAACATTAATAGATGTATTTTTGACCGTCTTTGAAATTTCAGGCGCTTCTTGGAATAGTCTCTAATTATTTTTTTTCGTTTTTATCCTGTTCACTTTCAATTTCCTTTAGTCGATCGAGTTCTTTTTGTATCAAAATTTCTGCTTGCTTTATAAAATTGGTACATTTTATTTCCAGTAACTGGTAATCTAAATCTTCAACATCATCAGCTCTGCTAAAACGTAAAATACTTGGTTGTTGCTTCAGTATTTTAAACAAAGATTGATCTTCTGGAGTTTTTAGGGGAAAAAAATCTGTTGTTATAGTCGTGAAGTATGCGCAGAGATTAAATAGATGGTCTAATGAAAAGTAATTAGGAGTATAGCCCAGAAAAACACGAATCAAAGCCAAACACATTTGTTCCATTACTTGATGAAGACCAGACGCTTTTACTTCAACTGAGGAATCAAGATCACAATCATTATACACCCAGCCCCAAATAGTAGAAACATTTCTCTTCCTGCTTGATGCATAATGGATTGTGGAATTTAGATTTCTTGCAGGGGTTTCTTCCACAATCATATAGGGTATATTTTCCTCTTTTCGAAATATAAGGGGAGCGCTCTGCATAATATTCCAGAAGAAAAACTGTTGATCACCGCGCTTTTGCTTAAGCGATGTTTTCTTGTGGAGCAATATCGTTGCCGTATGCTGGCCTCCGGTTTGCCTTTTAATACGATCAGCGAGATTAGCCGCAGCATCTGGCGTATACTGGTTCACAATAACAAATAAGTAATAATGGCTGTTTTCGAAATTTACATGGCTTTCATCCAGAATAGTATTGGTCAATGATTGGTTAATGCTTCGTTTTCCAAAATAATAAATAGCCATTGTTTCAATAGTATCTGTAATAATTGTAGTAATTAATTCTAGCGGATCACTTTTATTAATGCCAATAAGCGGAATCCTTTCTGTAGAAAATTGCTTCTTACACCGGCTTATGCAAGCATCAAATAAGCGTTGCACTTCCAGCTTCATGTAGTTCCATTTTACTTCCCCTGCCTCAATTATTTGCAAAGTTATCTCAGGGATTTTCTGATTGTACTGCACTTCAGAACAGCTGCCGTTTAATTGTTCCATCAAGGCAACTTCCTCCGAATTATCCAAATCAAATACTTTTCCCAACGATTTCGAAAATCTTCCGATATGTTTTTGATGTATTTCCAGATCTTGTCCTGCCAACCATTCACCGGTCAAAAACCAAGAAGCAGAAATGTATAAGAATTTTATGCTTTGATGCAAAGAATAAACGGCTTGAAGATAGTTTTTACCGCTTTTATAATGTCTGACATTCAATCCCGCAGCAAAGGAAGTTTGATTGTCAATCTGATACCGGCATTTCGATTTTTTCAAAAAGCGCTTCGGTTTCAATTTTTCGATATAAAAATTGGCGTTGCTGTCAGCTACACTATAGACAAGTTCACGGGAACTGCAATGCATAGCAAAAAAAGAATTTCCGGCTGCGAGTTCTTCCTTCACCCAACTGGAATCAAAAATCCGGAAAGAAAATTGAGGATATGATTCGAAAATTTTCCAACAATAGTCTGTAATATCATCCCAATCATGGGGACTGTTTTTTCCAATAATAACGATGATAATCCCTTCATTAAGTTCCTCTTCAAGATGAGGGGAGAAATAAATGGAATCTGCCATGACAAAGGACAAAATAAGTTCGATTACTTTTTCAAGTGGTTCCTTTTGCGGAATGTTTTGCGGAATTGAAATGTTGTGGTACATAATTTTACTTTTTTAAGTTGATATAATGTCTGAAAAATTGTATTTTTGTTTAGGTCATAGCAAGTTCCGAACAGTTCCAGCCGTACCCAACCAATTGAGATTGTATCACACTATCCATCATTGGTATTTTACCAATAAAAATTTCAGAACGATTTAATACCTTTGAATTATGAACACAGCTACAAAACCAAAACACATAGGCAGAAATATCAGCCGCATCAGAGAGCTTAGAGGGATGAAACAAGAGGCATTGGCTATTGCAATAGGAGTGAGCCAACAATCGGTTTCTAATATTGAAGGAAGCGAGACAGTTGAAGAAGAAAAACTAAAAGCTATTGCTGAAGTTTTGGGAGTTTCTGCTGAAGCAATTAAAAATTATAGTGATGAAACTGTGCTAAATAATATTCAAAATAATTATGAAGGTTCAGTAATTCATGGTGGACCAACGGTGAATCATAATTGTACATTCAATCCGCTTGACAAAGTTGTAGAACTTTATGAGCGTTTAGTTCAAGCCGAAAAAGAAAAAGTTGAATATTTAGAACGGCTGTTTAAAGATAAAATCTAAGTATAGATTAGCCATAGATAGTGTATAGATAGTGTATGAAAAAAGTAAAATGGTAAGATTGTAAAATTATAGCTTTTTACTAATCACTATAAACCGTCCCTCCGGGCGCTTTTTTGTTTTTATAGGATTACGCTAGTTTCCTTGCCCAAAAAAGAACCAAATGTTTTTATTTTTTCCTCAATTAGCTTTATTACCGTTTGGTCATGGGGCTGAAAAAAATCGGTCTCAATAATTACAGTATCTTTTTTTAAGGTCCGCTTCCACAAACCGGTGACTTGTCCGTTTACTACAATGACCGGTCGGAAGATGCCATTATTGGAAACCGCTTTTTTATGGTTTTCGAATACAAGTGAAGCTGTGCGGTCCCTGTAACTGATGATAAATTCGTCAAAGGCGGGCAACAGATAAACCGCAGGTTTTTCCTTTTTTGGTATCGATAATGAATTGGTTAGCCAATAAGTCTCTGAATCGATTGTTTCCGAAATAAAATCGGGTTTTATCATTTCCAATGCATTTCTGGCATCCTTAACAGATAAACCGGACCACCAGATAAAATCCTGTAAAGTGGCAGGAGCATGGCTCGAAAAATAGCGGTGGGCCAATTTAGCCAACGCCTCTTCTCTAGTCAATGTTTTTGTTTTCATTACTCTTTCCGGGAGGAGGGCATAGGTTTGCTTTTTGTTTTTTATTGCACCACTACATACGATT
>Ga0137355_1000128_pt1 | contig 11358 bp, 10 predicted proteins | sample EasRivERMLT800_2_FD_104763 | JGI IMG/M metagenome (GOLD analysis project Ga0137355, IMG submission 104763) | Soil microbial communities from meander-bound floodplain in the East River, Colorado, USA - East River MetaG ERMLT800_2 | ecosystem: Environmental > Terrestrial > Soil > Floodplain ... | reverse complement strand
TTGTAGCCCGTAGCGGAATCGAACCGCTCTTACATGGATGAAAACCATGCGTCCTAACCGATAGACGAACGGGCCTGCTTCTCTAATGCGGATGCAAAAATACAACTATTTTTCAAACGCACAATAGTAGATGCTAAAAAATTTGTTTTTTTTAATATGCTTTCGCAAAAAGCACTCTTCCTACAGAAGGATTCCCAGTAAAAACACAGCTTCCCGCCTCTTCTTTTCTATCCAAAGGAATACATCTTATAGTTGCTTTAGTCAAATCTTTTATCTTTTCTTCAGTAGCTGCGGTACCATCCCAATGTGCTGATACAAAGCCTCCTTTACCATCCAAAACTGAAGTAAATTCTTCAAAACTATTTACTTCGGTGATATGGGAATTTCTATAATTTAATGCTTTATTGAATAAATCCTTTTGAATTTCATCCAATAAATCGCTGATATAAGTTACTATTCCGTCTTTAGAAATAACCTCTTTCGTCAGGGTATCTCTTCTTGCTACTTCAAAAGTTCCGTTTTCAAGATCTTTTGGCCCCACCGCAATTCGCACCGGTACTCCTTTCAGTTCCCATTCTGCAAATTTAAATCCTGGCTTCTGAGTAGTTCTATTATCATATTTAACAGAAACCTTACGTTTTCTCAATTCAGAAATTAAGACATTCACTTCTGTTGAAATTTCCTCCAACTGGTCATCTGTCTTATATATTGGGACAATCACTACCTGAATCGGAGCCAAACTAGGAGGCAAAACCAATCCCTTGTCATCTGAATGTGTCATTACCAAAGCTCCCATCAAACGAGTAGAAACCCCCCAAGAGGTTCCCCAAACATGCTCTTGTTTTCCTTCGGCGTTAGCAAACTTCACGTCAAAGGCTTTGGCAAAGTTCTGTCCTAAAAAGTGTGAAGTTCCGGCCTGTAAAGCTTTTCCATCTTGCATTAAAGCTTCTATACAATAAGTTTCTTCTGCTCCGGCAAAACGTTCTGTTTCGGTTTTAAATCCTTTTATAACTGGGATAGCCATGAAGTTTTCCGCAAAATCAGCGTATACGTTCATCATTTTTTCCGATTCTTCAATAGCTTCTTCTCTTGTTGCATGAGCAGTATGCCCCTCTTGCCATAAAAACTCAGCCGTTCTAAGAAACAATCGGGTTCTCATTTCCCAACGCACTACATTTGCCCATTGATTGATTAACAACGGTAAATCTCTATAGGATTGCACCCAGCCTTTATAAGTTGACCAAATTATAGCTTCACTTGTAGGACGAACAATTAATTCTTCTTCTAATTTAGCATTAGGATCGACCATTAACTTCCCAGGTTTATCGGGATCATTTTTCAATCTATAATGGGTAACAATAGCGCATTCTTTTGCAAATCCTGCCGCATTTTTTTCCTCGGCTTCAAACATGCTTTTTGGAACAAACAGAGGAAAATAAGCATTTTCATGTCCTGTCTCTTTAAACATTCTATCGAGTTCTGCTTGCATTTTTTCCCAAATTGCATAACCATAAGGTTTAATAACCATACAGCCTCTAACTCCAGAGTTTTCGGCTAAATCGGCTTTTACAACTAACTCGTTATACCATTTTGAATAATCGTCTTCTCGTGTAGTAAGGTTCTTGCTCATATTGAATGTTTTGGCACAAATTTTGTTTTAATATTTTTAACTAAATAGTTCCGCAAAACTAACTATTTTTGTAATGTCCAACAATAAAAAAACCTACAGATATGAAAACTAATATATTTCCGCCCCGAAGAGCTTTACTTTATTCTGTTTTTGGGCTTTTAGCCATTTTAATGGCTTCCTGCGGCTCATATCAGAATAGCTCTTATTATGACACTGATGGCATTTATGCAAATACCGGTAATAAAGGTACAAAATACGAGACTCAAAACAATTCAAACAATTATTATAGAGATTATTTCAATTCATTACAGAACAACAATAAATCTTCCGAAATATTTACTGACACAGAGAGTTATAACAGCTATAATACTCCTAACGACAGCATTCAAAATACCAATAGCTATTCTGGCTGGGGAGGCAGTTCTCAGGAAACGACTATAAGCGTCTATCCTAGCAACTGGAGCTGGTCAATCGGTTTTGGTTGGGGGTATCCTTATTATGGACATAGCTGGGGATATCCTTATTACGGCTGGGGATATCCTTATTATGGATATGGTTATCCTTATTATGGATACAGCTATCCTTATTACGGATACGGCTATCCTTATTACGGATACGGTTATCCATATTATGGATATGGATACGGCAATTACTCTTACAACTCGAGCAGAAGAGGTTCCTCTTATTCTAATGGGGTTTACAGTGGCGGAAATTACAGTAGTAGAAATTACAGTAGCCGAAATTACTCTCAAAACGCCAATGCTACCGGCAGAAGAACAAATTATACTAATTTTAACCGTAGCGGATACAGCACAAACAGTTCAAGTCCAACCTTTTCAAGAAAAAGCGAAACACGTTCTCAATATAACTCAAACCCAAACACATCTAGATCCAACCCGAGTCGCTCCTATAACCAAAACAGCAACTCTTCAAGATCATACAATCCGACTTACAACTCTGGAGGCAATTATGGAGGCAGTAGACCATCTGGTGGTGGAACGTCTGGCGGAGGTGGCGGAATGTCAGGCGGTGGCGGTAGATCATCTGGCGGTGGTGGCGGTGGCGGAAGAAGATAGCCATCTCTATTCTATTTTAAAACTATAAAAAAACTTAACGCCCAAAAAAATGAAACAATATATATTCCTATTATTAACAGGTTTCACTTTTAGTCTTGCGCAATCGCAAGATATAACTGATGCCCTACGTTATTCTCAAGATAACATGAATGGTACCGCCCGTTTTAGGTCTATGAGTGGTGCTTTTGGAGCTCTTGGCGGTGATTTATCCTCGATAAGTATAAACCCTGCGGGGTCCGCCGTTTTTTCAAATAATCAAATGGGGTTAACTTTAACCAATTACAACGTCAAAAATAATTCTACTTATTTCGGCACTAATACTTCCGACTCCGACAATTCATTCGAATTGAATCAAGCCGGCGGTGTGTTTATTTTTAAAAACCAAAGTAATGACTGGAGCAAATTTTCTATAGCGGTAAATTATGAAAATACAAACAATTTTGACAATTCTGTTTTTTCTGCAGGAGCCAACCCTACAAATTCTGTAGCCAATTATTTTTTAAGCTATGCCAATGGAGTCCCTCTAGATGTTTTAAATAACGCCGATTATGTCGATTTGGATCACGGTGGACAACAAGCTTTTTTAGGTTACCAAGGTTATATCATAAATCCTGTTGACCAATTCAACCCTAACAACACCCTATACACTTCAAATGTCCCATCTGGCGGAAACTACTATCAAGAAAACAGCATTTACAGCTATGGTTATAGCGGAAAACTAACCTTTAATGCTGCCACACAATACAAAGACAAATTGTATTTAGGATTTAATTTAAATTCCCATTTCACCGATTACACTCAATCGACTTCTTTTTACGAAACCAACAACAACCATGATCCTTTAAATCCCCTATATGATGTAAACAGATCGCGTTTCGATAATTATTTACATACTTATGGAACCGGGTTTTCGTTCCAAATCGGTGCTATTGCAAAAGTCACTAATGAAATTCGTTTAGGATTTACTTATGAATCCCCTATATGGTACAATTTGCAAGATGAGCTTTCACAAAAACTAGTCGGTGTAAGAAGTAACAACATTGACGAACTGCCCTCAGATGTAGTTGATCCTCTAATTATCAATGTCTATCCTTCCTATGAATTACAAACACCAGATAAGTTCACCGGAAGTTTTGCTTATATTTTTGGAAAAACAGGATTAATCAGTCTTGACTATTCTTTCAAAGACTATGGTTCCACCAAATTTGACCCTCAAAATGACCCCTATTTTCGCGAGGTTAACAATAATATGAGTTCGGCTCTTACCGGTTCAAACGAATTAAGAATAGGCGGGGAATACAAAATTGAAGCCTGGAGTTTGAGAGGTGGTTATCGCTTTGAGCAAAGTCCGTACAAAAACTCAAGAACAGTTGGAGATTTGAATGGTTTTTCCGGAGGTATCGGATACAACTTTGGCCCGGTAAAACTAGACCTTTCTTATTCTTATTCTCAAAGAGATTCAGAACAACCCTTCTTTAATCAAGGATTTACAGATAGTGCCAACATCAATTCTACCACCAATAATTTCTCCATGACTTTATTATTCGAATTATAATGCCTCTAGCCTCTCATGGATTCCAATAATTATTGGATTGAACTGGCAAACAAAGATTAAAATAAGACATGCAATCCGTTACATCAATTTGTAACGGATTTTTTTTTAGCCATGATAAAAGCATCGTCTATTACCTATCTTTTTATGGAAAGCAAAGACAAAGCGTATATCTTGTTCTGACGGCAATCAGGATAACTCCATAAAATAAACCTAAAATAAACCGAAACAGGTTCAGTTTGGATAAAAAACCGTAATTTTGCACTCCAATTTATAAATCTATGAGAACCAAGTCTTTAAAAAAGAACAAAATCAACGTAATCACTCTTGGGTGTTCAAAAAATGTGTATGACAGTGAAGTGCTGATGGGCCAGCTCCGTGCCAGCGGTAAAGACGTTGCACACGAAGCTCCGGTAGCCGAAGAAGGAAACATTATCGTCATCAACACTTGTGGTTTTATTGATAATGCCAAGGCTGAATCGGTAAATATGATTTTGGAATATGCTGATAAAAAAGAAAAAGGTCTCGTAGATAAAGTTTTCGTAACCGGATGTTTATCGGAGCGTTACCGCCCGGATTTAGAAAAAGAAATACCCAATGTCGATCAATATTTCGGGACTACCGAGTTGCCCGCTTTATTAAAAGCTTTGGGTGCTGATTATAAACATGAATTATTAGGAGAACGTTTGACAACCACCCCTAAAAATTATGCCTATTTAAAAATCGCTGAAGGCTGCGACAGACCCTGCAGTTTTTGCGCTATTCCAATTATGCGTGGTAAACACGTATCGCAAACCATTGAAAAATTAGTAAAAGAAGCTGAAGGACTGGCTAAAAATGGCGTTAAAGAATTGATTTTAATAGCACAGGATTTAACCTATTACGGGTTGGATATCTACAAAAAAAGAAATCTTGGCGAATTGCTAGAAGCCTTGGTAAAAGTAGAAGGAATCGAATGGATTCGTTTGCACTACGCCTTCCCTACTGGTTTCCCGATGGATGTTTTGGAAATTATGAAGCGTGAGCCTAAGATTTGTAATTATATCGATATTCCGCTGCAACATATTTCGGATTCTATCCTAAAATCAATGCGACGCGGAACAACCAAAGAAAAAACGACTCAACTATTGAAAGACTTCCGTAAAGCAGTTCCAGGAATGACTATTAGAACCACTTTGATTGTTGGTTATCCTGGTGAAACTCAAGAAGACTTTGAAATCATGAGAGACTGGGTTCAGGAAATGAAATTTGAACGTCTAGGTTGTTTTACCTATTCTCACGAAGAGAACACCCATGCTTATTTGCTGGAAGATGATGTTCCGGAAGACGTAAAAAAACAACGCGCCAATGACATTATGGAAATACAGTCCCAGATTTCTTGGGATTTAAATCAAGAAAAAATTGGTAAAACGTTCCGTTGTATCATCGATAGAAAAGAGGGGGAACATTTTATAGGAAGAACCGAATTTGATAGTCCGGATGTAGATAACGAAGTCCTTATTGATGCATCAAAGCATTATGTAAAAACAGGTGAATTTATTAACGTTATCATTACTGACGCCACTGAATTTGATTTATATGCCGAACCGGCTTAGAACCAATGTTGATTTTTTAATTTATTCCCTTAAAAACTAATAATGAAACCAATCCAACTTTTTTTTATTCTCATTTTAACATTCATTTCAATGAATACTGTTTCCGCACAATATGGAAATAGTGGGTATAATAACGGTTATAATAATGGTTACGGTGGAAACAACCGAATGAGCCAATTGACTCCTGATCATCGCGAAACCCCAAAAGCGGTTCCTATTGATGAAATCGTCAGCAAAATAGTCGCCAATCTAAAAAAGGAAATAAACTTTGATGTACTTCAGGAAATTGCAGTAACCAATGTTATCAAAAAAAGTTTACAAGAGGAAGGTATTATTCTAAAAAAAGAGGGTTCCCAGGAGGATAAAATAAGAGACATGCAAGCGCTTTCTGAAACTACCGATAGAAAAATAATGGATTTTCTAAATAAAGATCAAAAAGAAAAATATACTGCGCTAGCAGAAAAAAGAAAAAAATAATATTAAATTCGAATAAAAAATTCATCCATTCATTTTTTTAACAAAAATGAAATCAAGTTATGAAAAAAACTATTTTTTGCTTACTTATTGCAGTCACAATAACTTCCTGCGTCACTAATCCTTACAAAAAGAGCGAGAAGGCGTATGACAATCAGTTGAAATCATTAAAACAAACAATTTCAGAAAAAGAAGCTGTCACTTTGACAAATGTGGTTAGTCCAAAAATAGACAGCGTTGATTTAATGTACAAAGAGCACTTGCACACTTTTAAAGATACACTTTCAAAAATGGAACCTTTTTATTTGCAAAACGGTATTCAATCTGAATGGGTCGGTACCGTGAATTTTAATTTGCGAAAACCCAACTTTGTAATCATTCACCATACGGCACAAGATTCTCTAAAGCAAACGTTAAAGACATTTACATTACAAAAAACCAAAGTAAGCTCCCATTATGTTATTGCACGAGATGGTAGAGTAGTTCATATGCTGAATGACTATCTTCGGGCTTGGCATGCCGGAAATGGTTCATGGGGAAAAAACACGGACATCAACTCCTCATCGATAGGAATTGAATTAGACAACAACGGGATAGAGCCTTTTTCCGAATTACAAATTAATAGTCTAATGGCGCTTTTGACCAAATTAAAAAAAGACTATGGTATTCCGGCACAAAATATCATTGGTCATTCGGATATCGCTCCAACAAGAAAACAGGATCCAAGTGCTTTATTTCCTTGGAAAACTTTAAACGAAAAAGGTTTTGGGATCTGGCCGGACGAACAACCGGAATGTGCTCCTGAAAATTTCAATATCGAACAAGGATTACGAATTATAGGATATGATACCAAAAATATTTCGGCGGCCATCAAAGCATTTAAACTCCATTTCATTCAAAATGAAGTAGATGATGTCTTGGACGAAAAAACAATCAATACAATTTATTCTATCTACAAAAAACAATAAATAAATTGGTCCTAATATAAAAACCGCTTTTTGAGTTCTTCAAAAAGCGGTTTTTATTTGCAACTAAACCACTATGGACTGAAAGTCCATAGTGGTTTAGTTGCAGATTTAAAGTCTGCATGGTTAAAACGGGAACAAAAAATTAAACCGCAGATTCGCAAATTAAACACATCAAAATTGAATAAATAATTTGCGAATCTGCGGTAAAAATTTTTAGAAGCTAAAGCAAAATGCACTAAAAGTGCATAGTTTTAAACTATATTTGAGACCAATAAAATCTATCTCCATAACTTCATCTATCTAAAAAAAACATCTCCAAAACCGTACAATTAAAACTGTTTACGAGTTAAATAGTCTTGAAGCATAATAGTTGCAGAAATTTCATCGATAAGCGCTTTATTTTGCCGCTGTTTCTTTTTAAGACCACTATCAATCATCGTTTGGAAAGCCATTTTTGAAGTAAAACGTTCATCCACCCGAATCACTTTCATGTCCGGAAAATGATTTGTAAAATGCGTCACAAAACCTTTAATGATTGAAGCACTCTCGGACGGTTCCCCATTCATTTGTTTGGGTTCGCCTATAAGAACTAACTCCACTTTTTCTTTGGCAAAATAATCTTTCAAAAAAGCAATGGCAGTCGCTGATGGAATCGTAGTCAATCCCGAAGCAATGATTTGCATTTCATCGGTAATGGCAATTCCGGTTCGTTTTTGTCCGTAGTCTATAGCGAGTATTCTTGGCATTTCTTTTTTTGTAAAGGTAGAAAGATAAACAAAAACTAAATTGGAAATTTGGTTAATTCTTTTTTAAAGGCCTACCTACTTTTTATTTTCAAATACATACCGCGATTGGATTATCAAATCCTTTGGCTGAATCGCAGAACGGAGATTCCTCCTTCGTCGGAAGGACAAAGTAGACGAAATCATACATATTTTCCCAACAAACACAGGTAAACTCCTTTTTTTAAACAAAAAACAATAAATAGGTTAGGATTACAAAAACGAAGTTGTTTTAAAAAAAATCGAATTATATTTGTAAAAAAATTATCAAAAATGAATACATTACAAACTATCATAGAACAAGCCTGGGAAAACCGAGCCTTGTTGCAAGAAGAAACTACAATCTCTGCCATCAGAGAAGTCATTGAACTTTTGGACAACGGTAAATTACGTGTTGCCGAACCAAAAGGAGACGGCTGGCAGGTAAACGAATGGGTTAAGAAAGCAGTTGTCATGTATTTCCCTATTCAAAAAATGGAAACGTTGGAATCCGGTATTTTCGAATACCATGACAAAATGTTACTTAAAAGAGGATATGCCGAAAAAGGAATTCGTGTGGTTCCGAATGCTGTAGCCCGTTATGGCGCGTATATTTCGAGTGGCGTTATTTTGATGCCAAGTTATGTAAACATTGGCGCTTATGTAGATGAAGGAACTATGGTAGATACCTGGGCAACTGTAGGGAGTTGTGCCCAAATTGGCAAAAATGTGCATTTGAGTGGAGGAGTTGGAATTGGAGGAGTTCTCGAGCCTTTACAAGCTGCACCGGTAATCATCGAAGACGGTGCCTTTATTGGTTCTCGTTGTATCGTTGTTGAGGGTGTTCACGTTGGAAAAGAAGCTGTACTTGGCGCAAATGTTTGCCTGACTGCTTCAACAAAAATTATAGATGTTACGGGTGACGAACCGGTAGAAATGAAAGGTTTTGTTCCGGCTCGTTCGGTGGTGATTCCAGGAAGTTATACCAAAAAATTTGCTGCTGGTGAATTCCAGGTACCTTGTGCTTTAATTATCGGTACACGTAAACCTTCAACGGATTTGAAAACTTCTTTGAATAATGCGTTACGTGAATATGATGTAGCGGTTTAAAAAATCCAAACTTCAAATTCCAAAATTCCAAATTCCAATTATCGAATCGATTGGAATTTGGAATTTGTTTTTTGGGACTTATTTTTTTCCAATTTTCCTCTTCAGGTATTTCTTTTTGGTAATTTTTCTTTTGAACTCCCGTGTTTTTTTCAAAAGAATGGCATGCAGTTTTTCTTCAGGTTGATCGATTAATTTAGCATACGCTTTCGCGATCACTTTTACCATTGCTTTAGACAACCACATTTTCTTGAAATTATCCATCCGCGCTTCGAGCGACATTTTCTCGAATTTCATTCGGTTTAAATCTATCAAATAGAAATCGTATTTTCCGGAATCCTTTTTTACAACCAATGTATTGCCTGGCGAATGATCCAGAAAATTGACATTGGCTTCATGCATTTTGTATGTAAAATTGGCAAATTGTTCCAAAATCGCGTTGCGTTCCGGAAATAATGGATCATGAATCAATTCCCGAATGGTAAAATCATAATCAATTTGCTGGCAAATGTAATAACTGTCCTCTAGCAGCCCAATACTATTGCGTTTCTCAATATAAGCAATAGGAAAAGGTGTTGGAATAGCATGCGCTATCAAATAATTGGCATAATCAAAAGACCTTTTCGCTTTGGTACTTCTGAAAAAAGAATAAATAATAGATTTTAACAGGCCCGGTTTTTTAAAATATTTGATATTTACTTTCTCCTCCCCTAGTTTATTGGATTTTATGGTGTTGCGAGCCCCTTTTACAATCAGGTCGCCCTCATCAAAAAAACGTGCAACTAACTGAAGGATAGATTTTTCCTGATGTTTATACTGGGGATGAATGATAATTTGCACGATGTCCTTTATTATTTTGGTTTAAAAGTATAAAAAATAGACCTTTGTAACAAGAAATAGTTTTATATGAAAGTTTTAATTATCCAAAACAAGCGCATCGGAGATGTTTTGATCAGTTCGGTGATCGCCAATAATTTTAAAGCAAAATACCCTGATAGCGAAGTTCATTTTATGGCCTACGATTTTACGCACGGTGTAATTATGAACAACCCAAATATTGATAAAATTATTTCTATCAATGATAAGGAATTAAAAAAACTTCCCGTTTTATTTAAACTGATTCGCCAGATTAGAAAAGAAAAATACGATATCATTTTCGATCCTTATTCCAAAACACAAAGCCGATTGATCTGCAAATTCTCCGGGGCAAAACAAACTATTGGCCATAAGAGCCGAAAAAAATTAGGAAACTGGGGCTATTATACACATCCTGTCACCATCTCTAAAGAAAAAACAAAAAATTGCGGTAAAGCGATCGAAGATCGAATTCATTTGTTATCGCAATCAGGTAATTACGAGCCAATCGATTACGAACCAAAAATATTTTTAACGGAGGCCGAAAAAAAAGAAGATTGGTTGGGGAAATATGCCGGCAAAAAAGTAATCGTTTTAGGCGTCTTGGGCAGCACACCCCAAAAATCGATGCCGTATGAATACGTTGCCCAAATGGTTGATTTTATAGCAGAAAAATACGATGTAAATATTCTTTTCAATTATGCTCCAAATCAAAAGAAGGAAGCGTTAAAGATTTACGAAATGTGTAAAAACAAATCGAATATCATTTTAGATATTTATGCCAAAAGCATTCGTGATTTCATTAAATTGATGAATCAATGCGATGCTTTGGTGTCCAATGAGGGCGGAACGGTTCATATTGCCAAAGCGTTACACAAACCCACTTTTACGATTTTTTCGCCTTATGTAAACAAAGACCATTGGGCCAGTTTTGAAGACGGTAAATTCCACCATTCTGTACATTTACTCGAAATGAAACCCAATCTATTTGACAGTTTTACTTTTGAAGAAAGAAAAAAAATCGAAAAAAATCCAGACGAATTGTACAAACAACTGACTCCGGAAATGATTATACCTGAATTAGACACCTTCTTAAAGAATAATATATAATAAAAAAGCAACTCGATGAGTTGCTTTTTTATTATTTTACGATTCCAAAATCGGTCCATTTTTTCTTTTGACTTTTCGTCTCATCACGAATGCTTCGGTTTTTACTGATCGATTCCGGTGTGGCATAACCGCGAGGATGGTCTAAATGCAGGCAAACTGTACTATAACGAATTTGCCTTGGTTTTATTCCATAATTCACTAATCGTTCACACAGTTAACGGTCTTGTCTA
>Ga0137355_1000127_pt1 | contig 11419 bp, 7 predicted proteins | sample EasRivERMLT800_2_FD_104763 | JGI IMG/M metagenome (GOLD analysis project Ga0137355, IMG submission 104763) | Soil microbial communities from meander-bound floodplain in the East River, Colorado, USA - East River MetaG ERMLT800_2 | ecosystem: Environmental > Terrestrial > Soil > Floodplain ... | reverse complement strand
CCGGATTTTTGTCTGGTGTCCGTTTTCCAATACAAGAAAAACAAAATGGCAAAAACAAAAATATAAGAAAATGCTTCGTATAATTGTGTCGGGTGTTTGGCTGGGACTTGTTGCAGTAATTCAGCAAACTGAGGATTAGTAGCGATGGCATTGTAAGCCTCTTTCGGATTGGCTATTTGAGTAGCATTTACAGCATCATTTGGACTGAAATAATCGTGTATAAAGCGTATTCCAAATGGAGAATTGGTTTTGTTTCCAATAATCTCTGAGTTAAAGAAATTACCTAATCGTACAAAAATAGCTCCACTGGCCACGGGTATCACCACTCGGTCCAAAATCCATAATTGGGGTCTTTTCAATATTTTTTTGCTGTAAAAATACATAGTGATTACTATGGATATGGCAGCGCCGTGACTCGCTAATCCTTGAAACCCTGTGAATTCAAAATGGGGGGAGAATCGGAATGGTAAAAATATTTCCAATAAATTGTTGCGGTAATATTCCCAGTCGTAAAACAAAACATGTCCTAATCGGGCTCCAATCAAAGTGGCGAGAACTGTCCAGATGAACAGCGAATCGAGTTTTTCGAGTGATTCATTTTCACGTTCGAAAATGTGTTTCATGATGTACCAACCCAATCCAAAGGCAATTACAAACATTAAGCTATAATAGCGTATTACAAAAAAACCTAAATCAATACCTTCCGAAGGATTCCAAACCATGATGAAAACGGGTGTTATGTTAATTATACTTAGTTAATGGTAAAAATAGAGAAATTGCTACAAAGCGATGACATAAAATGAAGTTAATGTTTATGGGAACATTTCTTTTTTGGAACAGGATCATAACCGCTTTTTCCCCAGGGATGACAGCTCAATATTCTTTTTATCCCCAGAAAGCCACCGTAAAACAGTCCATGATTTTGCAATGCCTCAATCATGTAGGAAGAGCAGGTTGGTGTAAATCTACAGGCGGAAGGAGTAAATGGTGAAATTGCTCCCTGATAAAAACGAACGAGTAAAATAAAGGGGTAAACTATTATTTTTGAAAACATTTATGATACGATTATCTAAATTCTGAAACCTGAAATCTGCCTGCTAAATACTAAAAGTAGTTCCTTCTTTGCCATCTTTCAATTGAATTCCCAATGCAAGCAATTGGTCTCTGATTTGATCCGATAAAGCAAAGTTTTTATTGTCTCGGGCTTGCTTTCTCATTCCAATAAGCAAATTGATAGTGCCTTCTAATTTGTCATTAGTGGAATCGGAAGTATTCTCGTCTTCCAAACCTAAAACATCAAAAACAAACGCATTCATTGCCGATGTAAAACTTTTTAAGTCCGTTTCTGTCAATGTTTCTTTTCCGTCTTTTAATAAATTGATAAAGCGTACCCCTTCGAATAATTGGGCAATCAAAATCGGCGTATTAAAATCGTCATTCATGGCGTCATAACAAGCCTGTTTCCAATTCGAAATGTCAATGGAACTAATAGGGCCTGCTGATATCCCTTTTATGGCGTCCATGGCTTCGATCAATCTTTTATATCCTTTTTCGGCCGCGACAATAGCATCGTCAGAAAAATCAAGAATGCTTCTGTAATGTGCCTGTAACATAAAGAAACGAGCTACCGAAGCAGAAAATGCTTTACTTAATATGGTGTTTTCCCCGGTCAATATCTCTCTAGGCAATATATTGTTTCCGGTAGATTTGGCCATTTTTTTGCCGTTTAAAGTCAGCATATTGGCATGCATCCAGTAATTCACCGGTGTTTGACCGGTACAGGCTTCATTTTGTGCAATTTCGCATTCATGATGCGGAAACTTTAGATCCATTCCGCCTCCGTGAATGTCAAAATGATTGCCAAGATATTTGGTGCTCATGGCGGTACATTCTAAGTGCCAGCCCGGAAAACCATCGCTCCAAGGTGAAGGCCAGCGCATGATGTGTTGCGGTTCGGCTTTTTTCCAAAGCGCAAAATCTTGCGGATTTCTTTTATCGCTCTGCCCATCCAGATCACGGGTATTGGCGAGCATATCTTCGATATTACGGCCGCTTAACTTTCCGTAATGATTGGTTTCATTGAATTTAACAACATCAAAATAAACAGATCCATTGGCTTCATAGCCAATTCCACTATCAATAATTTTCTTGATGATTTCAATTTGCTCGATAATATGTCCAGTAGCGGTTGGTTCGATGCTTGGAGGCAAAAAATTAAATGCACTCAGGATTTCATGAAAATCTACCGTGTAGCGTTGTACCACTTCCATCGGTTCGAGTTGCTCCAGACGTGCTTTCTTTGCAATTTTATCTTCTCCCTCGTCTACATCATCTACAATATGTCCAACATCGGTAATGTTTCGAACGTATCGCACTTTGTAGTTCAAATGCAATAAATACCTAAAAATAACATCAAACGACATAAAAGTCCTTACGTTTCCAAGATGTACATTGCTGTAAACAGTTGGTCCGCAAACATACATTCCAACATTGCCTTCATGAATAGGTTTGAATGTTTCTTTTTCTCCTGTGAGGGAATTGTATATTTTTAGGGTTTGGCTTTTATATAATGGCATTTTATAGTATTTTTTTGTAGCTTTTCCTGCTGTTCGTTATATCTTTTTACCTAAGGCTTCCAGCCTTTTAAAGGCTGGAAGCCTTAGGTAAAAAGGATGCCGCTTCCATCAGGGCTAGGGGGTATCGAAAATAATTGATTTTGTTTGTAAACTAAAACTTAGTTTCCAATTTTATATAATCCAAAAACTCTCTTTTGGTTAAGTCTTGTTTGAACTTTCCGCCAAATTCAGAGGTTACGGTGCTGCTTTCGATATCACTGATTCCTCTGGAATTAACGCAAAGATGTTTGGCATCGATCACACAAGCCACATCTTCAGTACCTAAAGCCATTTGCAATTCTTGAACGATTTGCATCGTTAAGCGCTCCTGAACTTGTGGTCTCTTGGAATAGTATTCTACAATTCGATTCATTTTTGAAAGTCCAATTACTCTTCCATTAGAAATATAAGCAACGTGGGCTCTTCCTATTATTGGCAGTAAATGGTGTTCGCATGTAGAGTAAACAATAATGTTTTTTTCGACTAACATTTCTCCATATTTGTAGTTGTTGTCAAAAGTGGAAGCTTTTGGTTTTTTGTCAGGGTTCAGACCTCCAAAGATTTCTTTCACAAACATTTTGGCTACACGACTGGGTGTGCCTTTTAAACTATCGTCTGTCAAATCCAATCCAAGTGTATTAAGGATGTTTTCAACGTCTTTTTTTATTTTTTCGATTTTTGCGTCATCGGTAATTGCAAAAGCATCCTCTCTTAATGGGTTTTTTGCATTGGTACTAATATGATTGTTTCCTATTTCGTCTTGAAATTCTTCGTTGTTTATCATTAAAAGGTACTATTTTATTGGGTATATATTTTAAAGGGGTAAAGATAATTAATAAAAACTAAAGATTTTCTATCGCTTTTAATATTTAATCATCGATGTTCTGACATGGGAGTCAAAGTAGAATTTCGGTTAAGGATTAAATACGACAAGGGCAATAACTTAATTTGTTATTGCCCTTGCTATTTATATTTGAATTTAAAGAAAATAATCTAATTGTAGATATGTTATTTCTCTGTTTGCAAATTTTTCTATTTTGAATTATAGGCTTTAATAGCTTCTTTTAAAATGGCTACGGAACGAATCAAATCTTCTTTTTTAAGAACATAAGCAATTCGTACTTGATTTAATCCAACTCCTGGAGTTGAATAAAAACCAGCTGCGGGAGCTACCATAACGGTTTCTTTATTCAAATCATACGATTCAAGCATCCATTGTGCAAAATTATCGGCATTATCGATTGGCAATTGCGCGATGCAATAAAAAGCCCCTTTTGGAGTGGCTACTTTTACGCCATCGATTTTATTTAATTCAGCGATTAAAGTGTCTCTTCGGTCTCTGTATTCTGTGATCACTTCATCAAAATAACTTTTTGGCGTGTCCAAAGCGGCTTCACTGGCAACCTGCTCAAAGGTAGGCGGGCTCAAACGGGCTTGTGCAAATTTCATTGCAGCGGCCATAACTTCTTTGTTTTTTGAGACAATACAACCAATTCTTGCGCCACACATGCTGTAACGTTTCGAAACCGAATCAATCATGATGGCATGTTGTTCTAATCCAGGAACATTCATAACCGAATAATGAATATCTCCGTCATAAGTGAATTCTCTGTATACTTCATCGGCGATCAAAAACAAATCGTGTTTTTTTACCAATTCGGCCAATTGCACAATTTCTTCTTTTGAATACAAATAACCGGTAGGGTTTCCTGGATTACAAATAAGAATAGCTTTTGTTTTTGGCGTAATCAGTTTTTCAAAATCAGCAATCGGAGGAAGTGCAAATCCGGTTTCAATTGTTGAAATTACAGGAACTACTTTTACTCCTGATGCGGTAGCAAAACCATTATAATTCGCATAAAAAGGTTCCGGAATAATGATTTCGTCTCCCTGATCCATCGTACTTCCCATGGCAAAAAGCAACGCTTCAGATCCTCCAGTTGTGATGATGATATCGGCAACGTCTATCGGAAGGCCTTCGTTTTTATAGAACTGGGATAATTTGGTTCTATAGCTTTCAAAACCAGCTGAATGGCTGTATTCTAATACTTTTATATCAAAATTCTTTACTGCATTCATAGCAACTTCTGGAGTTTTTATGTCTGGCTGACCTATGTTTAGGTGATAGACTTTGTTTCCTTTTTTCTTTGCTATTTCGGCATAAGGCACCAATTTTCTAATTGGTGATTCGGGCATTTGTTTTCCTTTGTTTGAAACTTGTGGCATGATAGTAATTATTGAGCTGCAAATTTGCAATTTTTTTTTTGAATTTAATGCAGTAAAATGGTTTACAAATTGTTAAAAGTGTTTTAGAAACCAAGAATTTTACTATTTTTATGGAAATAATACTTTAATGAAAAAAGCTGTCCTATTATTTTCTCTACTCTTATCTGGTTTTCCAATTTTTGCTCAAAATGGTTTTTATTTTGAAAATGGAAGGGATAAGGTTAGCATTCCGTTTAAATTAATCAATAATTTAGTATTCATCCCTATTAAGGTGAATGGAGTAGAACTTAATTTTTTATTGGATTCTGGCGTCGAAGAGACTGTCTTGTTTAGTTTGGAAGATAAAAAAGAGGTTAATTTTTATAATATCGAAAAAATAACTTTAAAAGGCTTGGGTAGTGAAGAAGCCATCGAAGGGCTGAAATCTACTAATAATAATTTAAATGTTAATGGTCTGAAATCTTCAAATCATCTCTTGTATGTTATTTTAGATCAGAGTTTTAATTTGTCATCTCACATTGGAATTCCGGTAAACGGAATTATAGGGTATAGCTTTTTTAAAAATAATTTAGTTGAACTAAATTATCAGAAGAAAAGAGTTGTGGTTTATCAGAATAGTGAGAGAAACAGGATAAAATTCGAAAAAAAATTCAAAACCATAGCCATTACCATCGAAAAAGCTAAGCCCTATTTGATAAGTAGTGTTGTTATCGATACGGCTAAAATCCCTGCAAAATTATTGGTCGATGTTGGTAACAGTGATGCTATCTGGCTTTTTGAAAATCGATGAGATAAAATAAAAGTGCCGGCAAAGCATTTTGAGGATTATCTGGGAAAAGGATTCAGTGGCGACGTAGAAGGGAAAAGGGCTAAAATTAACAGGGTTTATATTTCTGATTTTGAATTTAAAAGACCTATTGTTTCTTTCCCGGATTCGAGTTCGGTAAAAAATGTAAAAATCGTTGAAGGACGATTGGGATCGGTAGGAGGTGAGATTTTGAAACGATTTACTGTTGTATTCGATTATTCCGGCGGAAAAATGTTTTTAAAGAAAAACTACGATTTTAATGCTCCATTTACCTATAATAAAAGTGGAATAGAAATTCAACATCATGGATTGCAATGGGTTCAGGAGACGGTAAAGCTGGAAACGGTCCCGTTGATGGGGGATAATTTTGACGCAAAAGGGGACAAAATGACCAATAATTTCAGGTATAAATTTCAATTAAAACCGGTGTATGAGATAGCCAATATCCGGAAAAACTCGCCAGCGGCCAATTGCGGATTACAAAGCGGGGACGTGCTGATTACCGTGAATAAAGAGCCGGCTTATAAGTATTCATTGCAAGAAATTAATTTGATGTTGAAATCGGAAGAGGATAAATGGATAACTTTAGAAATCGAAAGGGACAGTCAGATTTTAAAATTCAGGTTTCAGCTTCTGGATATGCTGAAATAGAAAAAAGCACTTTTTGAATCTTTTCAAAAAGTGCTTTTTTATTGTTTAATTGGCGAGAACCTCTCCCTTTATTTTCAACGGAACCCGGCCTCCATCATAGTTTACGGCATTGGATTCGACCGTAATTGTTTTTCGGAAAGGACCTGCTGTCATATTGTACTTTACTTCAATTTTACCTGATTTTCCGGGTAAAATGGGTTCGTTAGGTTTGGATAATATACTACAGCTCGAGGTAGAAGAGACCGAACCGATGATTAAAGGAGCATCTCCCGTATTGGTGAATTCAAATGCACGAACTCCATTATCATTTCCTTTTTTTATACTGCCGTAATCTATTGTGTTTTCGCTGGCAGAGAATTCTATTTTAGGACTATTTTGAGCAAATCCCATGCTACTTATGACGATGATTGCTATTATTACTGCTATTTTTTTCATTGGTTGTGGCTTAGGGTTATATGTAAATGTACTTTACTTTTAATTACTGCACAATTTTTTATTTCTCTTTTTATAGTCTACTTTATTATTTACTTTTGTTTCCAATTTGAATTACAAATATCAAACCAAAGATTAAATGGTTATTGGTTGATGTGGCTAATCGATTATTCGGTTAGTTAAATCAGCGAATTAACAAATCAATAAATCAACAATAAAAATGACAATTCCTGCACAATTTGACGCTAAAACTATTGAAGATAAGTGGTATGACTATTGGATGAAAAATAATTATTTTCATTCGGAGCCGGATCACAGAACTCCTTATACCATTGTGATTCCTCCTCCTAATGTTACCGGAGTTTTGCACATGGGACACATGCTAAACAATACGATCCAGGATGTCTTGATCAGAAGAGCCCGTTTGAAGGGTTTCAATGCTTGTTGGGTTCCCGGAACCGATCATGCTTCTATAGCTACCGAAGCCAAGGTTGTGGCTAAATTGAAAGCGGAAGGAATCAATAAAAATGATTTGACCCGTGAAGAATTTTTAGCCCACGCTTGGGAGTGGACCGATAAATATGGCGGTGTAATTTTGGATCAACTGAAAAAACTGGGAGCTTCCTGCGACTGGGAAAGAACCAAGTTTACCATGGATCCTGACATGTCAGCTTCTGTTATCCGTTCTTTTGTGGATTTATACAATAAAGGACTAATCTATAGAGGGTATAGAATGGTCAATTGGGATCCTGAGGCCAAAACCACTTTGTCTGATGAAGAGGTGATTTTTGAAGAACAACAAGGGAAATTATATTTTCTGAAATATAAAATAGAAGGAAGCGAAGATTTCCTGACTATTGCCACAACACGTCCCGAAACTATTTTTGGGGATACTGCTATCTGTATCAATCCAAATGATGAACGTTTTGTTCATTTGAGAGGGAAAAAAGCAATTGTGCCTATTTGTGGGAGAGTAGTTCCAATTATCGAAGACGAATATGTAGATATCGAATTTGGAACAGGATGTTTGAAAGTGACGCCTGCTCACGACATGAATGACAAAACGCTGGGTGAAAAACACAATCTTGAAATTATAGATATTTTCAATGAAGATGCGACTTTAAATAGTTTTGGTTTGCATTATCAGGGGAAAGACCGTTTTGTGGTTCGTGAGGCTATTGCCAAAGAATTAGAATCAATCGGTGCTTTGGCCAAAACCGAAACGCATTTGAATAAAGTAGGAACTTCCGAAAGAACCAAAGCGGTAATCGAACCGCGTTTGTCAGACCAATGGTTCCTTAAAATGGAAGACTTGGTAAAACCTGCGATTCAATCGGTTTTAGTGGATGGTGAAATCAAATTGCATCCGAAACGTTTTGAAAACACTTATAAGCATTGGTTAGAAAACATCCGTGATTGGAATATTTCCCGTCAGTTATGGTGGGGACAACAAATTCCGGCCTATTTTTATGGGGACGGTAAAGAAGATTTTGTCGTTGCCGAAAATATTGAAGAGGCATTAAAATTAGCACAGCAGAAAACTTCTAATCCAAAACTTCAAACTTCTGACTTGAAACAAGATGTCGATGCTTTAGATACTTGGTTCTCTTCTTGGTTATGGCCAATGTCTGTTTTTGGAGGCATTATGGATCCCGAAAGTGAAGATTTTAAATACTATTATCCAACGAATGATTTAGTAACCGGACCGGACATTTTGTTTTTCTGGGTAGCCAGAATGATTATTGCAGGATATGAATATACCGGTAAAAAACCATTTACAAATGTGTATTTGACTGGTTTGGTACGTGACAAACAAAGACGTAAAATGTCTAAATCATTGGGTAATTCTCCTGATCCTTTGGATTTGATCGAGAAGTTTGGTGCCGATGGTGTTCGTGTGGGATTGCTTTTGAGCGCTTCTGCCGGAAACGACATTATGTTCGATGAAGAATTATGTAACCAAGGAAAAGCGTTTACCAATAAAATCTGGAATGCGTTCAAATTGATAAAAGGATGGGAAGTGTCAGATGCTATTCCGCAACCGGAATCATCCAAAGTGGCGATCGAATGGTACGAAGCCAAATTGCAGCAAACGCTTCTGGAAATTGAGGATAATTTTGAAAAATACAGAATTTCTGATGCCTTGATGGGAATTTACAAATTGGTTTGGGATGATTTCTGTTCCTGGTTCCTTGAAATGATCAAACCGGGATACCAACAGCCAATTGACAGCTTGACTTTGGTGAAAGCCATAGAAATGTTAGAAAATAACCTGAAATTATTGCATCCATTCATGCCATTCCTGACAGAGGAAATTTGGCAGTTACTTTCAGAAAGAACAGCTGAAGAAGCTTTAATTGTTTCGACTTGGCCGGAAATGAAGCCTTTTAATGCGGCTTTAATTGCTGATTTCGAAAATACGATTGAGGTGATTTCTGGAATCAGGACGATTCGTAAGGACAAGAATATTCCGTTCAAGGATACCATTGAATTAAAAGTGGTAAATCACGATAAAGCTTCAACTTATTTTGATTCGGTGGTGACTAAGTTAGGGAACATCACATCTTTGGAGTATGTTTCGGATAAAGTGGACGGCGCTTTGTCTTTTCGTGTAAAGTCGAATGAATATTTCATCCCGATTACAGGAAACATCAACGTGGAGGAAGAAATCGCTAAACTGACTGCCGAGTTGGTGTACACGCAAGGTTTCTTGAAATCAGTTCAAAACAAATTGGCGAACGAGAAATTTGTGGCTGGTGCGCCTGAAAAAGTATTGGCAAACGAAAAACAAAAAGAAGCCGATGCTTTGGCAAAAATTGAAACCATCGAGCATAGTTTGGCTGGTTTGAAATAAAGAGTAGTTTCTTTTATAAATATAAAATCCCATTCGCCGCGGCGAATGGGATTTTTTTATTGTTTTTGTAACCCTTTCAGAGTTCAAAACTCTGAAAGGGTTGATCGAAATAAAGAGTGAAAAATAGAATTTCTATCCGAACAAGAACAAGAAAATCAATGGAAATACAACATCTGTAACAGTCAGTTTTCAATATCAGAGCAATGGGGGTGTTTTGTTTATATTCAAATTATCAACAATTTTATAACACCATACAAAAGCAATCAACGTCATAGAAAACAGGAAATAGTGTCTTTATGAATGTTATCAGATATCGTAAGATTAAATATTTACAGAAATTTAACAACAGTCGACAATTCGCATTTATTGATTGAATCCAGCTTCTTTTATTTCTAGGCTCAATAAATATTCTTTGTCATTCTCACTATTATAAATTTGCAAACCAATAACATCGGCTTTATTAATAATAAACGTAATTTTTACTTTTGGAGTATATGGTACATCAAATGTTTTAAAAACCAATTTACCTTCATAAGTTAAATGTACCAGCCCATTTTTTTCTGTTTTTTCCTTTGTTAGAACTTGAGAATTTAATACTGCCGTACTATATGCGCTTTCATCTAGCATTTTAGCTTTACCTCCACTTAAATCGGTCAAAAGCGCAGCATTTTCAATTTTAAGTTGCCCTGTTCTATTGGATGAAACATTGATTATCCTACTAAAGTACAACTGACTCCATTCTTGATCCACATTTACTAATGTTTTAGACACATATGACTCTTGTATGGGTTCTTGTCCATGAATTTTACAAAAACAGAAAAACAAGACAATCAATAAATTCACCTTTTTCATAATTCAAATTTGTATGTTAGTTTTACAAAAGTAAATTTTTATTTGACTTTTCAAAATTAATATTCAAAAGTTTTTGTTAAATCATATAAAACACATTGTAGTCCCTTACAAATAGGCGTTTACTTTTTTATTTTGCTGAAAATAAGTCTGAACTGAAATTTAATTTTGGTTCTGAACTTATTTTTTTAAGCCATATTCAACTTGGCTGCAGACATAATTCGATGGCGCAGATTTGAAATTCGCGGCCACAAAGATTGATGTTTTTTGTTTATAAATTCAAAAAAAAAGCTACAAAAATAATTTACTTGTTTTTTTTTGTCTTTTGTTTTAGCTTTGTTGCTCATCGTTACGAGCATGGATTATAAATTCGCGCTATCGAACTGAAAGACATATCCGTTGACCGAAAGAAAGGGCGAAAAAATAGAATTTCTATCCGTGCGATCTGGTTTTCTATTTGCTTATCGAACTGAAAGGCATATCCGCGGGACCTGGCTGGTGCACCAGAAAAAGTAGAGGCAAATGAAAAACAAAAAGAAGCCGATGCTTTGGCTGAAAATTGAAACCATCGAACATAGTTTGGCTGGTTTGAAATAAAGAGTAGTTTCTTTTATAAATATGAAATCCCATTCGCTACGGCGAATGGGATTTTTTGCTTGGAAATCTTGGTATTGCTTACAGTCACGAGCGAGACGCTCACGCTAGTTGGGGGAAGCTTTACAATAGCATCAACTCTGAATAATATTAAAAATGCCCCGAAATTTCGGGGCATTTATTTTGTGTTAAAATCTCGTTTGAGCTATTCGATTTAGATCTTCTGTTCCGAATTAAAATATTTAGTTTTAAGGAAAAGTAACATTTCCAACATCAGTCGTTTGTCCATTGGCTACAACCACGTTTGGAATTAGTATCGGACTTTTTCCGGAAGTTGGATCAGGAGTTAAAGTTAGTGTATATGTTCCAGATGGTATTCCGTTTATTTGG
>Ga0137355_1000126_pt1 | contig 11431 bp, 9 predicted proteins | sample EasRivERMLT800_2_FD_104763 | JGI IMG/M metagenome (GOLD analysis project Ga0137355, IMG submission 104763) | Soil microbial communities from meander-bound floodplain in the East River, Colorado, USA - East River MetaG ERMLT800_2 | ecosystem: Environmental > Terrestrial > Soil > Floodplain ... | reverse complement strand
GTGTCGGCGACCGCCGAGACAGTGGTGATGCAGGTGCGCGGACCGCGCATCCTCGCCGCGCTCCTGGTCGGCGCGGCACTCGCTGCGGCCGGCACGTCCTATCAGGGGATGTTCCGCAACCCGCTGGTGTCGCCCGACATCCTCGGCGTTTCCGCAGGCGCGGCGCTCGGCGCGGTGCTCGGCATCTTCTTCTCGCAGAGCGTCCTGGTTATCCAGCTTGGCGCCTTCGCCGGCGGCCTCGCGGCCGTCGCCGTGGTGTACGCCGTGGGCGCGAGCGTGCGCCGCCACGACCCGATCCTCGCCCTGATCCTCGCCGGAGTGGTCATCGGCACCCTGCTCGGCTCGATGATCGCGCTGCTCAAGTACCTCGCGGATCCCTACAACCAGCTGCCGGCGATCACCTTCTGGCTGCTTGGCAGCCTCGCGTCGGTGTCGCCGCGCGACCTCGCCTTCGCCGCGCCGTTCGCGCTGGCGGGCCTCGTGCCACTCTACCTCCTGCGCTGGCGCATGAACCTGCTCTCGCTGGCGGATGACGAGGCGCGCGCGCTCGGCGTGCCGGTCGGCCGGTTGCGCCTCGCAGTGGTGTGCGCGGCGACGCTGATGACTGCCGCGGCGGTGGCGATCTCCGGCATCATCGGCTGGGTTGGGCTGCTGATCCCGCACGCGGCGCGCCTCCTCATCGGTCCCGAGTTCTCGCGCCTGCTGCCGCTTTCCATGGTGCTGGGCGCGGCCTTCCTGCTGGCGGTCGATACGCTGAGCCGCACCATCGCGCCGATCGAGGTACCGCCGGGGGTGCTCACAGCGCTCATCGGCACGCCGTTCTTCCTTTGGCTGTTCGCCGGCGCGAGGCGCGCTTGGCAGTAGCGCTCGAAGCGCGCGCGCTCGGCTACGGCTACCCGGGGCGGCCGGTCGGGCGCGGGCTCGGCCTCGCGCTCGGCGCGGGCGACGTGCTGTGCGTACTCGGGCCAAACGGCGGTGGCAAGACGACCCTGTTTCGCACGCTGCTCGGCCTGCTGCCGGCGCAGGCGGGCGAAGTCCTGCTCGACGGCCAGGCGCTCGGCGCGATGTCCCGCGGCGACGTGGCCCGCCGCGTGGGCTACGTGCCGCAGGGCCACACGGCGCAGTTTGCCTTCACCGTGCGCGAGGCGGTCCTGATGGGGCGCACCGCCCACATCAGCCTGTTCGCAACGCCGGGCGTGGCCGACCGCGCTGCGGCGGACCGCGCCATCGCCGCGCTCGGCATCGAGAGCCTGGCCGGGCGCGTGGTGACCGAGCTTTCGGGCGGCGAGCGCCAGCTGGCGATGATCGCGCGCGCTCTCGCGCAGGGCGCACGTGCGCTGGTGCTGGATGAGCCCACCGCCAGCCTCGACTTCGGCAACCAGGTGCGCGTGCTGCGCGAAATCCGGCGGCTTGCCGCGGAAGGCTACGCGGTGGTGTTCTCCACCCACGATCCGAGCCAGGCCTTCCTCGCCGCGAGCCGGGTGCTGCTGCTGGCGCAGGGCGGCGCCGTGCGCCAAGGCACGCCCGCGGAAGTGATCACCGGCGACAACCTGCGGGCGGTATACGGCGTGGAGGTACGCGTCGCAGAGGTGGACGGCGCGCGCGTATGCCTGCCGGCGCTCTAGCGCCGCGTGCCAGGGGAGCTTCATGCAGAATCCGCGTATGCATGAAAAGCCTGCGCGGGTTCCGCGCTTCCATACTGAGGAAAGCCTGCGCGCGGGCGGCGTGGCGTTGCTGCCCGAGGACGCCGCGCACCATGCGGTCCATGTGCTGCGGCTGCGCGCCGGTGCGGAAGTCACCCTGTTCAACGGGCGCGGCGGCGAGTATGCCGGGCGCATCGCCGCCATCGAGCGCCTGCGCGTGCGCGTGGACGTGCTCGAGCACCGGCTGCTGGAGCGCGAGTCGCCGCTTGCCGTGACCCTGGTGCAGGGCGTGTCCTCCAGCGAGAAGATGGACTTCACCGTGCAGAAGGCGACCGAACTGGGGGTCGCGGCACTGCAACCGGTCGTTGCGGCGCGCTCGACCGGACGCATCGCCGGAGAGCGCGCCGTGCAGAAACGCGCGCACTGGCAGCGCGTCGCCATCGCCGCCTGCGAGCAATGCGGGCGCAACCGCGTGCCGCAAGTGCTCCCGCCGCTACCGCTCGCCGAGTACTGTCGCACGGCGAGCGTCGCGGACGGGCTGCTGCTCGCTCCCGAAGCGCAACTGGGATTGCGCGATGCCGCGACTCGGTTGAAGGGCGCCGTCGCGCTTGCCGCGGGACCCGAGGCCGGCTTCAGCACGGAGGAGGAAGCGATGCTGGCGCAGGCGGGATTCACCCCGGTGCGGCTCGGGCCGCGGGTGCTGCGCACCGAGACCGCGGCGCTCGCGGCGCTGGCCGCGCTGAACGCCCTGGCGGGCGACTTCTGAGGCTTGCCTTAGAATCGCGCGCAATCATGGCCGCCTCACCCAAGCCCGAAGAGTTCGTGCGCTGGTTCCGCCAGGCCGCGCCCTACCTGCACGCGTTCCGCGGGCGCACTTTCGTCGTCGCTTTCGGCGGCGAGATGATCGCCGAGCACGCCCGCTTCGCGCACTTCATCCAGGACGTCAACCTGCTCGCCGCGCTCGGCATCCGCCTCGTGCTGGTGCACGGGGCGCGCCCGCAGATCGAGGCGGAGCTGAAGGCGAAGCGCGTCCGCTCGCGCTACGCCAAGGGGCTGCGCGTGACGGATGCGCAGGCACTGGTCGCGGTGAAGCACGCTGCGGGCGTATTGCGCGTAGAGCTCGAGGCGCTGCTGTCGCAGGGCCTGCCCAATTCACCGATGGCCGGCGCCTCGATCCGCGTCGCCTCCGGCAACTACATCGCCGCGCGCCCGATCGGCGTGGTGGACGGGGTGGACTACCAGTACACCGGCCTGGTGCGCAAAGTGGACGCCCAGGCGATCGCGCGGCGACTGGAGGCCGGCGAAGTGGTGCTGGTGCCGCACACTGGTTATTCGCCCACCGGCGAAGTCTTCAACCTGTCCTGGGAAGACGTGGCGGAGAACGTCGCAGTGGCGCTGCGCGCGGACAAGCTACTGCTCTTCGTCGACCGCCTGCCGACCGACCGCAAGGGCGCCGTGCTCGGCGAACTGACCGCGCGCCAGGCGGAGGCTCTGCTGAAAGACACCAGCCTGGGCGCGCACACCACGCGCGCCATCCGGCACGCGCTGCGCGCGCTCGCCGGCGGCGTGGGACGCGCGCACCTGATCTCGCGCCGCACCTGGGGCGCCACGCCGCTCGAGCTGTTCACGCATTCGGGCGTGGGCACCATGATCACCGCCGACCCGGTGCAGCGGCTGCGCGATGCGCGCCTGGAGGACGTCGGCGGCATCCTCGCGCTCATTGAACCGCTGGAAGCCGACGGCACGCTGGTCAAGCGCGGCCGCGGGCGCCTGGAGCGCGAGATCGGCAACTTCCTCGTCATCGAGCACGACGGCGTAATCGTCGGCTGCACAGCGCTCTACCCGTTCGCCGCGGACAAGGCCGCGGAGCTCGCCTGCCTCGCGGTGGCGCCCGACGCGCGCGACGCGGGCCACGGCGAACGCCTGCTGCACGCCTGCGAGGAGCGCGCGCGGAGCATGAAGATCCGCAAGCTCTTCGCGCTCACCACACGCGCCGAGCACTGGTTCCTCGCGCAGGGCTTCAAGCCAGCCGACCCCTCCGCGCTGCCCGGGGAGCGCCAGGCGCTCTATAATTGGCGGCGCGGTTCGAAGGTATTCCTCAAGCGGATCTAGACGCCATGGCACGCACGGTGAAATGCATCAAGCTCGGCCGCGAGGCCGAAGGACTCGACTTCCCGCCCTACCCTGGGGAGCTCGGCAAGCGCATCTTCGAGAACGTGTCGAAGGAAGCCTGGCAGCAGTGGCTCAAGCACCAGACCATGCTGGTGAACGAGAACCGCCTGAACCTCGCCGACATCAAGGCGCGGAAGTATCTCGCCGAGCAGATGGAGAAGCACTTCTTCGGTGAGGGCGCCGACATGGCCACCGGCTACGTCCCCCCGACGAAGTAAATCGGGGTCAGAGCCCGATTTCTCTGGCGAGGAGATCTAGACCTTCGCTTTGACCGCCTTCACGCCCTCCGGCGCACCGAGCAGCAGCAGGTCCGCGGGCCGCCGGGCGAAGAGGCCGTTGGTGACCACGCCGGCGATGTTGTTCAGCTCCCCCTCAAGCCGCGGCGGATCGGTAATGACGAGGCCATGGCAGTCGAGGATCAGGTTGCCGTTGTCGGTCTTGTAGTTCTCGCGCAGTACTGGGTGGCCGCCGAGCCTGCGCAGCTCGCGGCCCACGTGGCTGCGCGCCATCGGGATCACCTCCACCGGCAGCGGGAACTTGCCGAGCACCGGCACCAGCTTCGAGGCATCGCAGATGCAGACGAACTTCTTCGCCACGGCGGCGATGATCTTCTCGCGCGTGAGCGCGCCGCCGCCGCCCTTGATCATGGCGAGGTGCTCGGTCACCTCGTCTGCGCCATCCACATACACGGGCAGCTCGTCCACGGAATTCAGGTCGAAGACACGGATGCCGTGCTTCTTCAAGCGCTCCGCGCTCGCCTCCGACGCCGCCACGGCGCCTTCGATGCGGCTCTTGATGCCGGCGAGCGCGTCAATGAAGAGGTTCACCGTAGAGCCCGATCCCACGCCCACGACCTCGTCCTCGACGACGTGCTTGAGGGCGGCCTGGGCGACGAGCTTCTTCAGTTCGTCCTGGGTCATTTCCTTCTCGGCGGCAGCAGTTCCGTGCACACGCCTTCGAAGTGTTCCGCGGCCATGCCGACCGACTCGGACAGCGTCGGGTGGGGATGGATGGTCTTGCCGATGTCGGTGGCGTCCGCGCCCATCTCCACCGCGAGCGCGAGCTCGCTGATGAGATCTCCGGCACCGGTGCCGACGATGCCGCCGCCGAGCAGGCGGTGAGACTCGGCGTCGAAGATCAGCTTGGTGAAGCCCTCACTGCGCGCGTTCGCGATGGCGCGCCCGGACGCCGACCAGGGAAACTTCGCCACGCCGACCTTGAGGCCGGACTTCTTCGCCTCGTCCTCGGTGACGCCGACCCAGGCGATTTCCGGATCGGTGTAGGCCACCGCGGGCACGACGCGCGCATCGAAGTGGGATTTCTGTCCGGCCGCGGCTTCCGCCGCGACATGGCCCTCGTGCACGGCCTTGTGCGCGAGCATCGGGTTGCCCGCGATGTCGCCGATGGCGTAGATGTGCGGCACGTTGGTGCGCATCTGCGTGTCCACCGGGATGAAGCCGCGCTCATTCACCGCGACACCGGCCTTTTCCGCGCCGATCCTCTTGCCGTTGGGCGCGCGGCCGACGGAGACGAGGACCATGTCGTAGACCTTCGGCTCCTGCCCTTCGACCGAGACGCGCATGCCTGCCTTCGTCGCCTCGGCCTTGGTGGTCTTCGACTTCAGCATCACCTTGTCGAAGCGGGCGGCATTGAACTTCTGCCACACGGCGACAAGGTCGCGGTCGGCGCCAAGCATCAGCCCGTCCATCATCTCGACCACGTCCAGGCGCGTGCCCAGCGTGGAGTACACGGTGCCCATCTCCAGGCCGATGATGCCGCCGCCGATCACCAGCATCCTCTTCGGCACCGCCTTCAGTTCCAGCGCGCCGGTGGAGTCGACGATGCGCGGGTCCTCGGGCAGGAACGGCAGCTTCGCCGCCTGCGAGCCGGCGGCAATGATCGCCTTGGAAAAGCGCACATTCGTCTTTTCCTTGCCCTCGACCGCCAGTTGGTTCGGCCCGGTGAACGCGCCCACGCCCTGTACGACCGTGACCTTGCGCAACTTAGCCATGGTGGCGAGGCCGCCAGTCAGCTTGCCCACCACTTTGTCCTTGAAGTCGCGCAGCTTGCCGAGGTCCACCTTCGGCTCGCCGAAGCTGATGCCGTGCTCGCCGAGCGCCTTCGCCGCGTCCATCACCGCGGCGGTGTGCAGCAGCGCCTTCGAAGGAATGCAGCCGACGTTGAGGCAGACGCCGCCCAGCACCGGGTAGCGCTCCACCAGCACCGTCCTCAGGCCCAGGTCGGCCGCCCGGAACGCGGCGGAGTAGCCGCCGGGGCCCGAGCCGAGCACCACGACGTCGCAGTCGAGTTCCGCCATCTCAGAGCAGCGTGCGGCGGATGTCGCCGAGCACGCTCGCGAGGTAGGCGGTGAAGCGCGCGGCCGCCGCGCCGTCGATGACGCGGTGGTCGTAGGAAAGCGACAACGGCAGCATCAGACGCGGCACGAAGGCCTTGCCGTCCCAAACCGGGCGCAGCGCGGACTTCGATACGCCGAGGATCGCCACTTCGGGCGCATTGATGATCGGCGTGAAGGCCGTGCCGCCGATGCCGCCGAGGCTCGAGATGGAGAAGGTGCCGCCCTGCATGTCGCCGGGCTTCAACTTCTTGTCGCGCGCCAGCTTGGAGATTTCGCCCAGCTCGCGCGCCACCTCGAAGACGCCCTTGCGGTCGGCGTCGCGCACCACCGGCACCACCAGTCCCTCGGGCGTGTCCACCGCGACGCCGATGTTGTAGTACTTCTTCACCACCAGGCTTTCACCGCCGCGCTCCAGGCTCGCGTTGAAGTTCGGGTGCTGGCGCAGCGCCGTGACGCAAGCCTTGATGAGGAACGCGAGCATCGTGAGCTTGAAGCCCTGCTTCTCGGTCTCGGCGGTATTGCTCTTGCGGAAAGCCTCCAGGTCGGTGATGTCCGCCTCGTCGAACTGCGTGACGTGCGGAATGGAGACCCAGTTGCGGTGCAGGTTGGGGCCGGAGAGCTTCTGCAGCCGTGAGAAAGGCTTCACCTCGACGGGGCCGAACTTGGCGAAGTCCACGTCCGGCCAGGCGGGCAGGTTGAAAGGCAGCGCGCCGCCCTTTGCCGCCGGCACTGGCGCCGGAACTGCCGCCAGCGCGCCCTTCACGTAGGTCTGCACATCGCCGTGCAGGATGCGGCCTTTCGGGCCGCTGCCCCGGACGCGGCCCAAGTCCACGCCCAGCTCGCGCGCGAACTTGCGCACCGAGGGACTGGCGTGCGGCTTGGACTGCGTCGCCTCGCGCGGTTCCATCGGCACGGGCGGCAGCGTTACCGCGACCACCGTCGCTGCCGCGACCGGCGGCACCGGCGCGGCAAGCGCTGCCGGCGCAGCCGCTTCGCCGGCGCCCGCCTTCAGCACCAGGATCGCCGCGCCTTCGCTGACCTTGTCGCCGGTCTTGATGCGGATCTCCTGCACCACGCCCGCCGCGGGCGACGGAATCTCCATCGTCGCCTTGTCGGATTCGAGCGTGATCAGCGACTGCTCCTTGACGACGGTGTCTCCGGGCTTGACCAGCACCTCGATCACTTCGACGTCCTTGAATTCGCCGATGTCGGGCACCTTCACCATCATGGGCTCGCTGCTTGCCGCGGCGGGAGCGGCGGCGGGTGCCGGGGGCGTCTTCGACGCGGGCGCGGCCGCGCCGGACTCCTCGAGCAGAAGGATCGGCGAGCCCTGCGACACCTTGTCGCCGACCTTGATGCGCAGCTCCTTCACCACCCCGGCGCCGGGCGCCGGGATTTCCATCGTCGCCTTGTCCGATTCGACCGTGATGAGGGACTGCTCGGCGGCGATCGTGTCCCCCGGCTTCACCAGGACCTCGATGACCTCTACTTCCTTGAAATCCCCGATGTCCGGGACCGCGACCTCTCTCATACGGTGGTCGGATCGGGCTTGCCCGGGTCGATGCCGTACTTGCGGATGGCCTCTGCCACGGTCTTCGCCTTGCCCTCGCCCGAGTCGGCGAGCGCCTTGAGCGCCGCGATCGCCACGAAATAGCGGTTCACCTCGAAGAAATGCCTGAGCTTCGCGCGCGAATCCGAGCGGCCGAACCCGTCGGTGCCGAGCACGCGGTAGGCGCGATCGCGCGGCACGAAGGGCCGGATCTGGTCCGCGAACGTCTTCATGTAGTCGGTGGCCGCGACCACCGGGCCGGCGGGGCGCTCGCTGAGGATGCGCGTCACGTAAGGCACGCGCGGCTTGTCCTCGGGATGCAGCAGGTTCCAGCGCTCGGCCGCGAGGCCGTCGCGGCGCAGCTCGGTGAAGCTCGTCGCGCTCCACACGTCGGCGGCGACGCTCCAGTCCTTCTCGAGGAGCGCCGCGGCCGCCTCCACCTCGCGCAGGATCGTGCCGGAGCCCATCAGCTGCACGCGGGCTTTCGACTTGGACTTCGACTCGCGCAGCAGGTACGCGCCCTTCAAGATCCCTTCCTCCACCCCCGCTGGCAGCGCCGGATGCTCGTAGTTCTCGTTCATCAGGGTGATGTAGTAGTAGACATCCTCCTGGTTGGTCACCATGCGGCGCAGGCCGTCGTGGATGATCACCGCCAGCTCATGGCCGTAGGTGGGGTCATACGAGACGCAGTTCGGGATCACCGAGGACAGGATGTGCGAATGGCCGTCCTCGTGCTGCAGGCCCTCGCCGTTCAGCGTGGTCCTGCCCGCCGTGCCGCCGAGGAGGAACCCTCGCGCGCGCTGATCGGCTGCCGCCCAGGCCAGGTCGCCGATCCTCTGCATGCCGAACATCGAGTAGAAGATGTAGAACGGCACGCTCACCACGTTCGAGTGGCTGTAGGACGTCGCCGCCGCGATCCAGGAGGAGAAGGCGCCCGCCTCGTTGATGCCTTCCTCGAGGATCTGGCCCTGCTTGTCCTCGCGGTAGTACATCACCTGGTCCCTGTCCACCGGCTCGTACTTCTGCCCCACGCTTGAGTAGATGCCGAGCTGACGGAACATGCCCTCCATGCCGAAGGTGCGCGCTTCGTCAGGCACGATCGGCACGATTCGCCTGCCGATCTCCTTGTCACGCACCAGCGCCGTGAGTATGCGCACGAACGCCATGGTGGTGGAGATCTCGCGGCCTTCGCCCGAGCCCTTCAGCACCTGATCGAACGCGGCGAGCGCGGGAACCGTGGGCGTGGTCTCCGCCTGGCGCCGCCGTTGCGGGAAGAAGCCGCCGAGCGCCTTGCGCCTCTCGTGCAGGTACTTCATCTCGGGCGCATCCGGCGGCGGCACGTAGAACGGCAAGTCCTCGAGCTTGTCGTCGGGGATGGGCACGTTGAAGCGGTCACGCATCTCGCGGATGGTGGCGAGATCCATCTTCTTCAGCTGGTGCGTCGGGTTCTTCGCCTGGCCCTGCTTGCCCAGGCCGTAGCCCTTGATGGTCTTGGCGAGAATCACGGTGGGCTGGCCCTGGTGCTTCACCGCAGCCGCGTAGGCCGCGTAGATCTTGTGCGGATCGTGCCCGCCGCGGTTCAGGCGCCAGATGTCCTCGTCGGTCATGCGCGACACCATTTCCAGCACCTTGGGGTGCTTGCCGAAAAAGTGCTTGCGCACGAACGCGCCGTCGTTGGCCTTGTAGTTCTGGTACTCGCCGTCGACGGTCTCCTCCATGATGCGCAGGAGCAGCCCTTCCTTGTCGCGCGCCAGCAGCGGGTCCCAGTACGCGCCCCAGATCAGCTTGATCACGTTCCAGCCAGCGCCGCGGAAATCGCCTTCCAGCTCCTGGATGATCTTGCCGTTGCCGCGCACCGGGCCGTCCAGGCGCTGCAGGTTGCAGTTGATGATGAACACCAGGTTGTCGAGTTTCTCGCGCGAGGCGAGGCCGATCGCGCCGAGCGATTCCGGCTCGTCCATTTCGCCATCACCGCAGAACACCCACACCTTGCGGTTGGCGGTGTCGGCCAGGCCGCGCGCGTGCAGGTACTTCAGGTAGCGCGCCATGTAGATCGCCTGGATCGGCCCGAGGCCCATCGACACCGTGGGGAACTGCCAGTAGTCCGGCATCAGCCAGGGATGCGGATAGGAGGAGACGCCCTTGCCGTCCACTTCGCGCCGGAAATTCAGCAACCGCTCCTCACTGATGCGGCCCTCGAGCAACGCGCGCGCGTAGATGCCGGGCGAGGAATGCCCCTGGAAATACACGAGGTCGCCACCGTGTCCCTCGTGCGGCGCGTGCCAGAAGTGGTTCTGGCCGATGCCGAACAGCGTGCCCACCGAGGCGAAGCTGGCGATGTGGCCGCCGAGCTCGTCGTCGGACTTGTTCGCCTTGGCCACCATCACCATTGCGTTCCAGCGGCAGTACGAGCGGATGCGCTCCTCCATGGCGTAGTCACCCGGCGAGCGCTCCTCCAAGTGCGGCGGAATGGTGTTGACGTAAGGCGTGTAAGGCGAGTACGGGATGTAGGCGCCCGAGGTGCGCGCCTTCTCGATCAGCCGTTCCAGCAGGAAATGCGCGCGTTCCGGGCCTTCGCGTTCCAGAACTGTCTCGAGCGCGTCGAGCCACTCCTGGGTCTCGAGCGAGTCGTTGTCGTTGGCGGCTGGGTGTTGGGGAACGGCGGACATCTCTGCCTCCAGCTTGTGGCTTTCGGTCATCGTATTATGCAACACATGACCGCCCGATTGATCGATGGAAAAGCGCTCGCCGCCGAAGTGCGCGCGGCACTGCGGCCCGCGGTCGGGGCGCTCGCGGCGCGTGGCGCGCGCCCCGGTCTGGCGGCGATTGTCGCCGGTGACGATCCGGCCTCGCGCGTCTACGTGCGAAACAAGGTCAGGGCGTGCGAGGAGGTCGGCGTACGCTCGGAGCTGCACGAATTTCCCGCGGATGTGGCGGAGCGCGCGTTGCTCGAGTGCGTCGCGGGGCTGAACCGCGACCCGGCGGTGCACGGCATCCTGGTGCAGCTCCCGCTGCCGGCGCACCTCGATACCGAGCGCGTGCTGGCGGCCGTTTCCCCGGCCAAGGACGTGGACGGATTCCACGTCGAGAATCTCGGCGCGCTCCTGCGCGGCGCCCCGCGCTTCGTGCCCTGCACGCCGGCAGGGGTATTGCGGTTGCTGGACCACGCCGGCGTGCCACTCGCAGGGCGCCACGCCGTGGTCATCGGGCGCTCGAACATCGTCGGCAAGCCCTTGGCGCTCCTCCTCTTGCAAAGGGACGCCACGGTCACCATCTGCCATTCCAAGACCGCCCGTCTGGCCGAGCTGGCGCGCCAGGCCGACGTGCTGGTCGCCGCGGCCGGCCGGCCGCGCATGGTGGGCGCCGAGATGGTAAAGCCCGGCGCCTGTGTCATCGACGTCGGCACCAGTCGCACCGCCGACGGCAAGCTGTCCGGCGACGTGGATTTCGCTGCGGCGAGCAAAGTCGCCGGCTGGATCACCCCGGTGCCGGGCGGCGTCGGCCCGATGACGGTCGCCATGCTGGTTGCCAATACGGTGCGCGCCACGGAGTTGTCAATTGCTTAACCCGCTGCTGGATTTTTCGGGACTGCCGCGCTTCGCGGAACTGAAGCCCGCGCACGTCACCCCCGCCATCGACACCCTGCTCGCCGAGGCGCGCGCGGCGGTCGCGCGCGCCGAGCAGGCGCGTCCCGTGTGGGACGAGTTCGTC
>Ga0137355_1000125_pt1 | contig 11464 bp, 7 predicted proteins | sample EasRivERMLT800_2_FD_104763 | JGI IMG/M metagenome (GOLD analysis project Ga0137355, IMG submission 104763) | Soil microbial communities from meander-bound floodplain in the East River, Colorado, USA - East River MetaG ERMLT800_2 | ecosystem: Environmental > Terrestrial > Soil > Floodplain ... | reverse complement strand
GGCCTAACCGCTTTTAGCATCAACATTACATAAAATACTGCTAAGGCAATAACATACAAAGAACTTGTAAATGACCCCGCTTTTACAATGGCAATTACCGCTGCCAAAATACACCAAGCCGTGATGTCGTCAGCCGCTGCACAGGTAATTACAATTGCACCCAATTTTGTTTTATGAATTCCCCGTTCCCGAACTATCCCTGCCAAAACCGGAAATGCCGTGATGCTCATGGCAATTCCCAAGAACAATCCGAAAGAAATAAATTCGACCCCTGGAGGAGCAAAAGAATGATAAATGAAATAAGCCAGTCCTAATCCTAATGCAAATGGAATAATAATACTGGCATGACTAATAACAACGGCATCATGCGCTTTATTTTTAAGGACTTTTAAATCCAATTCCATTCCAATAACAAACATGAAAAGAATTAACCCAATTTGGCTCAAAAACTGCAAATTCCCTAACGAATCTTTTGGAAACAGCATAGCCGAAAATTCAGGAAAATACATTCCAATTAAAGAAGGTCCCAAAACAATCCCTGCAATCATTTCCCCAATCACTGTTGGTTGTCCTATTTTTCTACACACCCAGCCAAAAAAACGAGCTACTAAAATAATGGTGACAATTTGCGCCAGAAGAATGGCTAAAGGATGCTGCAAATTATGCGTCATCGACGATATGAAATCATTCCAGTGTCCGTTTCCTATTTGGTGAGAAACAATATTTTGTCCTGTTTCCAGCATTTTCCCTTTTAGAATAATCCAATACATCAAAGCAGAAAACCCGCCTATAATTGTCAAATAAAAAAACGAATTTTTAATATTTCTCATGCAACCTCATTTTTAAATTAGCATTCATTACCAGTGCAAATATGAGAAGTGATTTTTGAGAAATAAAGGGAATACCGGGGTAATTCCTATTGAATGTAACAAGATTGGAAAACTTTGTAATAAGTCAGATTTTTACTTTTATTAAAAAGTCGGAACGGTAAGTCTCGCTCAAAACTAAAGCAATGAATTTCCCGTTTTTTTCCTGATAGTTGAGGATTATTTCATTGTGGCTAAAAAATTTTACAGCTCTCATCGCAATGATTTCCTTTTTATTCACTCTGCAAAAATCAGCATCTGGAAGCTGACTTAAAAGGGAATCGAAATTAATATTTTTTAAAACCAAAAAACTGCCGTCAGTTAGAAGCACTTCCTTGTCCCTACTGTCATTCGTTGCTGTTTTAATATATAGAATCTGATCGAAATACAACAATGTTTTTCCTTTATCGGTATTCAATTGAATGTATTTCTTGACAGCAGGTTTGTTGAATCGTTCCAGAGCTTTTGTCACAGCCTTCTCCAAACGTTCTTTTGTCACTGGCTTTGTGATATAATCGACCGCATCAATATCAAATGCTTCCGCAGCGTAGTTTTTGTAAGCAGTGGCAAAAACGACCAATTTGTTTTGGAGTAAATTGGCCAGGCTCAAACCATCCATTTCCGGCATTTCAATATCAGAGATAACCAAATCAAAATCGAGTTCGGAAATTTCTGCCAGTAATTTTTCCGGATTATCGAATACTTTTACAATTTCCAACTCCGGAATTTGTTCGCAAAGCATTTTCAGATACGTCAATCCGGGCAATTCATCGTCCAGCAGCAAGCATTTGAGTTTTGTATTCAAGCAGATTAATTTTTAAATGTGCAATATAAATATCGTTCTCAACAAATCTGTCCAGTTTGAACTGATTTTTATATATAATTTTCAAACGTTGTTCCAAGGTAGCTGACCCAATACCGCTTCGCTCTTTCTTCATCGTTTTTTTCTCTGAAATTTTATTGGAAACTGTCATATAAAAACAATTGTCCTTGAATTCAAATACTACGGAAATAAAAGCATCAGCACTCTGTAAATCGGCATGTTTAAAAGCATTTTCTATTAAATCAATCGAAATCAAGGGTGCTAGAAGTCGTTGTTCATAAAGCATTTCACCGTCATTGATTTTGGTTTTTACTTTCAGTTCAAATAGGGGGCTGATTTTTATTTTATTGATTTCTATCAGGTTCAGCGCAAACTCGATTTCTTCTTTTGGAGAAACGAACTTTTTTTGACTTTCATATAAAATGTAATCCAGCACATTCGCCAATTTATCCAAAGCGAAATAAGTTTGGTAGGCATGGGACTGGATCGAATTGAGAATGTTTTTGAAAAGATGAGGATTGAGTTTAGATTCCAACGTTTCTAAGTGTAAGTCATTTACTTTCATTTCAAGCAAATGAAACTTGTCTTCCACGTTCTTTTTTGCCATTCCCGATTTTATTAATTGATAAATAAGATAGCAAATTACAATTATCAATACCAGAATAATAGCCAGAAATGTATACATTATAAAATTACTTTCTTTAGTTGTATTCATCTTTTAGATTTGATTCAAAAATACTTAAAAATAAGTAAATTCATTCTTTGCATTTAATGGCGCGACCCGAATTTCAATCGAATAATAGAGGCGATTAACACAAATAAGAAGAAAATTCTTCGAAATGCAGTGGGTTCTTTAAAAGTAAAAACACCAACTAAAATATTATCTACCGCTCCAATTCCAGTCCAAACGGCGTAAACTGTTGCTATAGGCAAGATTCGTGAGGCTTTATACAAAAGAGTCCTATCTCTTATCAATAGACAATGATATAAAATTAAAAAAAACATCCGCAATATAGCTGACATTCCTTAAGTTTCCTTGGCTTTGCCTAAACAGCTAACAAAAGACCTCAAAAACTAGCTATAATACGAAGTGTCAAATTCAGATATTAATGCTTAATAATTAAAACCGATGGAATACCACTTAACCAATCACTTCCCGAATCTACAAGTGTTTTCCAGCTTTCCAGACTAATTATTATCAAATCCTGTTTAGCTAAAAATTCTTTATTGATAATATTATCCTTTTTCATAATAATGTTATCCGGATATTTATGTTTTAAAGAACTTATGGCGCTTCCAATAACAAAGTTGGTGTGGATATGTCCGTTTACATCCAAAATCTTAATTTTAGAATCATTGTTGTAGATTAATTTTTGGGCATAATCAATCAGAAATGAATCTTCCGCATTAAAAATTGGAATAAAAACCTGGTTAACACGCTGCAATTCTTTATCAATCAAAATCCCAATAGGCATCTTAGTTTTGGAAATAATCTGTCTTGTTCTTTCATCGAAAGGAGAATTTTCAAACAAGCCTTCTTTACCCGTAAATTTATCAATCAGTCGATCCGGATTGATTAATCTTGTCGTAAAGCCCAATACTTTTCCAAGTATTGTTCCTTCAAATATTGATTTCCCCAAACCAATAAGCAGCAAATCATAATCCCCTTGGTTGGCAATATCGGCAATATCGGTTTCGATATCAATAGAAGCTTTGAAAATGGTGGTAATTTCCTGATGTAACATTTCAGACTCCTTGATTACGGGATAAAAACTGCTTTTTTCTTTATCTTCAATGTTAAAAGGATGCATTTCGTCACTCAACGACAAATGCATGGCAGTTATAGTAGATGTTTCTTTTTGCTTTTTTACCAAACCATTAGCTAATCTCAAAAGCGATTTTGCCTTTTCGTTATTTCCAAATGAAATTAAGATACGGTATTTATTATGGTTTATCACTTCTTCAGGAATAATGACATCCTTAGTTTTAAAAATGTAATTGATTAAATCCAAAGCTGGACCGGTCATAAAAGTGGTTACCAGCGCCATAATCACCATCATGGTAAAAACTTCCGGAGTCAAAACTTTGAGCTCTAAACCAATATTCAATACTATAAGTTCCATTAAACCCCTCGTGTTCATCAAGGCGCCAATGGTTAAACTATCCCTCCAATTTTGCCCAACAAATTTTGCCGCCAAAGCACTTCCCAAGAACTTTCCTACTACGGCAACCAAAATGATAAAGCCCGTAACCTGCCATAAAAAAGGATCATTAATAAGTCCAATTTCCGTTTTTAAACCGGTAAACACAAAAAACAACGGCAATAAGAGTATTACCGAAACGTCCTCCACTTTTTCTATAAAAATGGTTCTAAACTTGGGAACATCCGGCATAATTGCACCAGTCATAAAAGCTCCAAACAGCGCATGAATACCGATTACTTCTGTCGCATAAGAAGAAAGAATTAGTGTTAGAAAAAAGATAGCCACAACAGGTTTTACTAAACTGTCTTTAGAGCCATATAATTCGCCAATTCTTTTCAAAAAAGGTTTTACAATAAACAACATGACCACAACATAGGAAATCGCCAATGAAATAACATACAATGAACTCACAAAAGTTCCGGCTTTGACAATAGCAATTACTACGGCCAAAATACACCAGGCCGTAATATCGTCAGCGGCAGCACATGTAATCACAATAGCCCCCAGTTTGGTTTTATGAATTCCACGTTCTTGAACTATACGGGCCAAGACCGGAAAAGCGGTAATACTCATGGCAATTCCCATGAACAAACTAAACGAAAGAAACTTGACACCCGGAGGGGCAAAGTTTTTATACACAAAATAAGACAGTCCTATCCCTAGCGCAAACGGTATCACAATACTGGCATGACTGATCACAACCGCTTCATTGGCTTTATTTTTAAGGACTTTAATATCAAGCTCCATCCCGATGACGAACATAAAAAGGATCAGTCCGATCTGGCTTAAGAATTTTAAATTTCCCAGCGATTCCACAGGGAACAAAGTAGCCGAAAATTCGGGAAAATACATCCCTAATAAGGATGGTCCAAGAACAATACCAGCTATAATTTCCCCAATAACCGAGGGCTGGCCAATTTTTTTAAATACCCACCCAAAAAAACGAGCCACCAAAATTATCGTTGTAATTTGTGCTAAAAGGATAGCCAAAGGATCTTTGAAATTATGCAACATTGAAATAATAAAGTCGTTCCAAGAATCATTACCAATCGCAGGAACATGAATCGTTTTCCCTTCTTCCAGATGTTTTCCTTTCCGTATAATCCAATAAATCAAAGCACCAAAACCACCTGTTACTGCAAAATAAAATATTGTATTCTTATAATTCTTCATCATTTTCTTATAGACTTAACCACTTTGTAAAAACACAAAGGTGAGAAAATCAAATATATGAATTATAAGAGAAATAAAAATAGTAACACAAATTTAATCTTTAAGACAAATTATCTTCAAAAAGAATAAAATCTGATACGTAAAAAACAGAAAAATCATAGGGCTTTATGTAACTTTGGGGCCGTTAAAACAATGAATATGATAAAATGGTTTAGTTTAGGTTTTTGGGAGTTAGTGGCCCGAGTAGTCCTTAGAAATAAAATTTTAATGTTATCGCTAGTTATCGCTATAACAGCTCTTTTGGCTATGCAGTGGAAAAACATTCATTTCACGCATACAGAAGCCAACTTGTTACCTGACGACAATATTGTAAATATTCAATACAATGCGTTTTTGGACAAATTTGGTGAAGAGGGAAACCTAGTCATCATCGGTATGAAAGACAACACTATTTTTACGCCAAAAGCCTATGCTGCCTGGGTAAAATTAATGAATACCCTTAAAGACAGTAAAGAAGTTGATTTGGTTCTTTCGTTGAACAATTTAAAAAAACTGCAAAAAAACGAAGCGCTTGAAAAATTTGAGTTGGTTCCTTTTGTTGACCAAAACAAAACCGTAAGCAAAACTTATCTTGAAAAAGTAAAGAAGGAACTTTTCAATGATTTGCCTTTCTATGAAGGACTGCTCTTCAATAAAAGATCCGGAAGTATTCGTTCGGCGATTTATTTGGACAAAAAAATCATAAACACACCGATAAGAAAGGATTTCATTACCGACAAACTGGTTCCCGCGGTAAAAGCATTCGAAGAAGAAACCAAAATAGATCTTCGCGTCTCTGGAATGCCTTATATACGTACTTTGAATGCCGAAACCATCCTGAGCGAAATCGGTCTTTTCATAGGAGCTTCTTTACTGGTAACCTCATTGCTGTTCTTTTTCTTTTTTAGAAGTTTCAGAGCTACCTTGATCTCAATTATCATCGTAATCATTGGTGTAATGTGGTCTTTTGGCTTCTTGGGATTATTCAAATATGAAATCACGGTACTTACAGCCTTGGTTCCCTCACTGATCATTGTTATCGGGATTCCAAACTGTATTTTCCTAACCAATAAGTACCATCAGGAATACAAAGTACATCGCAATAAAGTCAAAGCTTTGCAACGCGTAACCACCAAAGTTGGAATGGCAACGCTGATGACAAACCTTACCACGGCTATTGGTTTTGCTACTTTTGTAGCCTCAAACAACAAATTACTAATAGAGTTTGGCGTGGTAACTTCCATCAATATTATGGCACTTTTCTTTTTAAGTCTAATAGTGCTTCCTATATTTCACAGTTACATTCCGCCTCCGAAAGACCGCCACATCAAACATTTGGACCGTGACTATGTTAAGGCTTTCATGGGTTGGATTTTGAGAAACGTAAAAAATAATCGTTTTTCTATTTACGCGGTAGCTATAGCCCTATTAGCAATCAGTATAACTGGGATTTTACAAATGCGAATTTCGGGCAGTTTGATAGAAGACATGCCTAAAAAGGAACCTTTCTTTGAGGACATTATCTTTTTCGAAAAAGAATTTGATGGTGTAATGCCATTGGAAATCATGATAGACACCAAACGTAAAAAAGGGGTGATGAAATTATCGGTTTTAAGACGTATGGACGAACTCGAAAAGACTATCGATTCCATTCCACAACTTTCAAAACCCATTTCTATTGTCAATTTGGTCAAATATTCCAAGCAAACTTATTATAACGGAAAACCGGAATATTATGATTTACCAACAGAACAGGAACAGGCCTTCATTTTGTCCTATGCCAAAAATTCAACAAAAAACTCGAAAGACAATCTGATGAAAAGTTATGTTGATTCGACGGGACAATATGCCCGAATCACTACTTTTATGAGAGATGAGAATGGAGATAAAATGCCATTGATAGAAAGTGAAATTCTCAAAAAAGCCAATAAACTATTTCCACCGGACAGATACAACGTGATCATTACCGGGAAGGCATTGGTTTTCCAAAAAGGAACGGGTTATCTACTCGACAACCTGCTTTCTTCATTAATTTTTGCGTTTTTCCTGACCGCACTTTTAATTGGCTTCATGTTCCGTTCTTTCAAAATGATATTGGTTTCTATCATTCCGAATCTACTGCCATTAATGCTTACGGCTGGCCTTATGGGCTTTCTGGATATCCCTTTAAAACCATCTACGATTTTGGTTTTTGGAATCGCTTTTGGGCTTTCGGTCGATGATACGGTCCGATTCCTGTCGCAATACCGTGAAGAATTGAAGAAAAACAATTGGAAAATAAAAAAATCTGTTTATGCCACATTTAGCGAATCTGGCCTGAGTATGTTTTATACTTCAATCGTTTTGTTCTTTGGATTTTCAGTGTTTATGCTCTCTAGTTTTGGAGGAACTATTGCCCTTGGAGGATTAATTTCATTGACCTTAATCTTTGGAATGTTGTCGAATTTAATGTTGCTGCCTGCTTTGGTATTAACCTTAAATAAAACACTGGCAAATGAACAAGAATTCATCGAACCCAAAATTGACATTATCGAGCATACCGACGAGGAGATAGATAATTTAGAAAAGGAGAAATAGCTTTTTCAATACTCTATTTCTCACATCGACATTTTCAAACAAATCATCTATATTTGCAGTTCGACCAAAATACATATTTTTAATATCAATTCTATACCAAAAATGAGACATACAAAAGTTAAAGACTTACTAAACAGCACCACGACACTTCAAGAAGTAAATGCAAAAGGATGGGTGAGAACTTTTAGAAACAATCAATTTATTGCTTTGAATGATGGCTCTACCATAAATAACATACAATGTGTTGTCGATTTTGAGAACACACCCGAAGAAACGCTGAAAAGAATTACCACTGGAGCATCTGTATCAGTAACAGGCGCACTTGTTGAAAGCAAAGGTGCTGGTCAGAAATATGAAATTCAGGTAGCTAAACTTGAAATTCTTGGTGATTCTGATGCCGAGAAATTCCCGATGCAACCCAAGAAACATTCTTTGGAATTCTTGCGCGAAAATGCACATTTAAGAGTACGTACCAATGTTTTTGGAGCCATTATGCGTGTGCGTTCGGTATTGTCATTTGCTGTTCATCAGTATTTTCAGGATAAAGGATTTGTATATGTAAATACTCCTATTATTACTGGAACTGATGCCGAAGGTGCTGGTGAAATGTTTAAAGTGACCGCTTTGCCTTTTGACAGTACACCAAGAACTGAAGAAGGAAATGTGGATTATAAAAAAGATTTCTTCGGAAAAGAGACTAATCTTACGGTTTCCGGACAATTAGTGGCAGAAACTTACGCCATGGCTTTGGGTCAGGTTTACACTTTTGGACCAACTTTCAGAGCGGAAAACTCAAACACTTCTCGCCATTTGGCTGAATTCTGGATGATCGAGCCAGAAGTGGCTTTCAATGATTTGGACGACAACATGGATTTGGCCGAAGATTTCATTCAATATGTAATCAAATATGTTTTGGATAAATGTCCGGAAGATTTGAAATTCCTGGAAGGAAGGTTATTGGAAGAAGAAAAATCAAAACCACAAGCTGAAAGAAGCGAATTGGCTTTGTTAGAAAAATTAAACTTTGTTTTGGAGAACAATTTCAAACGTGTTTCGTATACTGAAGCTATCGAAATTTTAAGAAATTGCAAACCAAATAAAAATAAAAAATTCAGTTATATCATTGACGAATGGGGCGCTGATTTACAATCGGAGCACGAACGTTATTTGGTTGAAAAACACTTTAAATGTCCGGTAATCTTATTTGATTACCCGGCTAATATCAAAGCATTCTACATGCGTTTGAACGAAGACGGAAAAACAGTTCGCGCCATGGACATCCTTTTCCCTGGAATTGGAGAAATCGTGGGTGGATCTCAAAGAGAAGAGCGTTACGATGTTTTGGTTGAAAAAATGAGAGTATTGGGAATTGATGAAGAAGAATTGTGGTGGTACTTAGATACCAGACGATTCGGTTCAGCGGTTCACTCTGGTTTCGGACTTGGTTTCGAAAGATTGGTACTTTTCGTAACCGGAATGTCAAATATTCGCGATGTCATTCCTTTCCCAAGAACTCCGATGAATGCGGAATTCTAAAAATTTGTTTCAGGGTTTAAAGTTTAAAGTTGTTGACAGTTCTGCGACCTTAAACTTTAAACCTTAAACTTTTAAACAATAAAAATGCTAAAGCAATTTTTAAACTTAAAATTATCTCAGAAATTATCTCCACAACAAATCCAGTTGATGAAGTTAATTCAATTGCCAACGCAAGCTTTCGAGCAACGTTTATTGGAAGAACTGAATGAAAATCCTGCACTTGAAGCAGGAAAAGAAGAGGAAGAACATGAAAAAGATGAATTCGAAAATGAGGATTACGACGACTATGATGATTCTGAATCCGAAAGAATTGATGCCGAAGACATAAATATTGACGAATACCTAAGCAACGACGACACTCCAGATTACAAAACCCAAGCGAACAATTACAGCGAAGATGATGAAGAACGAGAGTCACCACTGGCCGCGCCCATTAGTTTTCATCAGGACTTAATCAATCAACTAAACACTTTCATCCTGAATGATGAAGAGCGCGATATAGCAGAATTTCTAGTTGGAAGCATTGATGACATGGGCTATATCCGAAGAAGCATACCCGATATGGTCGATGATATGGCATTTACACAAGGCCTTTACACCGATGAAAAAACAGTGGAACGAATGCTGCAGGTCATTCATGAACTGGAACCTTCCGGTGTTGGCGCACGTGACTTGCAAGAATGTTTGCTGTTGCAGCTGAAACACAAAACTCCAACCGAATACATCGAATTGGCCACTGATATTGTCGAAAATCAGTTTGATGCTTTTACCAAAAAACATTACGACAAACTATTACAAAAATACAATGTTTCGAATGAGCAACTCAAGAAAGCCATTCATGAAATAGAAAAACTGAACCCAAAACCAGGCAGTTCCTTTACCGGAAGCAATAAAATAACCGAAAATGTAGTTCCGGATTTCGCCATCAGAATCAATGACGACGCCCTAGAACTTACCCTAAACGGGAGAAATGCGCCGTCACTGCATGTTTCCAAAGATTATCAGGAAATGTTGCGAACCTATAAAGATTCGAAGGATAAATCAACCGGTCAAAAAGAAGCCGTTCAGTTTATCAAACAAAAACTGGATTCGGCCAAATGGTTTATTGATGCGATAAGACAGCGTCAGGAAACACTTTATGTAACCATGAATGCCATTATGCATTATCAGGAAGAATACTTTCTGGATGGAGACGAAACCAAGTTGAAACCAATGATCCTAAAAGACATTGCCGATATGGTAGGACTCGATATTTCTACTGTTTCCCGTGTGGCCAACAGTAAATATGTGGAAACGCCCTATGGAACCAAATTGATTAAGGAATTCTTCTCTGAAGCCATGAAAAACGACCAGGGCGAAGATGTCTCGACTCTCGAAATCAAAAAAATCCTAAAAAACACCATAGAAGATGAGGATAAGAAAAAACCACTTCCAGACGATCAATTAGCCGAAATTCTCAAAGAAAAAGGTTATCCAATTGCCCGAAGAACCATTGCGAAATACCGAGAACAACTCGATATCCCGGTGGCAAGGATGAGAAAGAAAATGTAGTTTATATTCGGTATTCAAAATACGATTTGAGGGTTGGGATTTAAACATCAATCCTATGCGCAATTTTGTCAAATTCCTTATATTTGTTGGATTAAATTGACTGCCTTGAAAAAAATACTTCCTTTTTTTTCCTATTTATTCCATCCCATTTTCATCCCGATAATGGCAACATTATTTTATTTGTATTGCAATGATTCGTATTTCACAATAAAAGAGAGGTATTTCGTTATTCTTCAGGTATTGATTATAACAGGGCTAATCCCTAGCCTTATTTTCCTATTGTTACGTTACTATGGAAAAGTAGATTCAATTATGCTGGCCGGAATAACACAGCGAAAAATTCCATTGGTTCTCCAATGTTTTTTGATTATTTTTTTGGTGCGCAACGACGTTACGATAGAACGCTACCCTGAATTGCATTTTTTCTTTATAGGAGCTTTATTCAGTACTTTATTTGCTCTAATCGCATTATTTTTTAATATAAAAGCAAGCTTACACATGCTCGCAATAAGTGCTTTAACCGTATTTACAATTGGTCTGACAATGCATTTTCATCTACAAAATGTGTATCCTTCGGCATTTTTAATTCTAATGAATGGCCTTGTCGCTTCTTCCCGTTTAGAGATGAATGCCCATACCAACAAAGAATTGATTATTGGTTTGCTGTTAGGAATCGTTCCACAACTTCTATTGCC
>Ga0137355_1000124_pt1 | contig 11490 bp, 16 predicted proteins | sample EasRivERMLT800_2_FD_104763 | JGI IMG/M metagenome (GOLD analysis project Ga0137355, IMG submission 104763) | Soil microbial communities from meander-bound floodplain in the East River, Colorado, USA - East River MetaG ERMLT800_2 | ecosystem: Environmental > Terrestrial > Soil > Floodplain ... | reverse complement strand
TGACAATTTCCATCAACGTCTATAGGTTCAAAGTTCTTTTCCCATTCCTCATTCCAATTGACTTGTTCGATTTCTTCGAATGTGTAATCAATCTTAAATTCTTCCGATTGTAAAATATGGATATCCTCCAGGATTGTTTCATCCCATAAGTCCTTTTGTACAAAGGCAGAAATACCGGTTTCAGTTTCGGTAAAACTTTCAAATGCTTTTTCTCCCAATTCGGCGATTAATATTTCGGATCCCAATTGCTTCGCCTGTTCCCAATTGCTCGAGTCTTTTGGTTTGATGCTAAAATGGTATCCTATATAGATGTTTGACATAAAATTTATTTTTTGCAAAGGTAAGTAAATCTTAGAGTATTACTTTATAGGGATTGGCAATTGCTTTAAAAAATAAATATTATGGATGTTTTGAAAAAATTACTTTTTCACTTTATATCTGTCGGACTGATTGAAAAGTGTCATGTCGGCATATCCTTTTTTTATTTTTGCCGAATGCAAGACATCTTTTTCAATGTAGTAGGTGTCGCCTTTTTTAAGCGTTTTTTTCTCGCCGGCAATGGTTAGTTCCATTTCGCCATCTATGACAATGCCCCATTGTGCTTCGTGGGAGTGTGCCGGAACTTCAATGTCTTTTTCAAATTGCATAAAGATGAATTGTTGTTCTCCTGCCTGGATAAGATTTGATATAACCCCTTCAATTGGAATGTCTGCACTAGGGTGTTGGGTTATAATATTTGGGAAAATAATATCAGATGCCATACTGTTTTTTTTAATGTGAAAAATCCCCAACTACTTTTGTAATTGAGGATTCTATTTATAAAGTTTTAATGTAAAATTTAGTTTTAAATCGCATTAATAATCGCCACAAAATCATCTGCTTTTAGAGCGGCACCGCCAATTAAACCACCATCAACATCTGGTTTAGAGAAAATTTCTTTGGCATTGTCTGGTTTTACGCTTCCTCCGTAAAGAATTGAAACATCATCGGCGATATCACTTCCATAAGCTTTACGGACTGTTTCTCTGATGAATTCGTGCATTTCTTGTGCTTGTTCCGGCGAAGCGGTTTCTCCGGTCCCAATTGCCCAAACTGGTTCATAAGCCAAAATTATATTTTCCCAATCTTTGGCATCAATGTGAAATAAGCCATCTTTTAATTGATTTTCAACAACGTTAAAATGATTTTTGGATTGGCGGTCTTTCAATTCCTCCCCGAAACAAAAAATGACAGTCATGTCATGCTCTAGTGCCGTGTCTACTTTACTCGCAATCAAAGCATCCGTTTCATGGAAAATTGCTCTGCGCTCTGAATGTCCAAGAATTACGATATTCACGCCTACACTTTTTAACATATCGGCAGATATTTCGCCTGTAAAAGCACCACTTTCTGCCTGATGTACGTTTTGAGCCGCCACATCTATATTAGTAAATTCTAAATGATCTATGGCAGAAGCCAAGTTGACAAACGTTGGCGCTACAATGATCTGTGCATTGCTTTCAGTTGGAATTTTTGCTATTAATTCATTCAATAAATCTTCGGTTTGTTCAGCATTCTTATGCATTTTCCAGTTTCCGGCAACAATCTTTCTTCTCATTTTTGTAGTTATTTAGTTTTAGTTTTAGTTTTAGTTTTTCGTCGTCATTGATCATTGAAGTCTCAATTACTTCAATTTTTTCAATGTTTCATTTATTTGGTCAAAATCAGTTTCAATTGCTCGGTATAAAACAATTTTCCCGGTTTTGTCCACAATAATATATCTTGGAATCCAGTCTAAATCTATTGCTTTTCCAAAAACACCCTGCATTCCGTCATTGGCCATAATATGCCTTCCTTTTAATTCGTATTTTTCTATTCCGGCTTTCCATTTATCGGCTGTTTTGTCCATGGATACAAACAAAAAGGAAACATCAGGATTGTTATTTTGCAGCTCATGTACTTTTGGCATTGCTTTTACGCAATCTCCACACCATGAAGCCCAAACTTCTATCACTAGCGTTTTGCCTTTATATTTTTTTAATACATCTTTAAAAACAACCTGCTTTCCATCATTTGACAATAATTTTTCGGATAAGGCTTCTTTAGAAAAACCTTGTTTTGGAGCTTTTGTAAATGAATAGATTAGCAAACCAACGCTAAGGAATAGAATAATGGATAGAACTGTTTTTTTCATTTTTTTAGTATTTTTCATAAAGTTAAACAAACAAATTAAGTGTATTAAGTTAAGAAATAAATCAAAGAGGAATTCCAAATTTAAAACTTTAATCCCGATAATTATCAGTAAAAACTGTAAAAATCAGTATCGTAGTTGGTTACAACTTTAATTTTTCAAGATCATTATAATGAACCTTTTGTTTTATCGTTCCTTTTTCAAGAATTACGATGCTTGGATTGGCTCTTTCGATGGTTTTCAATGGAATGGCATCACAAAAATAGAAATCAAAAGTAAGTCCGAATTGTTTTTTTGCTATCGCAATTTCTTCAGGAGTAGAGGCCGTCATTCCAATTACTTTATAGCCTTTGGTTTTAGCGGTCTGGTTTAGTTTTTCCATTTTGCCTAATGCACTTACATTGGCTTTGTTCAAGTCATATGCCACAATCATTACTAATTTTGGTTCTTGCAGTAACTCTTCTTTATAATCGGATCCATCCTTTTCCATAATAAAATCATGGATAGGAGGGACGTATCCTTCGGTAATCACTTTGTCTTTTCGGTCCACAAACGTTGCTCCGGCAGGAATTGACGCCAAATCTTTTTCTGTAAATTCTTTATCTACACCATTTACTTTATAGATAAAAATCATTTGCACTACCGATTTTGGTGCGCCTTCAGGAATTTCCATTCCTTTTTGGATGTTGTTTCCCACTTTGTATGGACGGAAATCTTTTAGAGGCAAATGGTTTAAAACCCAATACGCCATGAAAGCGCACAAAAGGAAATTGGCGAAAACCAGACTGTTTTGAATTCTATTTCCGAATAAAGGTTTTATTAGTTTTATATTGAAAAACAATATTAAGATAAACAATAACAGCACTATATCTTTAGAAAAAGATTGCCAAGGCGTAAGATGCAATGCATCACCAAAACAACCACAGTCTTTTACCACATCAAAATAGGCTGAATAAAAGGTTAAGAAAGTGAATTTTACAATTAGAATAAGCAAGCACCAAACCGTGATTTTTGAATGGTAACCAATGAGCAACATGATGCCTAAAACCACTTCAAGAATAACCAAAAATATCGCGATCGATAATGCAAAAGGCACTAGAAAAGGCAGGTTAAAAACCGGTTCGCCAAAGTATTCTGCCAATTTATATGAAAATCCAACCGGATCATTTAGTTTTATTAATCCCGAGATAATGAATAAAATTCCAACGAAGATGCGAGAGAATTGGGTGATAATGTTTTTCATGTTTAATTTTTATTCGAAAGTAAAAAAGTTTGTTTCTAAGCTTATTAACTGGTTATTGTTTATGAAAACCCATCAAGATTAATGCAAAAACCGAATAATTTATCATATCCTGATAATTGGCATCGATGCCTTCGGATACCAGTGTTTTCCCTTTATTGTCTTCTATTTGCTTAACACGAAGCAGTTTTTGCAAGATCAAATCGGTTAGCGAGCTTACTCGCATATCGCGCCATGCTTCGCCGTAATCGTGATTTTTATCTTCCATTAATTTTTTGGTCAACGCAATTTTAGCATCGTATAACTCGGTCGCTTTTGCGGTATCCAAATCTGGTTGATCGGCTACTCCCAATTCTAATTGAATCAAAGCCATAATCGAATAGTTGATGATTCCAATGAATTCGCCCGTTTCATCCTCATCGATTTTTCGAATTTCATTTTCTTGCAAACTTCTTATTCTTTGTGCCTTTATGAAGATTTGATCGGTTAGGGAAGGCAGTCTCAATATGCGCCAAGCACAGCCGTAATCTTTCATTTTGTTGATAAACAGTGTTCGACAAATGGCAATTACCTTATCATATTCTTGGGAAGTATTCTTCATTATTGGTGTATATTTGTATTCAAATTTTTTCAAAAATAGCGATAATTTTTTTTAATGTGGAATTTTAAAGCCTTTAAAACTGTAAACGAATGACTATTAACTGCAAAGGACAACTCATTGACTTATCAACTCCGAAAGTAATGGGGATTTTGAATGTCACGCCAAATTCATTTTATGATGGGGGAAAATTCAAAGAGGATGATGCGATTTTATTTCAAGTTGAAAAAATGATGTCGGAGGGAGCTGCTTTTATTGATATAGGAGCATATTCGAGTAAACCCAATGCCGAATTTGTTTCCGAGAAGGAAGAATTGGGCAGAATTATTCCGGCAATAAATTTAATTCTAAAGCATTTTCCTAAAACGCTGCTGTCCATAGATACTTTTCGAAGTGAAGTGGCCAAAGCCTGTATCGAAAATGGCGCTGCCTTAATCAATGATATTTCGGCAGGTAATTTGGATGAGAAAATGCTTGAAACGGTTGCAAAGTATAATGTGCCTTACATTATGATGCATATGAGAGGTACGCCGCAAACCATGCGGACGCTTACCGATTATGAAGATATTGTAAAAGAAATGCTCTTTTATTTTTCTGAAAGAGTGGCCATGGCCAGAAGTTTTGGGATTAATGATTTGATTATAGATCCTGGTTTTGGTTTTGCCAAAACAGTAGAACAAAATTTCGAAGTAATGCAAAAACTAGAATTGTTTCAAATGTTGGAATTACCAATTTTGGTGGGAATTTCAAGGAAATCGACGATATACAGAACATTACAGACTACTGTAGAAAATGCTTTGAATGGTACAACGGTTTTAAATACAATTGCTTTGACAAAAGGAGCCAAAATACTCCGTGTTCACGATGTAAAAGAGGCGGTCGAATGCGTAACTTTATTTAATAAGATAAAATAAAACATGAAATATTTTAGCTTCTTCCTATTCCTTTTTCTGATTGTTTCCTGTGGGAATAAAGAAGATATTTTGCTGCCAAAAGCAAATAAAACCATTGTGAAAGAAGTAGGTGATCTTTCGCCAATTTATATTTTTTTTAGAATAAGTGAAAAAGATACTTTGGCCGAAGTAAATAGAAAAAGCAGTATTATCTCGACCAATTGGATTTTTAATATAGACAAGAGGCTGCCTTTACGATTAGTGATTCCAGAAGTAATGAAGTTGCAAAACAAGAAAAGAAATGAAAAGGAGCACAAAAATGCGGCAGCCCAAAATTATTATTCTTATGCCGATACTATCGGCAAAAACCTGGCATTTATTCCTTTTACGCAAGTATATTACAAATTGGAAAAACCCAAAAATGGTGTAGTTGTGTTTTTTAATAAAAACAATGACATTTTAATCGATAATGAACCGGTAAAAAGAGAGAATCTGCATAGGCTTTTAAATGAAATTCTTTCTGCGGATAAGTCTAAAGCGCTATGGTTTTGCTTTGATAAAAAACTCGATTTTGGAAGTTATATTCAAGATAAAGTTTTTATTCAAAGTCTAGAACTAAAAATGGTCAGCAAACAAGAATTTATTGATTAAATCCGCTTTGCTTGAAAAATATAAAACCGGACACAATTATTTTTTTTCAAGCACAAAATTAACAGTAATAGTAACATTCTCTGCAATTTTATTTTTCACAAGGCTTGGTATTTCAATGTTAAAATCCTGTGGTTTTACAACAAAATTACACGATAGAAATACTTTGCCTGAATTTGAAACTAAAACCAATTTGGTTTTGATTTTTTTGGTTACTCCATGCAAAGTCAATTCACCTTCCATATTATAAATTGTTTTTTCGGATGATAATTTTGAAGCATCAAAGTTTAGAATTTTTCCTTTAAATGTCGCTTTGGGAAATTTGGAAGATTCGATATAATTTTCATTAAAATGCTCTTCCATTAAAGGGACTTTGAAATGAAATGCTTTTATCAAAGCTAAAGCTACCAGATCACCATTGGACGTATCCAGAATAGAAGATACCGTATTGTTTGTTGCGGCAACTTCTTCAAAAGAAGGAACATTGGCTTCGAAGCGTATTTCTCCGTTTCGAGTCATCATTTTTTGGGAAAAAATCAAATTTGCCGCAAGTAGGAAAGTTAATATAATAGTGTTTTTTTTCATTTCTTCAAATTGTTATTCTTTTACAAAGCCGTTTGTTACCCAAAGTTTAATCAAATCTATGTTTGGTTGAGGCATCCGGGCGCCTTGAGGCATGACGGCTCCGCAAGATTCTCCTTCAATTCTGCAAACAAGATTATTATTGAGACAGGCTCCTTTCACTTCTTCATAGGTTGTTAAATGGGGAGTTTGCCCTCCCGAGCTGCTATGACAAGTGATGCAATTATTATCAATAATTGGTTTAATATCGGCTGCATAAGTAGGATTGGTGTTTTGTTTACTAATTTCATTGTAAGTGTTGGATTCACAAGAAAAAAGAAGAGTGCTAAATACAAAAGTTGCAATTATTTTGATTTTCATTTTACCGTTATTTGTGTTGATTTTAGTTTTTTTAGAACACTCTATATAGATTAAATCCAAAAAACAGACTTCCGCCATTCCACTTTCCTGTAGCATTTGTAAAGACCGAAACATCATTCATGGTTTGACAATTCGAAAAAACCATTTGAAAAATATGTCCGCCTGTTTCGATATCCATTCCAACGGTAAACTGATCGTGATAAATAGTGTTTTCCGGTGCATTTAGTCGAGCGGCATACTCTAGGTTTACACTTATTCTTTTTGATAGTTTGTATCTTCCGCCTGTTCCCAAAACAAATTGATCTTCCATTTCCGTAGTGGGATCGTATAAATTTTTATGGATGTATATTGGTGTTATTTCAAAGGAGAAGGACTCCGTGAATTTTCTTGAAATCAGTAGCTGACTCGAATAGGCTAAACGATTGTTGGGTTCTAAATTTGGATATTCATCAGTACTTAATTTGGTGTTGATATCCATCGTGTTATACCCTACAAAACTGACGGGAAAACCATCTTTCTCTTGATTTTTAATTTTATATTTTGCGGTTAATTCATAAAGTTTGTTATTGGTTTGCCTGGACGCTCCTATAGATAATCCTTTGGTAACTCCATAAATCCCTCCCAGTTTTGTGTATGCGTCATCGAGTCCGAAAAAATTATCCAACCCCTCGGTCAAATCTCCAAAACGATGGGAAATTAAAACATACCATTCGCCTTTGGAAACTAATTTTGTAGATTGCATGTTGCTGATTTGCAGTCCTTTGAAAGCGGCAATTTCAATCTCTTTTTCTTTGGGTTTTATAGTGTCTAATTCCCGTAACAATTCATCTTGAGCGAATAATGGTCTGATAAAAAAAAGTACGAACGCAAGAGTTAAAAATAATTTTATTTTCATTTAGTTTAATTTTTGATTATAAAACATTGGTCTAATTTTAATTCCCCCATTAAATCGTCATAGCCCACAATTCGTCCTTTTACAGATACAGTCTGTCCATTTTTTATTGACGGATCCGGGCTTTTAAAATTGCAAATAACGGTTTTGTCCAATATAACTTCGGATCCATTAGAAGACGTAATTGTGCCTTTAATGACGACCGCTTTTTCAAGATATTTTTTATTTGAAATTTCAATATTTGAATTGAATTCAGACATAATTTCTGCGGATGAAACGGTGAAATTGGTTTCTTCTTTTGCTAAATTTCGAGCGCCGCCATGTATTATGTAATAATAGGAAAGAAAGCCAATTAGCACTATTGCAAGTAGTGAAGAAAAAAATATTTTTTGTTTTTTATTCATTTAAAGATATTTTATATTGGATTTTTATTGAATAGTTTAATCTCAAAAAAACTCCAAACATGGTATTTGTTTGGAGCTTTGAATTAGTTATGAAAAAGTGGATTCAGAATATGGTTAGTAGCCACCGCCACCACCACCGCCGCCACCAGTTGTGCCTCCTTTAATAAGTGTTCCTTTTATTTCTCCGTCAGGAAAGGCTACAGTATGTAAGTTTACATAATAGTGATTGGCCATAAGTTCTACTATTTGGGCATCATTTATTGCAGAAGAAATTTTTATTGGAGAGGTTGAAACTGTCGCATCAGGAAAAGGAAATATAATTGTTCCATCGGCTGCATGTATATGACCATGTATGGGTGTTAGTCCTGTAAAGTTTACCGTAATTTCAAATGTTTTGGCAGTCTGGTTAAATAGAAGTGTTGCATCACCAGATGCGGCTGAACCAGTACCATCTACAGGTGTTAATGTAGCTTTAAATGTTACGATAGTTGGCGTTGGCGTTGGTGTCGGAGAATCATCACTACTATCGCAAGAGACAATAGCAGCTAAACCAATCAAAAGAGCTAAAAATTTGCTAAATCGTTTCATGTCAAATAGATTTAAGTTTCTAAAAAAAAAAGTTACGTAAAGTTACGGTATAAAAATTAATTTAGCAAAATTGTTTTTTATATTGTATATTTTTAAGTAAATAAAAGGTAAATTGATGATTTTTTGTACAATTTATGGTGTTTTTATTAATAGGTGTTTTTTGGATGCAAAGAAGCGCTATGCAAAATTGCTGTAAAAGTTTTTGAATACTGTAACAGAAAGAGTGTCTTTAAAAGAATTGGAGTTGATTTTGAATTTTAAAGAGGATAAAAACCATCTTTTATTGATGGTGATAGGGTTCATTTCTTAAAATTGTAAATCCGCGGTACAATTGTTCGATAAAAAAAAGTCGAACCATTTGATGAGAAAAGGTCATTAGTGAAAGCGAAATTTTTCCTTGGGCTTTTGCGTACACGGTTTCGGAAAATCCGTAAGGTCCTCCGATGACGAAAACCAATGTTTTTACCCCAGAATTCATTTTCTTTTGTAATTCTGCCGAAAATCCAACACTGGAAAAGGTTTTTCCGTTTTCATCCAACAAAATCAACTGGTCAGTGGGGGTTAGTTTGGATAAAATCAATTCGCCTTCTTTCTCTTTCTGTTGACTTTCCGATAAGTTTTTTACGTTTTTGATATCAGGGATGATTTCTAAATCGAATTTAATATAAAAGGACAGCCGTTTGGTGTAATCGTCTATCAGAGATTGTAAAGCTTTATTATCGGTCTTGCCAATGGCGATCAGTTTGATGTTCATTTTTGTACGTTTTCAAAGGGGGTAAAGATACAAAACACATTCGAATGGAGTTAAAAAGAAACTATTGCAATACCTAAGTTTTAAATACAGGAAAAATAGAATTTGATTGTGTTCTTAGCTTTTTAATTCGGATTTTTTGGAGAATAAATTTCAGAGCTTTCCGTTTTTTTATTTGTGTATAAATAGAAAAACAAGAAATAAGTTTGATTGTTAAGGAAATAGATATAATAAAAGATAGGAGAGTTCTGTATCTTGATTAATAACACAAAAAAAAGAGCTTAAAATTATATTATCTCTATTTTTATCTCATTTTTTTTCATTTATTTGTGAAAAAATACATAAAAAAGTATGCAATTTGATCCGCAAGAAATAGAGCAATCCGCCATTTATAAATTACTGACGGGAGCTGTGATTCCAAGACCTATTGGCTGGATTTCCAGTATTAGTGAAGACGGAATTCCAAATTTAGCCCCTTTTTCCTTTTTTAATGCTGTTGGCGATGATCCGCCTCATGTGATGTTTTCTACTGTGCGACCAAATAACACCAATAAAGACACGCTAAATAATGTTTTGGCTACCAAACAATTTGTTGTAAATATGGTTACCGAAGATACTGTAGAACGAATGAACACCACTTCGCAAGTTATTCCATCAAACGAAAGTGAATTTGAATTGGCTGGGCTGACACCTATTCCTTCGGTCAAAGTAAAACCATTTAGAGTAAAAGAAAGTCCCATTACAATGGAGTGCGAGTTGGTACATCATTATACTTTGGAGAATAATAAATACGGAGGCGCAACCATTTTGGTAGGCAAAATTGTGATGTTTCATGTTGATGAAAGTGTTTTGATGGATAATTATAAGATTAATTTAGAAACCTATAAACCGGTGGCAAGATTGGCAGGATCCAATTATTGTAAACTGGGAGAAATATTTTCTATTAAAAGAATCTAAGTCATAAAACCTTGAAGATTCGAAATTTGCAATCGAAAATCAGAGGGTATAAAAATAAAAGAGAAGAAAAATATTGAGAAAAAATGATTGTATAGCACCGATAAAAAACAATAAATAACTGCATATGAAACCAGAGAAGTTAGAAATTAATGTTGCAATGCAAATACAAAAACCGATTAATGAAGTTTTTGAAGCTATTGTAAATCCGGAAAAAATGGCAAACTATTTTATATCTCAAAGCACAGGAAGAATGGAAGAAGGGAAAAGCCTGATTTGGAAATTTCCCGAATTTGATTTTGAATTTCCTATTCGTGTGGGTAAAATTGAAGAAAATAAGTACATCTCTTATTACTGGGAAAATACAGGAATTGAATTGCTTGTGGAAATAACGTTGACCGAAAAAGAAAACAATTCAACATTGGTTTCCATTTCAGAGAAAAGCAGGGATAATGACGAAGCTGGAATCCAATGGCTGTCAGGAAATTCATTTGGATGGTCCAATTTCTTGGCTTGTTTAAAAGCGTATCTTGAGTACGGAATTAATTTACGAAAAGGGGCATTCAATTTTATGCGAAAATAATATCCTAATTTTTAGGATTCTAAAAACCTAAAAGGGAAAGAAATATAAGAATATGAAGATTACAGTAATAGGTGGAGGCCCTGGAGGTTTATACTTTTCTATTTTGGCCAAAAAGGCAATGCCCGATTGTCAAATCGATATTTACGAACGCAATAAAGCCGATGACAGTTTTGGTTTCGGGGTGGTGTTTTCGGATGAAACCTTGGGGGAATTCCTCACCCGCGACACGGAATCGTATGATCTGATCAGGAGTAAATTTGCTTATTGGGATGATATTTCGGTGGCTCGGGATGGCGAAATCGTTTCTGTTTCCGGAAACGGATTTTGCGGTTGTTCGCGTAAAACTTTATTGCAATTATTGCAGCAGAGATGTACCGAAGTAGGAGCGAACCTTCATTTTGAAGCCAATGTTGATGATTTGTCACAATTCAAAAATTCGGATATTATCGTGGCTTGCGACGGAATTGCGAGCGGAATAAGAACACAATATGAAGCGGATTTTGGAACCAAAATAGAACTTAAGAAAAACCGTTTTGTTTGGCTGGGCTCGACAAAACCATTAAATGCATTTACCTATTTCTTTAGAACAACTCCATTTGGAACCATAGTGGCACATTCGTATCAATACCAAGAAGGAATGAGTACCTGGATTTTTGAATGTTCTGATGAAACATGGCAAAAAGCAGGTTTTGAAGTGACCAATGAGGAAGATACGATTCAAAAAATAAGCGAATTATTCAAAGAAGAACTCGACGGGCATTCCTTGATTTCCAATAAATCGCATTGGCGACAATTTCCTGCGATTACCAATGATAAATGGTATAAAG
>Ga0137355_1000123_pt1 | contig 11513 bp, 7 predicted proteins | sample EasRivERMLT800_2_FD_104763 | JGI IMG/M metagenome (GOLD analysis project Ga0137355, IMG submission 104763) | Soil microbial communities from meander-bound floodplain in the East River, Colorado, USA - East River MetaG ERMLT800_2 | ecosystem: Environmental > Terrestrial > Soil > Floodplain ... | reverse complement strand
TTGTTGGGGTTACTATGACCAACCACGGCACCGGTTATCTAGCCCCCCCAACAGTAGCCTTCACCGGCGGTGGTGGAACTAGTGCTGCTGGTACTGCTGTTCTAGGGGTTATTTCACCATTCAAACTTGGGGTTGTTTCCGCTGACATCGTGCCCGCTCAAGACTTGCTTGAGAACCCAACTATCAGGGCTGACTTCAATGAAGGAACACCGGCTTACGGAAAGAAATCCGCTTCCGGATCTCTCAGCATGGTTGCTGACCTTAAGAGCCTTCCTTGGATATTGGAGTGGCTAACAGGTAACAGAGACACCACAGGCTCCAGCACCTATGAACACGTTCACATTATTTCGGATGATATGCCTAAATCGGCTGTCATTGAAACCGCCTACAATATTGGTGGTTCAATGCGTTACTCCAAAGCGTCTGGATGCCGTATTAACTCATTATCCTTCCCCATTGACCCCGTAGGCTTCCTACAGCTTTCAATGGACGTAGCCGCCAAGGACGTATCCATTGGTTCCAATGCTTACTCCGCTGGCTCTACTGACTGGTCTGGTAATGACCCCATTGATCAACTTCAACTCGCAGCGGCAGACGTAACCCTTGATGGTTCGGCTGTTGCCTATATCATGAAGGGAAACGTAAATATAGCCTGTAACTTGAACACGGATGATTTTCGGGTTGGTGCCAATGCCACAAGAGGCTCACTCGTTCCAAGTGGCTACAAAGTTTCCGGAAGCCTTACCCTTGGTCTGGATAACGTCGGCGTTCTAACTCTCGTTACCGCTGGTACACCTACCAGCCTATCCTTTGAGTGGACCAACTCCACTCACTCGTTACTGGTTGAAATGGGTAATGTTTATCTTTCCAAGACAGGCCCCGGTATCAAAGGCCCCGGACCAATTACATTTGATGTCAATTTTAAAGCTACTTATGATGCCACTGATACTTCCAGCATCGTTTTTACGGTCACTAATGACCAAGCGGGGACTATTTATTCATAATAGGTAGATTTATAACCCCTGTTCTGGTATAATGTTCTCGGTTTTATCACCAAGAAAACCACACACAATTAACACAATCTAAGGAGAATAATGGATCAATAATACCCCATCTTGTTTGATTACTGGATGGGGTATTTCTTTTCATTTAACTACTAACATGAAAATCTGTACCTCCTGTAAAAAAGAATTACCCCTGACAAATTTTTGTAAAGATAAGAAGGGCAAGAACGGATTGATGGCTTATTGTCGAAAATGTAATACAGAAAGATCCTGTAAGTGGGCTGTTGAAAATCCAAAGAAGCGCAACGCAAGAGCCACCCGCTGGAGAAGAGAACACCCAGAGAATGTAAAGGGATTTTGGCTAAGGACTGACTACAACATTAGCATGAATGACTATAAAGAAATGGTAACAAAACAAAGTAATTGTTGTGCCATTTGTGATCAATTGATGGAAAAGCCCAATGTAGATCACTGTCATAAATCAAATAAAACGAGAGAATTACTCTGTAGAAACTGTAATCTGATACTAGGTTTCGCTGACGACAACCCACAAATCTTAGCTAATGCAATCAAATATCTAAACAAACACAACTCTCTTGGACAAAACAACCAAGAAGAAATAAAGGAGCAACATTATGAGTGATTTCGTTGAAGTTAAAGGTCCGGACGGTTCGGTATTTTCCATAGCCCCGTTGACGCAAGGGAAAATTAAATTGGCGTTGAAAGCTTTGAGTAGACAGGGTATTGTGGTCGATTCAAATGCTTCAAATCTTTTGACGGGGCTTGAGTTCCAGAGTGAACTGGTCAAAGCAGTTCTTGGCTCTTGGACTGATCCTGATGGAAACAAAGTCCAAGACCCAAACAAGGTTTTAGCGGAACATCCAAAAATTGTTGCTTATATTAGCAACAAGTCCAAGGAATTGGCTGATGCCCTCGATTCCAGTTATGATGAAGACCTAAAAAACTAAGGCGGGCAATTGGGCTGGATGAAATCCAGTTGCCCTATCAGAATTTACCAGCCGATTGCCAGCATTGCTATTTCCTCGGAAAACAGAAATATGGTCTTGACCATGTATGTTTTTTCTCAGGATCTACTTGTGCTAAGAAGGCTAATGTAGAGGCCGGTAAACTCAAACTCTCAATATCTGGGTCTGAAGTCTTACAGATTTGGAGCATGACCCAAACCCAATGGAATGTATCAATGTCTGGACTGGTAGGACTCAACTACCAGTCCGTAGACATGGTAGCAAAGATACTTGAAATAGAACTAACCGCATATCACTTAAATCTAATTAGATCTCTTGAAGCAGCAACACTTGAACACTACCGCAAAGAAAGTGAAGCCAAGAAATAAGGATTAATTCAATGGCTCAAGAAACTGTATCAGTCAAACTTACTGCTGAAGACCAGCTATCTGGCGTGCTCAAACAGATATTGGGTAGTGTTCAAAATTTAACTGGTTCTTTTCAAGGTTTATCGAGTCTTGCAAGCAGGGGCTTGGGTCTTGCGGCTCTTGCCGGTGCCGCTGCTGTGCTGGCGAACGCCTTGAAGGACGCTGCTACTGCTGGTCTTGCTGCAAGGCAGGAAAATGAAAAATTTGAAATTCAATTAGCCTCCCTGACAGCCAAAACGGTAGGCTGGACTTCGGCAATAATCACAGCCAGAAATAGTGTTGAAGCTCTTGAAAACATCGAGAAAGCTTCAACTGAATCCACAGAATCCCTTATGCAAAGTTTTGCCAGACTTAGGTTAATGACCGGTGAAAGTTCAACTAATATTACAGATTTAACAAAACAACTGGCGTTGTTTGCTAAAGCAAATGCAACCACATCAGCAGAACTGCTAGCCATGATTGATAAGGTTGCTAGGGGTGGTCAACTTAGAAAGGGCACTTTAATAGAAGCAAAATTACTGGAAGTAGGAATTACTGAAGAAATAATTAGACAATCTTTCCTACAAGACAAACTATCCCAGAATGTATTTTCAAAACTGAAGAATATAAAAGAAGTAGATGAAGCTATTGCTAATTCACAGGAAGTATTAAAGAAAAACTTAGAAGTAACTACAAGTCAGGTCTTGGAACAGTTTGTTCAAGTTACTGGGCTTGAAAAGGCTTGGAAGGGTGCTCTTGGAGCATTAAGTGAGTACTTAGCCAAATTAAAAGAAAGCATGGATGAAACTAACCCCGGTAGGAAAAATGACTTACCGGTAAGTCTTGGACCCAGTTGGTATAAACTATTTGGTGGTGGACCTTCCTTCAGGGGGGCGGGTGCCAGTGCAACGTGGGAACCAAACGATAAAGGCACTAATAATGCGGCTGCTGCTGCTCTTGCCGAAGCCAATAAACAGTGGGACATTTTCATTGGCAAGCTTAAACAAGACCAAAGACTTTCTGGCCTTGAAGGTATTAATGCCAGTATTCAGAGTATCAGAGACAAAGAAGAAGCCGCCAATAAATCTGCCGCTGAAATGCTTAAAAAACAGTTTGGTCTTACAGATGAACAAATTAAGAATGATGAAAGGTATAGAGACGCGAGGATACGCAACGCCAGTATAGCGAGTAATCAAATAACTATATTACGTCAAAATGAATCCGAAAAGAATAGATTGATTGCCTTAAAAGAACTAATTGACAGCCAAAAAGATCTTGATATACAAAAACAAAAGCAGAAACGTTGGCTTGCCGGTTTAGCAAAAGATAAGTTCGACACTGAAAAACTAATTGCTGATTTCACTGCGGATGCTCAATCAGATATCCTTTCAACTACAGGAAACTTTTATGATGACCAAGCAATATTAATTGAAAGAGATAAGAATAATAAGATAGCAACCTTAAAAGAATTGCGTAGAGAAGAAAAGATCTGGGATGAAGATTTAGAAAAAGGTACTGCTGAATATGAAGCCCAAGCTAAAAGAAGAGCAGAGGCTAATTACAGAGAAAGACATACTTTTACAGCCTATATAAATGAGTTAAGTAAATCACTAGATTATTTACTGAATAATACCAATTCGGTGGCTGAGGGTGTTGAAGCCGGGTTCCTTAAGATAGAACTAAGCATGAAATCCACTGCCCAGAATATTTCCGATATTATGTTGGATATATTTAATAGCATATCCAATACTCTATCCAGCACACTAGAGGCTTTATTCACCGGTCAACTTAGTTCCATTCAGGATATATTCAAGAACTTTGGTAAATCATTAGCAAGAATATTTGCTAATGCCTTAGTGACAGAGATGCAACCAGCTTTGTCGGCTCTTATGAAGCAATTCACTACCACCCTTGGTATTAATAAACCTGAAAAAGGACCGGGCGGAAACTTCTATGACTCTCAGGGAAATGTTACGGATAGGTATGGAAATCCGGTAAATGAACGTGGGGAGTCTGGTATACCAACTGCCAGTGGTTACATTGCTGCCGGAACAATGGGATATGGAATTGGTAGTGCATTTAATAGTCAAAATTCGCAGCTTCCAAGCTATTTGGGAATGGGTGCCGGACTAGCCGGATACGGGCTTGCTTCTGCCGAGGTCTTTGGAACCGTAGGTGCCGGTGGAGGAATAGCAGCACTAGGTGGGTTGTCTGCAACGGTGGTTGGTCTTGTGGCAGCAGTTGTTGTTGCTGGTATAGCAGCACTTGTTATTGCCATAACAAAGAAACCTACTGAAGCATTTAAGTCAATATCTGGTTTGGATTTCAAAAGAATTTATGAGGGTTTTGCTCCTAAAGATGAAGACATACAAAGAGTAGTAGAAGCCAGAGACAAGATGCTTGGTGGTTGGGTTGATATGTTTAGGGCATCAAAGTCTCCTGAAGGAAATGAATTTGTTGCTTTACTGAATAAGCAAATAAAGGACTATTACTCTACTTTCCTTACAAAGAAGGTAGGAGCCGGTAAACCAGAAGACCTTCAGTTTGACTGGGATACTTTGCTTAATGCTGTATTACCTCGTGAAGCACTTCACCAGTTATTTGGACAACCAGCTAATGGTATGAAAGACACACCCGGAGGAACAAACCAAGCGGGTAGATATGATAGCTACGTTACTTCCGCTGGTGTATTAACTCAGTTTCTAACAAGCATTGGTTTCACTATTGGCAAGGTTCAAGAAATAGCCAACCTTATTGACGTTAAAGCCCCTGAGGAATTTCAGAAATGGTTGACTAGTCTTGTAGGCGTAGTTGTTACCTTTAATAATGTAATAGCAGACATGGGCAAGAGCTATGACGAAATTCTGGCTGATGTAAAGAAGGAAGATGCCAAGACCTTCATAGACTGGATGAAAGACGGAGCTACCAACATCATTCAGCTTACAAAAGATCTTAGCTCTTACAGCGGTCAGGATCAGATAGACCACGCCCAAACCGTGGCACAATTGGCGGCTGAATACTTTGAGGATCAGAAGACCTATTTAAGACAACTTAGCCAGCTTCAACAGCAATTACTGGATCAGATAACGAGTATTACTGAAAGGATTGCTGCCTACTTCACTGGTTTAGATCCAAACTCTGCTACCAGAACTAGAAGGGGCAGATTGTTTGGTAGGGATGATGTTGGACCAACAGCTACGGGTGCCTATAACTGGGAAGTTGGATTGGCTGGTTCTCAGACTCCAGCAGAAATGCAGACTCGGGCACATCAGGTAATGCAGGATATATCCGACGAAATAGATTACTTGCTTACTCGTATCGCTAGAGCCACGGAGATATTGAAAGCAAATGAAGACCTTATCGCTGGCTTCCACGATCTTGCCACAGGCGGCTGGAAAACCAAAGAAGAAGATATATTTGGTTATCTCAATGATGCTCTTGCTCTTCAAAGTCAGGTGGCACTGGCCGCTACCTTCACAGGCGACCATCAGATTGACGCCTTAGAGAAGATACATCTGACAGCCAAAGAAGCCTTTGATTATATTCAATCCGCCCTACAGAAAATAGCTCAGTATTCAGCGGAACTATCTAAGAATGTCGCCAGTGATATCTATGAAAATAATCTGTCATTAATGAATCCTGAACAACAGGCTTCATCATTCAGAGAACAAATCATTAAGTTAATGGACAGCATTGGCACTGCAACTAATCCGGATCAAATCAGATCTGCCACAGAAGACATTAGAAACTTCGTCAAACGTTATCTATCTCTGTTTTCTGCTAACGATCCAAACAGGGCAGCACAGGTATCTTGGGCTAATGATGTTTTCAAGAAGATGGAAGGTCTGGCTCAAGGCAGATATACGGCTATGGGTACGTCTATGGAGCAAGCTTCCAAGACCGTTGAACAGTTACTTATTGACTCCAATGAATTGTTGAAGGACAACGTAGAGAAGGCAACTACAGAACTAACCATCTTGAATACAATGCTTGCTACGTTAAATACCACAATAGCCGCCTTAACCACCAAGTTTGGGACAGCCTCTACTGTCTATAACCCAGAAGTAATGACGGCTTTCCAGACGGCCCTTAACTTATTTACCCAAGCAATTGGTGGTCCTGCTACTACCACTGCTGCTGGTGGAACCGCTCCACATGGTGGAAATGGCCCACTAATTCCTGAGATCAACGAGACGGCTACGGCAATGTCTAACTTCCGAGACGCAGTAACTGGAGCGACAAATGCTCTTGGTGGGCAGACGGCATAAGGAAAATATATGGCAAATAATTTCAAAGACGCTGTTAAGGAACACAAAAGAAAGCTGGAACAACTTGGATGGGTTACACCGGGTGAAGTGGTTAGCACTTCAACTGGCGTAGCCACAAGAATACAGCAAGAGAAGATAAATAGAGAACGTAAGTTCCCTAATTACTACAAGAAAAAGCTGACGGGTGTAAGTCCCAAGTAAGAACAGGATAAACAATGCCATACAATTACACGGATAATGCTGCTGACAGCAGCCTGAAGACATTCTTTCTAGTTAAATTCTACTTCCAGAGTGTCAGAACTGTCATAGAAGCTACAAATGCTTCTCCTATCTGGATTAGAACGAGTACTCCTCATGGTCTAACCGGTGGAGAAACTGTAACCATTACCAATGTTCTTGGATCTACCAGAACAATAACTGGTGCCTCAAATGAAAACCCAATCAAGATTACCACTTCAGGTAATCATGGGTTCTCTTCCAGTGACTACATAATTATTGCTGGTGTTGGGGGAAACACAGCAGCTAATGGTGGAAGGTATATAACCAAAGTAAATGACACCCAATTTACCCTCAATTCTATTACAGGCAATGGTAATTATACTTCAGGCGGAACAGCCGTTAAAGGTAATGGAGCAGCTAATGGTGTTCATGTAATTACGTATGTAGATACTACACGATTCTCTTTGAATGGTTCTACTGGAAATGGTGCTTACGTATCTGGTGGGGTAGTTCTTTATGATAGCCCGCTTTATTGGACTACCAGCGATATTCCGCTTTACGCTTTAGGCCAGTTATGGACACCACAAGGTATGGCTGTATCAAATATAGACACTTCTACCGGACAGTCCATGGGCGCTACAATTGACATCCAGAACGCTGACTACACGATGTCAGGGCTTGTCTATAACCCCCTATCTGTAAGGAACGTGCTGGTAGACATTTTCGAGGCTTTCCTCGACCCCACAGCCCCCGTAGCGTCAGCACCGGGTGGTCTGGGGGTTGATGTCCGGAAGCTATTCTCTGGAAGAATAGATAACGCTTCCTTGAGCCGTTCTGGTGATACGTCTACAGCCAGCTTTGTTTTGAAGTCTCTGATTGAGCCTACTTCACAGATATTGCCACGTAGATTATTGACTCATAACTGTACAGTATTATTCAAGATTGCTGGAGGAGCCTGTCAATACACCGGACACGATGAAACCTGTACCCGAACTATGGATGACTGTAGAGCTAAAGGAAATTTAGCTCATTACGGCGGATTTCCTTCTATACCTTCAACAACTCCTTAAGGAATAAATATGGCTACATATCCAACAACACCTATTCCAAGTGCGCCTTATCAAACCAACGACACGTTTAAGACTTTACAGAGTCCTGAATATGACAGCGGTATTGTGATAACTAAATCACTTAGAAATTATCCAAAGTATTCAGTTACGCTTACTTATGGAATGGGTAATTCTGCTGCTGATATCCAAACTCTTTACCAGTTCTTTTTAGACCATAAAGGTTCAGCCACTACCTTTACATTTATAGACTTTATGACAGCCGCTTGGCCTAGACTTTATGCCGCAGTAGGTAATGCTTCAACACAGATATTTGATGTTCCTATGGCAGCTTCTACCAGCTATACATTATGGGTAGATGGAGTAGACCAAGTAGCTACCTATGAAGGTTCTGGTGGTGGAGCACCTTCTGCCGGTCACTGGAAGTTCTATTCTGCTGCTGGTACTGGTGGTAGGGACCAGATAAAGTTTGGAACTGCTCCTGCTTTGGGTAAATTGATTGAATGGAAGGCAACAGGGCAACGAGTGATTAATGCCAGATTTTCTGGTGACGTTATGAGCCTTCAAACCTTCTATGCCTCACTGGCTACTACCGGTTTAACTATCAATGAAGTCAAAGGTTAAGTATGCCTAATCAATATACAGGTTCTAATCCAACCGATCCCCCTATAAGCGCAACTCGGCCACCTGTGCCGGTAGATGCTCCTCCGGGGGAAGACCCAAGGGGGCATTACGTCTGGAATGAGGGAGAAAAGAAATATGTTTGGATTCCCTATATTCCTCCTCCTCCCGGTCCCGGAACTATCGTTGGCCCCGGAGAGTTAATCACTTCCGTTAAAACGGCTTCTGGACTCATTGCCCAAGATGGTGATGTTCTGCCTATGATTTATGGCAAAGCCAGAGTTGAAGCCAAGATACTTTATTCATTTACAGGAGATAACAATGTAGGCTCATATCTGGTTGCTATCTGTCTTGGCCCAATTCAGTCCGTAGATAAGATGTTCATTAATGGATTTGATGTTTCATCCAATGCACAAATTTCTTGGACGCCAACAACTGGAACATATGATCAGGCTGTTCCGGCTGCTTTACCTTCATATGCCTATGCCACTAATTATCCGGGTGTGGTCTATGCCAGAATCTATTTCACCAAACCATCTTGGCTTCCTACATGGCAAGCAATGTTCAAGGATGGTATCAATGAAATAGGCTTTGAAGTAACCGGGATGAAGGTCAAGAACATGGCGGGGTCATTGGTCTATTCCAATAATCCTGCTTTGGTAATCAAGGATATCTTGACAGATCCGGAACATGGGATGGCTTTACCAGAATCAGCCATAGACACCACAAGCTTTACCGATGCCTATAACTACTACAACACAGCAGATGCCAGCTATCCAGATGGATTCAAATATACCATAAATGGTGGAATAAATAAACAGACAGCAGTATCAGCTATTCTGGATAGCATTAGAGTTTGCAGCAATGCTACCGTTTATCAAGCAGATGGGAAATATAAAATATTTGTTGATAAGGTAGCAACCGGTGATGCTTTTGAATTCAATACAGATACCAATTGCTCTGACGTTCAATACTCGTTATCTTCTGATACTGAATATCCAACAAGAGTTACGGTCTTATTTACCAATGCTTCAAAGAGATTTGTTCAGGATTCCGTAACAGTTGAAGATCCTGATTTGTCACAAGGTAGAGTTGATTTACGTGAGGCTTCATATACTTTAGAATTTTGTGGTCAAGAAAAGCAAGCCAGAGCCATAGCCACCTATATCATCAATTCTGGCAAGGCATCAGGGAATATATCCTTTAATGCTTCTCCTGCTGCCCTTGGATTGGTAGCCGGATCTTTAATCAGCCTCACAACTAATGACGGATTGGTTGATCAGCTTTTCATTATCACTCAAATAAATAGAGATACCAATGGCTTCTTCCAGATATCCGCCAAGCAATATCTTGCTGCTATTTATGATGATGAAGTACTTACAGTTACAGATGTTCCAGATACAAATGTAGTAAATCCTTATGATACGCCACCAGATATTACGTTTGATAGTGAAGCTTCTGGAAGTGAAGTCTATCAAGATATCATAGTGTCTGCCACTGGAACAACAACAATTACAAATAGATATCGTGGTTCCTACTATGAATTACCCAATTATATCTATTCCAAGCAGTTAAGAATTCGCTCATATTTAGGTGCTGATTACGCCACGAAAGATTGGGATGATATGGCGGCAAGTGAAATTGTTATTCCACTTGACGGAATTATCCCACTTAGTACTTTAACTGGAAATCCCGGCTACTTCCTCAATAGCATTATAGCTGGAACCATTACTGATAGTTATAATGGAAATACCGGTATTCTCATTCAAAGTGTCACAAGCCTTTTTGCTCATAGAATGATTGTGAAGCTTGAAAATGCTATTGGTATATTGAGTGCTGGTGCAACCAGAGATACACCATCATCAACAACTACGGTATATGGACCAGCAAAACCTAATGCCCCTAACGTCATTGGTATTGGTTCTACCGTTAATGCAATCAAATACGCTGACATATTCTGGGAAATGCCTTGTGACTATACACAGAGCACCACTTATGATTATAGCCATTGGTCCCATGTTGGCCTTGGAAATTATGATGCTTCATTAATTTCTGATAATTCCGTTTCAGCAAGAGCCTTTACGTGGCAAAATGGTATTGCCGGAACACTTATTTTTGGTGAAGCTACTGATCTTATTCGAATTGAATTATGGGGTAATCAATGGTCAAGTGGAACTGATTTCGTTCCAAGCATTGAATATTCAGATAACGGATCATCTTGGTATTCGGCAATTGTTAATCAATTAATCTTTGCGGAAGCTGATAGTGGAAAAAGCAAACTTCAAATTACATTTACTGGTTCTGGAGAACATCTATTTTGGAGATTTAGTGGTACACCCACATTTGATATAGATGTTTTTGAAGTGAAACTTTATACCAGAGACGTAGATACAAATGTCTCTGGATTCAATATCTATTGTTATGACCCACTAGTTGAAGATTCGTTCAAACTAGTCAAAACATTCTTGTTTGTTAGTGGTGATCCAACAATAAGCTTGCCTACCTATGCCAATCCAGCCCGAATACCCGAAGTAGTTTCCAAGGGAATAAACATGGGGAACGGCACAATTCGCTATGACTTGGCCATTCAAATAAAATCAATATCAAAACAGGGTGAATTATCTGATGATCCATGTTCCTTCAATTTAATTCAGTATATAGCTGAATCTGCAACAGGTGAAAGCAGCAACTATACATTGCTACAGGATGAACCAAGTCCAGAAGTAGCCGCTACTGGGACTGGTGCGATTATCTATGATAACGCTACCAAGAAATTTATGTATTCGGCTGATGGAGCCGGTTATCTGGAATTAGGCGGGGGAACAAGTGGAGTAGGTGGATTAGGCTTCGTCAACATTACTCCAACTGGTGCTGTAAATAGTTCAAATAAAATCTATACGTTGCCTTATGAATTAGCAGACAATTATCAGGTATTTGTTGATGGTGAAGCCTTAATTCTTAC
>Ga0137355_1000122_pt1 | contig 11533 bp, 10 predicted proteins | sample EasRivERMLT800_2_FD_104763 | JGI IMG/M metagenome (GOLD analysis project Ga0137355, IMG submission 104763) | Soil microbial communities from meander-bound floodplain in the East River, Colorado, USA - East River MetaG ERMLT800_2 | ecosystem: Environmental > Terrestrial > Soil > Floodplain ... | reverse complement strand
TTCTACCATTTCCGGATAGGTTGTCGCAAAAAGCATGGCGATTTTCCCGCCCATCGAATGTCCAATGATGCTGATTTTTTCAAGCTTATTCGCTCTACAATACTCATAAACATCCTGAACCATGAGTTCATAGCTGAATTCATCCGAATGAAAGCTTCGCCCATGATTGCGCATATCCAACAAATGCACTTGAAATCCGTCTGTCGCGAACTGTGTTCCGATTGTCTTCCAATTATCGGACATCCCTAAAAAACCGTGAAGTATCAAAAGTGATTTATCTTCATTTCCTCCCGAAGGAGGAGTCATCTTAATGCTGTATAATTCTGGATTGGTGTTTGTCATTTGAAATTTTAGTTTATAAATTTCTAATCCCCTTTCGAGGAATAGAGTTTATTTTAATTTTTGCAAATACATGTTTACAACATTCTCTAATCCCAGATAAAGGGCTTCAGAAATCAGAGCATGTCCTATGGAAACTTCTAATAATCCCGGAATGTTTTGTTTGAAAAACTGGATATTATCTAAACTCAAGTCATGTCCGGCATTAATTCCCAACTCTAATTCGTTGGCCAAAACAGCTGAAGCTATATAAGGATCGATTCCTCTTTTGTTCCCTAAACTATATTGATGCGCAAAAGCTTCGGTGTACAACTCTATCCTGTCGGTACCACTGTATTTGGCCCCTTCGATCATTTCGGGCACCGGATCAACGAAAATAGAAGTTCTAATGCCGTTGCGTTTAAATTCCTGAACAATTTCAGAAAGATACTCTTTGTGTTTCACAGTATCCCAACCTGCATTGGAAGTTATGGCATCAACCGCATCAGGAACCAAGGTAACTTGTGTGGGCTTTATTTCGAGAACAAGATCAATGAAAGTTTTTTCAGGATTCCCTTCGATATTATACTCGGTATATACAATTGATTTTAAATCACGTGCATCCTGGTAGCGAATATGACGTTCGTCCGGTCTTGGGTGAATGGTGATTCCCTGCGCTCCAAATTGCTGAATATCGGTTGCTACTTTTAATAAATCAGGAACATTCCCTCCACGGGCATTCCTTAAAGTGGCTATTTTATTTATGTTTACGCTTAACTTCGTCATAAGAACAGATATTGATGGTCAGAATATTATTTTGTCTGGACAAAAATACAAAGTAAAACTTAGGAGTTTTTGCCTTTTTTTGATTATTTTGCATCAATTATAAAAGGCTCAATCATGACAGAAATCACAGACTATATCACTATGGATTTAAAAGCCATTGACAGCCAAGACACCATTGAATCTGTTCTGGACTTTTTTGATGATTTAATCTTCTCTCATTTCCCGGTGGTGGAGAACGGAACCTACATTGGCAACATTGCTTTTGAGGATATTGAAACTTTTGATATTGATAAAAAAGTAATTGATTACAAATATACCCTAGAACATTTCTTTGCCACAACAGATATGATTTGGATGGATGTTTTAGAAATTTTCGCAAAAAATAACACCAATCTAGTACCCGTTTTAGACGAAAAAAATAATTACATCGGGTATTATGAAATTGAGGATGTTATTAAAATATTACATGAAACTCCTTTTTTCAATGAATCCGGAGGGATTATTATCATTAAAACAGCAACATTGGATTACTCCATGAGTCAAATCACTCAAATTGTTGAAACAAATAATGCAAAACTGCTAGGCCTTTTTGTATCTGACAAAAATATAGAAAGTGTCCAGATAACCATAAAAATAAGTACTGGTCCCATGAATGAAATCATCCAGACTTTCAGAAGGTATAATTATGAAATCATCTCCGAACATAAAGAGGACAATTATATAAATACCCTAAAGGAACGTTCCGACTATTTGAACAAGTTTCTCAATATGTAATTTACCCACAAATCGGCTTATCGTTAATTTGCGAATCGACCCAATCAAATCGAGTGCTGGCCAATTGAATTATTTAAACAAAAAAATACAACAACGATTAAAAAAAAGAAATGAAAGTAGCCATTTACGGTCAATATTATCAAAATAGCACAGAACCCATTATCAACGATATTTTCGTTTTTTTTAATACGAATAAAGTAGAAATGCACATTGAATCTAATTTCCTGAAAATCCTTCATGAAAAAAAGATTGTAGAAAAAGAATACAAAACATTTTCTTCACACACAGAATTAAATCTAAGTTTTGACATGCTGGTAAGTATCGGTGGTGACGGGACTATTTTGAGAGCAGCAACCTTAGTTCGAGATTCAGGCCTGCCAATTTTAGGAATTAATGCCGGTCGCTTGGGTTTTTTGGCAACGGTCCAAAAAGAAAACATAGCGACATTCATGCAATTTGTGATTGATAAAAAATACACCATCTCCAAAAGATCATTACTGAGCCTTAGCTGTTCTCCAGAAAATGAAGCTATCCAAGACCTCAATTTTGCCATGAACGAAATTTCTGTAAGCCGAAAAGACACCACTTCAATGATTACAATAGATACGTATCTTAATGATGAATTTCTGAATTCCTATTGGGCTGACGGATTGATTATAGCAACTCCGACTGGATCTACAGGTTATTCCCTGAGTTGTGGCGGTCCAATTTTAACTCCAGATGTAAAAAGTTTAGTAATCACACCTATTGCTCCGCATAATCTCAATGCGAGACCGCTTGTAGTTCCAGACGAAACAGAGATTCGACTAAAAGTATCAGGAAGAGAAGATCATTATCTAGTGTCTCTGGATTCCAGAATTGCCTCAATAAAAAACGAATCCATTCTTACAATCAGAAAAACACCTTTTCAGATAAATATGATAGAAATTCCAGAAGAAACCTTCCTGAAAACACTCCGATCTAAATTACTTTGGGGTGAAGACAGAAGAAATTAAATCATCTTTATCAGCCTTGCTTTATACGATTTGCACCATTATTACCGTTTCGAAATAAAAGATCTCCATTCTTTACAATTGACTGCCTATTAAAAAACAGCACAATTAGCGTAATAGGTATTGATTCCTATTGATAATTATTATATTTGCACGCAATTTTTAATTTAATGAACAAAAAATTAACTTTATTTCTATGTTTTTTTTCTTGCATGACAATGCAATCGCAAATTCATGAAATAGGTGTTTTTCTTGGCGGAAGCAACTATATTGGAGATGTCGGACCAACTACTTATATTGCACCAAACAAACCTGCGTTTGGAATACTTTATAAATGGAATAAAAGCCCGAGACATGCATACCGGTTTTCTTATACACAATCAAAAATTGCATCTGATGACGCCGATTCTGAAGAACCCGGCAGATATCTAAGAGGCTATCATTTTGAAAACAATATAAAAGAGCTATCGGCTGGACTTGAATTTAATTTCTTCGATTTCAATCTGCATGACTTTCAAAAAAAGGTCACCCCATATGTCTATTCGGGTCTGAGTTATTTCAGATACGACGAATTATACGTCGATGCTGGTGAAACTAAAAAAGATAAAAACAATAGTTCTTTTGCCATCCCAATGCATTTGGGGATAAAAACAAATTTTGCAACAAATTATGTTTTGGCACTTGAAATTGGAGCGAGATACACATATACAGACAATCTGGACGGAAGTAATCCAGAAAATGAAAATTTGGTACGATTTGGAGATATAAATAATAATGACTGGTATGTTTTTTCGGGTATAACACTTACTTATACCTTTGGAGAAAAACCATGTTACTGTGCACAATAAAAAAATGGATTTACGAGATACGATAGACCGGAATAATTTACCCAAACACTTAGCCATCATTATGGATGGCAATGGACGTTGGGCAAAACAAAAAGGATTTTTAAGAGCTTTTGGTCACGAAAGTGGTTCGAAAACCGTAAAAAAAATCATCGAGGCCAATTTCAATTTAGGAATTGAATACCTTACCCTATACACATTTTCCACCGAAAACTGGAACAGACCAAAACTGGAAGTTGATACTTTAATGAAAGTATTAATCAATGCTTTAAAGAAAGAACTTCCCACCCTTCAAGAAAACAACATCAAAATGAACGCCATCGGTAATTTGGAAAAATTACCTAAATCGGCTCAAAAAGAACTTCTGGCTGTAATTGACAAAACAAAAAACAATACGGGAATGACTTTGACCCTAGCATTAAGCTACGGTTCCAGAGAAGAAATTGTCAATGCAATTAAGATCATTAGTGATAAAGTTAAAAATAATATAATTTCAATTGACGCTATTGACGATTCAATTATAAATGAGCATCTTTACACGCATAATTTACCGGATGTAGATTTATTAATACGAACAAGCGGAGAACATAGGATAAGTAATTTCCTGTTATGGCAAATTGCCTATGCCGAATTATATTTTACCGATATACTGTGGCCGGACTTTAAAGATCAAGATTTATATGAGGCCATCATCAGCTATCAAAAAAGAGAACGTAGATTTGGAAAAACAAGTGAACAAATTAAATAATTTTTTAGTGTTACATAAAAGCATAAAATTAGCCCTTACCCTATTGATTTTTGGAAGTATTTCTCAAATTAAAGCCCAAGACAGAGTCCCTTTTGATCAAGGAAAAAAATACATATTAGGAGATATTGCAATTACCAGCAAAATTAGTTTCAACACCCAAACCGTAATCACTTTTGCAGGTTTGGAGAAAGGACAAGAAATAACAGTTCCTGGAGAAGAAATTAGTGGCGCCATAAAAAAGCTGGGGAAACTGGGCCTGTTCGATGAAATTTCATTTTATGTAAACAGAATCCAAAACGACAGCATCTATTTAGATTTAGAAATTCAAGAATTACCCAAAATAAACGAGGTGAAATTTGTCGGCGTTACCAAAAGTAAAACCGAAAGCTTTATAAAAGATAACAATCTTACTAAAGGCAAAATAGTTAATGAGAATTTAATCACAACTACAAAAAATTACATCGAGAATAAATACAAAAAGGAAGGCTATTTTAATGCCAAAGTAAATATCAATACCCCCCAAGACACAACACAAATCAACCAAGTAAATATGCTTGTGACTGTTGATAAAGGAGAAAAAGTAAAAATTCATGAAATCGATTTTGTCGGAAACACTAAGCTTTCGGATGAAATACTTCGTGGCTCTATGAAAGAAACAAAACAAAAAAACTTCTTTCATATCTTCAAAAAATCAAAATTCATAAAAGACAAATACAAAACTGACCTAGAAAGCGTAATTGCCACCTACAAAGAAAAAGGGTATCGTGATGCCAGAATTCTGAACGATTCCGTTATTTATAACAAAAACGAGAATGCTTTATCCATTAAAATAAATGTAGAAGAAGGAGAGAAATATTACTTTGGAGACATCAAATTTTTAGGAAACACGGTATATACTGATCAGGGATTAAGCCGAATGTTAGGCATTAAAAAAGGAGACACCTATAATGGCGTACTCCTTGAAAAAAGAATTGCCGATAAGTCTAAACCTGATGGCGAAGACATTACCAATTTATATCAAAATAATGGTTATTTATTTTCTAATATAAATGCTGTTGAAGTAAAAACTGTTGACAATACCATTAATTTCGAAATTAGAATAACCGAAGGTCCAATTGCCTATTTTAATAAAATTACAGTTGTTGGAAATGATAAGACAAACGACCACGTAATTTATAGAGAACTTAGAACGAAACCGGGCGAGAAATACAGCAAAGAAGAATTAGTAAGAACTATTCGAGAAATTGGACAATTAGGATTCTTTGATCCAGAATCAATCAATCCCGAATTCAAAAATGTAGATTCAGGGGCAGGAACAGTAGATATCGAATATCAACTGGTAGAAAAGGGAGCCAGCCAAATCGAACTTCAAGGAGGTTACGGTGGAAGTGGATTTGTAGGAACTCTGGGTTTATCTTTTAATAATTTTTCTGCCAGAAACATGTTTAACAAAGATGCTTATAAACCCCTTCCTATGGGAGATGGGCAAAAAGTAGCTTTGCGTTTACAAGCCAGCACCTATTACCAAACTTACAGTCTTTCGTTTTCAGAACCTTGGTTTGGAAAGAAGAAACCGGTACAATTCAGTTCTTCGCTATCCTATAGCAAACAATATTTGCAGAATTACCAAAACCAAAAAGCAGATAAAAGCAAAAGTTTCAATATCCTAACTTTGTCCACCGGGATAGCCAAAAGACTAACGGTTCCAGACGACTTCTTTGTTTTGTCCCAATCAGCGAGTTACCAACATTACAATTTACATAATTATTACACCGGATTATTTACCTTTGGAAATGGAGATTCCAGAAACCTTGCCTATACTGTAGCATTAACAAGAAGCAATAAGGGAGTCAACCCTATTTTCCCTACTTATGGTTCGGAATTTAGCGTTTCGGCAAAACTTACTTTGCCTTATTCTTTGTTTAACGGAATTGATTATGCCGATTTAGAAAATCAAGAAGAATATAAATACACTTATTCCGGTTCCTCCTATGCCGACTCGAATGGGGCAATTGTAAATTCAGGTGACTATTTGGAAGAAATTCCAAGCGGAACCAACCCAACCCCAAATAAGGTTGATACTTATCAAGAAGCAGCTGCGGATCCTGCAAAAGTGGATCAACAAAAATATAATTGGTTAGAATATTACAAAATTAAGTTCAAAGCGGATTGGTATACAAAAGTTTATGGTAAATTAGTATTCCGAACTTTGGCAGAATTTGGATTCTTAGGTGCATACAATCAAGACAGAGGGATCGTTCCTTTTGAAAGGTTCTATATGGGTGGAGATGGAATGGCCAACTATTCGATGGATGGAAGAGAAACCATTCAGTTAAGAGGATATCCAAACAACTCACTGACGCCGGTAAACGATAAAGGAGAGCAAATTGGAGCAACCGTGTTCAACAAATTCTCTATGGAATTACGTTATCCTATAACATTAAAAGCTGCGGCTTCTATTTATGGGTTAGCCTTTATAGAGGCGGGTTCATCATATGCATCTCTTGCTACTTACAACCCATTTGAGTTGGGTCGTTCAGCAGGTGTAGGATTACGAGTATTTATGCCCGCATTTGGTTTATTAGGAATTGATTTCGGATATGGATTCGACAGCTTACCCGGATTATCAAAACCAAACGGATGGGAAACCCATTTCATCATTGGCCAGCAATTTTAAAAAAATTGATATAAAATTTTTCTAATACAGTAAAGTTATGAGAAAAGAATTTTTATTTATATTTTTAGCATTCGTTGTAACGAATACAATAAAAGCGCAAACAAAAGGAAATAAGGTAGGATATATCGATATGGAGTATATTTTACAAAATGTACCCAATTATACAGAGGCTACGATTCAATTAGAGCAAAAGGCTCAAAAATGGAAGCAAGAAATAGAAGTAAAGAAAATAGAAATCAAGAAGCTTACTGAGGCTTTAAAAGCCGAAAAGCCATTATTAACGAAAGAGCTTATTGAGGAAAGAGAATCAGATATTAAGTTTCTTGAAAATGAAATATTAGATTATCAGCAAAAAAGATTTGGAGCAAATGGCGACTTAATACACCAGAAAACAGCCCTTGCAAAACCAATACAAGATCAAGTATTTACTGCTGTACAAGATATTGCAGAAGCAAAAAAATACGACATTATATTCGACAAATCGTCTGACATGTCCATCCTATTCGCTGCCAAAAGATTTGATATCAGCGATCAGGTTTTAAGAGTTATAAACAAGACCGAAAAAAGAGAAAAGCTAACAAAAAAACAGCTTGAAGCAGAGGAAGCCTTAGCAAAAAAAGAAGATGCAATTGATGAAAATCCAGTTTTATCCGATCGACAAAAAGCTCTGGAAGAAAAAAAAGCCGCCAGAGAAAAGCTTATTGCTGACAGAAAATTAGCTCTGGAACAAATCAAAAAGGAAAATGATGCCAAAAGGCAGCAAGCTGTAGCCGATAGGGAAGCCAAAAAAAGCGGCACGGTTTCTGCCCCAGTTAAAACTGAAGAAAATAAAGCGAATACAACTTCTACAAACGAAGCCGAAGCCGCTGCAAAAAAAGCACTCGAAGCGGCCAGACAAAAGCAAATCGATGATAAAGCAAAGGCTACAGCAGAACGCAATAAAGTCATTGAAGATCGCAAAAAAGCTTTAGAAGAAAAAAGAAAAAAAATACTTGAAGAAAGAGAAGCTATAAAAAAAGCGAATGAAGAAAAACGATTGAAAACTATCGAAGAGAATGACGCTGCAAAAAAAGCTAAAGAAGAAGAAAAAATAAAAGAAAACACAAACCCTAATTAATAAATATTTTAAAACGATGAAACAAATCAAAACTTTACTAATTGCTGCAATACTTTTTTTAGGAGCATCCCAGGTTGTTAATGCTCAAGCAAAAGTAGCTCATGTTGATGTAAGCGAAATTATGACAAAAATGCCAGCTATGATGGATGCTCAAAAACAATTGGAAAAATTGAGCAGTACCTATGATACTGACTATAAAAAAATGGTTGAAGAATACCAAGCAAAATTAAAAAAATACGAAGCAGAATCTCCAACTGTCACAGATGCAATAAACGCAGAACGTTCTAAAGAAGTTCAAGATATGCAAAAAAGAATTGTTGACTTCAGAGACAATGCGCAAAAAGAACTACAACAAAAAGAATCTGAAATCGTAAAACCATTAATGGAAAAAGTAAGAGCTTCTATCCAAAAAGTAGGAAAAGCAAAAGGTTTCCAATATGTAATGGATGGATCAACTCTTATTCTTGCTGACGGTCCAAACTTGACTGTAGACGTAAAAAAAGATTTAGGTTTTTAATAAAAAATTACTTTAATAAAAAATTACTGCTTATCTAATTTATTTGGATACAGCAGTTTTTTTGCTTCAATAATTATTTAGGAAAATTAAACTGTAGGACTTAACTTTGTTTTTATGTACAATAATCAACCGATAGGTATTTTCGATTCCGGCATTGGAGGAACATCCATATGGGCAGCAATCCATGAATTACTTCCAAATGAAAAAACCATCTATCTTGCCGACAGCAAAAATGCACCTTATGGACAAAAAACAAAGGACGAGATTATTGCATTGAGCATGAAAAACACCGATCTCTTGCTCAAAATGAATTGCAAACTAATTGTAGTGGCTTGCAATACGGCGACCACCAATGCCATTAAAGAGCTAAGAGAAAAATATCCGGTTCCTTTTATTGGGATTGAACCTGCGATAAAACCGGCTGCTACCCATTCAAAAACGCAAACTATTGGGATTCTGGCAACACAAGGAACACTAAATAGCGAACTTTTTAACAAAACAATACAGAAGTTCCAAAACACCAAAATTATTGAGCAGGTAGGCCACGGATTGGTCCAACTCATTGAAAACGGAGATATCAATTCGCCAGAAATGACACAATTACTACAATCCTATCTCACCCCAATGATTGAGGCCAATATAGACTATTTGGTATTGGGATGCAGTCATTACCCATACTTAATCCCCCAAATTAAAAAGATTCTCCCTTCTCACATTCAGATTATCGATTCTGGTGAAGCAGTGGCCAAACAAACCCAAAATATATTGAGAGAAAAAGTAGGTTTTTCATCAACAGAAAAAAGCGACCCAATTTTCTACACCAATACCAATCCAAAAGTATTAACTGAAATTTTAGGAAATAAATATACTGTGATAGAAAAAGATTTTTAATTTATTCGATTTTTCTTTTTACAAACCAAATCCCATCTAAGCTTAAATTAAGAGACAATTTGTGATAATTTTCCTTGATAAGTCCATCACTGATTTTTCCTTTTTGCCCATAAGAATAAGAAATATTCAAAGCCGAAAATGTATTCTCCAAAGGCAGGGAAACTCCAATAGAGAAAGACATATTATTGATTCTTTGGTTGTCAACCTCCAAATAGCCCCTGTCATAATTCAACCCTGTTGCATATTGAATTCTATCCAGATAATTTCTGGGTTGCTTTAACCTGCTATAGGAGAAACCCAATGCAAATTTATCCTGATTTACAAAAGTTCCATACAAATCGGACTGATTGGTGGTATTCCACAAACCCTTTTCATAATCAAAAGTCAGATTTAAGTTATTTTTAAAGACTTTACTAAAACCCACACCAATTTCCAACGGCATATAATAATCATCCGTATTCGATTGAAGATTTGACTCAATAGTTGAAGTCCCCGAATTACTTACTATAGAAACCGACTGCACTTTTGTAGCACGAATTTTTGTTGGTGATTTTAAATTTGTACCTAAAGCAAAAGTAGAATCAACTTTAAACTGAGCACCCAAAATTGGTCTAACTCCATTGAAATTTGTTGCTTTATAAATGGAGACTACCGAATTAGAAATGGTATAATCCCTATCATCAGTGGTATTCCCGAAAAGAAAAGAAGCCGAAATTCCTAAGGCAAGTTTTTTATTTATTTTGTATCCATAAGAAACATCAAAATCATTCAATCCTCCGGATCCAGCAACATTCAAAGTATAGGTTTCCTGACTATCCTGAATTGGCAGTTTCAAATCGGAAATCTTAAAGGTTGAGCTCGAATAGGGTTTCAAAGCTACACTAAAAGCCGATTTTGGGGTGATTGGAAAAGCAAAAGCAATATGGGAAAACTGAAAATTATTTCTATTTTCCTTTTTTGAATCGTTTTCGTAAATGGATACTATTGCTTTACCCCCAACATCGAAAATAAAATGATTTTGATTCATGAATGCCAAAGAAGCCGGATTAAGATTGTTGATAAAATGATCCGAAGGCAAAGCTATTCCCGATGAACCAATAGAAGGAATTGAACCAAAATCTGAGTCGTATAAACTACCTAATCCATAAAGAGAATAGGGCGAACTGGAGATACTCTGCGAAAACGAAACTATCGTTGCAAAAACAAATAAACCCGTGTACACTATTTTATTTTTCATCTAATAAGTAATATAATAAATTTTCAATTTCATTTTATTGTTGGCATTATTCTGATCGCCTAAAACGATTCTATTAACCGCTTTCGATATGCTTGGAAACGTAAGAATTAATGAGGATTTCGAATCCGTTTGCTTTAGCATTTCACTTTGTAAAAAAGCTCCAATTGAAATTTTATACCCAATATTTTCATTAAACTGGTCTTTTGAATTATTCAGAATAGCATAAACGGCATTTCCATCCGAATTTTTAAGCGTTCCTTTTACCCTATTCAATTTATCCCCAACATATACACCTAGCGAATCTACCAAAGGATAGGAATTGGAATACGAATTATTTACGGGTTTTATGATTAATTCCGCATCAACAATAACTCCCTTTTCTGCGATATACTTCAATTGTTTCATATTAGGAAAATCCAACCGGCAGGCAATTCCCGTTCCAGATTGAATAAAGGCTTTATTCCCAGTTTGGAGACTTGATAACTTGCTTGAAGTGATAGGCAAATTTTGAATAAGCGTGCCCGTCCTATCCAAAGTAATGTTGTTAAATTGTTTGGATGCGTCAAGAATCGTAAAGCTTTTAACCAACGAAGTCTCAGTGTCGCCTTGGAATTTTGAATAATACAATCGG
>Ga0137355_1000121_pt1 | contig 11547 bp, 11 predicted proteins | sample EasRivERMLT800_2_FD_104763 | JGI IMG/M metagenome (GOLD analysis project Ga0137355, IMG submission 104763) | Soil microbial communities from meander-bound floodplain in the East River, Colorado, USA - East River MetaG ERMLT800_2 | ecosystem: Environmental > Terrestrial > Soil > Floodplain ... | reverse complement strand
TCGGACATTATAACCGATTTGATATTTTTGATTTGAGAGTGAATATTGCGCCAACAAGAAAGATTACTTTTATTGATAATCACGAGGAGTTTAACAAGAGATAATCCGGCTAACCCCCTTCAGTCCCGATAGCTATCGGGATAAACCCTGAAGGGGTTAAATAATATTAAAAACATAAAATTATGCAAGAAAAACATAGCGACGATGTAATTGGTCGCGCCAGAGTAAAAGACACTCCCGAACTCGAAGCCTACTACAAAGAATTAGAAACCCTGGGCGCAGGTGCACTTTGGACTGTTGCCAATGATATCGAACCTTGGGAACCCAGAACCTCCTCCGTTCCGATGTTATGGAAATACGATGATTTAAGGGAATTGGTTTTAAAATCATCCGAATTGGTAACCCCCGAACAAGCGGGCAGGCGTGTAGTGTACTTGGTGAATGACAAACGCAAAGATGTGAGCGCCGCTGTGGGTTGGCTTTACACTGGAATTCAAGTGACGCGTCCGGGAGAAAGTACTTCGGCGCATCGTCACAAAGCGTCTGCTTTGCGATTTATCATGGAAGGAGAAAAGGGATATACGGTTGTTGATGGCAATAAAATTATGCTTGAAGTCAATGATTTTGTAATCACACCCAACTCTACATGGCACGAACACGGTGTTGAAGAAGGGGGTAAAACCTGTATTTGGCAGGATGGACTGGACATCCCTTTGGTAAATGCTTTGGAGGCCAATGATTATGCGGTTTACGATGGGAAACAACCTTTAGTTGCTGCGGTCAATCATTCTCCAATGACCTATGGAGGTGCGGGATTATTACCGGCAGATACGCACTGGGAAAAACCGTATTCGCCTTTGTTTAAATATTCCTGGAAATCGGTATATCCCGCACTTTTGGAAGCGGCAAAAGTAAATGAAGGGTCGCCTTATGATGGAATCCTGATGCATTATTCGAATCCAAAAACGGGCGGGCATGTGATGCAAACCATGGGGGCATCGATGCAATTGTTGCGTCCTGGTGAACACACCAAAGCGCACAAACACACTGGTTCTTTCGTTTATCAATGTGCCAAAGGACATGGCTACTCTATTATTGGAGGGAAACGATTTGACTGGAAAGAACGCGATATTTTTTGTGTACCTTCCTGGGTATATCATGAACACGTGAATCTTTCGGATACAGAAGATGCCTGTTTGTTTTCGTTTAATGATTTGCCTGTAATGGAAGCGCTTGGACTGTATCAAGAGAAAGTGTACGAAGAAAATAATGGATACCAAAAAATAGAATAATTTTCTGGAGCTATTTCCCGCTGTCCGCTATATCTTTTTCTGTTTGCCGAAAAGGCGAACAGAAAAAGGATGCCGCTTCCATCGGGGCTAAGGGCTATAGAATTTTAAATCTAATTAAAATGAATTATTTCGATCAAGAAACAGAACGTTTACTACTAAGAAAATTAACCATTCAGGACGTTGAGACTTGGACGCCGTTTTTCATTAATAATGATCTACTCCAATTCGTTGGAGTTGATATGACTTTAGAACCCGAAAGATTAGCAACTGATTGGATAAATAGACAGATCCAACGCTATGAAGAAGAAGGTTTTGGACATTTAGCAATAATTGAAAAAGCTACTGGAAATTTCGTAGGAATGAGCGGTATTATTCCACGACAAGTGGATGAGAAAAAAGAATTTGAAATTGCCTATTCATTAAAACAAGAATATTGGGGCAAAGGGTTTGCCTCTGAAATAAGTTCCAATTTGAAGCAATTTGGTTTAGCTAACAATATTTCAAAACGATTTGTTTCTATTATTGACAAAGGAAATACAGCTTCAATACAAGTGGCTAAAAAAAATGGAATGACCATCTTATACGAAACAGTATATTTGGGAATGGATGTGTATGTTTATGGATTTGACAGCAATTAACATGAAATTTAAAACTTTAGAAAACACCACAACTGAAGATATATTAGCAGTATTCAATTTATCTTTTCTGAACTCCATTGCACCTTTTCAACTCACAAAGGAGGAATTTGAATTTAAACTCAACAACGACAGTATTAAACTGGAACTCTCAGTGGGGGCTTTTATAGATAATAAATTGGTTGGTTTTATTCTACATGGAAAAAATCGCATTAATAATCAAAGCGTTGCTTATAATGCCGGGACTGGAGTTGATCCAAATTTTAGAGGTAACAAAATCATTTCCAAACTCTATGATTTTGTGATTCCTATTTTAAAAACTAATGGTGTCACTAAAATGCAACTCGAAGTAATTTCAGAAAACACCAATGCTTTGCCTATTTATAAAAATGTTGGTTTCAAAATTGATCGGGAACTCAATTGTTACAAAGGAACTTTAGAACCAAATGGCAACAGTGCACCCGAAATACGTGAATTAACCGAATATGATTGGCAAATAATGGAATCCTTTTGGGATTGTCAACCTTCTTGGCAAAATTCAATCACCGCAGCCGAGAATTCATTTAACAACAATATTTCAATAGGGATTTATGACAAAGAAATGCTATTGGGGTATATGATTTACAATCCAATTTCAAACAAAATTCAACAATTGGCAGTCGATAATAAACATAGGAGAAAAGGATTAGGAAGAGAACTTTTGCAATATGTTTCTAAGAATAACAATAAAGAGTTATTACTCAATAATGTTGATACAGCTTCAAAAGCTACAACCTCATTTTTACTATCTTTAGGACTTAAAATAAAGATAAAACAATACGAAATGAGTTTTGAAATGTAATATTTCTTTCAAACAAAACTAACAATCATAAAACAACAAAATGAAACTACTTACTTATAAAACAAAGGACTCTGAACCGAGGTTGGGATTTATTCACAACAATCATGTAGTGGATATGGAAGATTTTGGGGGAATCTCCAATTTCCCATTACCCAATGACATGCTCGAATTGATTGACATGGGCTTTGAAGTAATTGACGAAATCAATGATTTATTGGGAAACACCAGAGCCATCGATTTGGAATTAATTTCGTATCCAATGGACCAGGTTACTTTTTTGGCCCCAATCGAGAAACCACGAAAAAATATTATCGGAATCGGTTTAAACTACACCGAACACGTTGCCGAAAGCGCCAGAACTTTGGATACTGCTCATGAATTGCCGCAAAAACCTGTAATTTTCTCCAAACCACCAACTACGGTGACCGGAACCAATACGGAAATCTTGCACAACCCAAAACTGACACAGCAATTGGACTGGGAAGTGGAATTGGCGGTTATCATTGGCAAAAAAGGAAAATACGTGCCCAAAACGGATGCCATGGATTATGTTTTTGGCTATACCGTAATTAATGATATTTCTGCCAGAGATTGCCGTCGTTCAGGACAATGGATTGTTTCCAAAGGTCAGGATACTTTTGCGCCAATGGGACCTGTTTTGGTAACCAAAGACGAGATTCCAGATCCGCACAATTTGAATTTATCATTAAAAGTAAATGGAGTTGAAAAACAAAACTCGAACACCAAATTCATGCTTTTCAATATCAATGATTTGATTGAAGATTTAAGCACTGTTTTTACGCTTGAACCGGGTGATATTATTGCCACAGGAACTCCTTCAGGTGTTGGTGCCGGACGCAATCCTCAGGAATGGATGTGGAATGGCGACGTAGTGGAAGCAACCGTTGAAGGAATTGGGACTATTGTGAATACGGTTAAGGAGATTTAGTTCTTTTAGAGTATAGATAAAAGAAAATAGAATATAGACATTGTGAACCTTGCGGGAGCCTTTGTGTTCTTTGCGGTTAAAAAAAATAAAAATGAAAAAATACCGTATAGGTCAAATCGTACCATCCTCCAACGTGACGATGGAAACCGAAATACCAGCTATTTTCCGTTCCCGTGAAACCATTTTACCCGAACGATTTACGTTTCATTCCAGTCGTATGCGAATGAAAAAAGTGACTAAAGAAGAACTCGAAGCCATGGATGCCATGAGTCTGAAATGCGCACAGGAACTTTCCGATGCCCATGTGGATGTAATGGGTTACGCGTGTTTGGTGGCAATCATGAGTATGGGTCGAGGCTATCATTGCGTTTCAGAAGTGAATTTGCACCAGGAAACAGTTGCCAATGAATTTCCTACGCCTATTGTGACCAGTGCAGGAGCATTGATCAACGGACTAAAAGTTTTGGGAGCCAAAAAAGTGGCGATTATCACGCCTTATATGCGTCCGCTAACCGATATGGTGGTGGATTATATTGAGCACCAAGGTTTTGAAGTGGTCGATTCTATTGCCCTTGAAATTCCCGATAATCTCGAAGTGGCGGCACAAAATCCGATGAACTTGTTGGAAATCTACAAACGTTTAAATTTGGAAGGAGTTGATGTATTGGTGGCTTCGGCCTGTGTGCAGATGCCGTCTTTGGAAGCGATTGACTTAATTCAAAAGGAAATTGGCATTCCGGTTACTTCGGCAGCCGTTTGTACCACTTATGAAATGATGAAAAAGCTGGGTATCGAAGCCAAATCCGCTATCGGTGGAGAATTGCTGAGCGGAAAATATTAAATTTAATCCAATCTATAAATTATAACCCGTTGAAAATGCTTTTTATAAAAAGTATTTCCAACGGGATTTTATATTTTTAAAACGAAATTATATAAAAGTTTCTGTGTTCTTTTCGAAGTAATCCAAATCGGTATGGAATGTTTCTTTTAATTTCCAGAGTGCCAGTAAAGAAGCTAGAGAAAGAATAGCACCGACAATCATTCCCGATTTTAGGATATCACCGTCGAAAATGCGGTCCCTGAAAAAACCGTAAATAATGATGATAAGCGGCAGTGAACCGCGGACAAAGTTTGGAACAGTGGTAGTTACTGTAGCCCGAATGTTGGTGCCGAACTGCTCGGCGGCGATGGTAACAAACAAGACCCAATAGCCCACAGAGAATCCCATAATAAAACAAAGGGTGTAGAAAGTAGTGGCTGTGATCCCAAATGCATTTAGATAAACAAAAACCATGATGAGGTTTAATACCAGGAACAGCCCCATTATCTTTTTTCTGCTTTTCAGCCATTGGCTCAATAATCCCGAAGCAATATCACCAAAAACCAACCCAGTGTAACACCAAGCGATGGCTTTTCCGGCAAGGATGGTTTCGGCACCTTGAACTCCCAATGCTTTGGCAAATTCTGGAGAAAAAGTAATCAATACGCCGACTAAAAACCACAGCGGAATTCCAATGAGAATGCACAGTAAGTATTTTGAAAATCTCTTTTTATTTTTAAATAAAGAAAGGAAATCCCCTTTCTTTTCTTCGCTTTGCTGTACTTTTTTGAACATACCCGATTCGGTGATGCTGATTCTCAAAAGCAGTAACAGGATTCCCAAAACGCCACCGGCATAATAGCACAAACGCCAGTCCTGGAAAATTTGATAAACCAAGTAGGCGGCTACTGCTCCGGAAACTCCCACCGAAGCCACGATCATGGTTCCATAACCTCTTTTTTCTTTCGGGAGAGATTCTGTTACCAGCGTGATACCGGCACCCAATTCGCCCGCAAGACCAATTCCCGCAATCAGTCGCCAGAAAGCATATCCATCAATTGTGGTTACCATTCCGTTGGCGATATTAGCGACAGAATAAATCAGGATAGAACCAAACAAAACGGAGATTCTTCCTTTTTTATCGCCCAATATTCCCCAAAGAATACCCCCGAACAGCATTCCAAACATTTGCATTCCGATTAAGTATTCTCCCTGATCCCGAATGGCATCGCCTGTGATTCCTAAATCTTTTAGGCTGTCGGTACGAACGATTCCGAAAAGCAGTAAATCATAAATATCTACAAAATAGCCAAGAGCGGCCACAATCACTGCGGTATTGAGAATAGAAGTCGAACTTTTTGTTTTAAATAATGAACTGTCTTTCATTTGGTTATTTTAAGATGCATCAATAAGTCGGTTTGTTCCTCATCGCCTAAGATGAAAAGGTGTTTGTCAAATTCGATAAAACCATTTTTTCGATAAAACTGTAAGGCTCTGTGATTTTCTTCCCATACGCCAAGCCAGACAGTGTCGATTAGCATTTGTCGCCCTATTTTTATGGCCTCGTCTAATAGCAGTTGCCCCACTTTTTTTCCATGAAATTCCTGTGACACATAGATGCGTTGAATCTCCAAAGCATTTTTGTCGCTGTTTTCAGTTTGGGCACTCCCAAAATTGAGTTTAAGATATCCAACGGTTTGGGTACCGGAAGTGGCGAGATAAAACTGGGAATTGGGATTGTTTATTTCTGCGGTTAATTGTTCTGAACTGAAGTTTTCCCGAACGTATTCGTTCATGTTTTCGGGAGTATTTACAGCAGCAAAAGTTTCGATAAAAGTTTCTTTGCTGATGTGTTGTATGGCTTCAAGATCGGATAGGGAAGCTTTTCTTATTTGAATTTCGGTCATAAGGTTAAAAAGAGTGGTTTGATTGGCTTTTAAACTCAAAAATACACAAATAAATCGTGAGAAGTGAATAGTGAATCGTGAGAAGTGAATTGTTTACGATATTTTATTTACCCAAAAAGCGAAGTTCTAAATTTAGAACCGCTGCTATAATTACTTAGTGATTTGAACTATTTATTATTCACTACTCACTATTCATTTGATTGATACAAATTATCTATGGAACCATTAAACAATTCAATTCAGCTCATCTCTTTTGTTGATTTCAATTTGTACTTTTGAAATCAATAATAAAAGTATCCACAAACCGTATATGAAAATTGTAATATCGCCTGCCAAGTCCTTAAATTTTGAAAAAGAGTTACCAATCACAATACATTCAGAAGCTTCATTTTTGAAAGAGGCGAGACAGGTTCATAAAGTTTTAAAACAAAAATCACCTGAAGCTTTATCAGAGTTAATGGCTATTTCGGGGAAATTGGCCGACTTGAATTGGCAACGCAATCAGGATTGGAAAACCCCTTTTACACCGGAGAATGCCCGTCCGGCAATTTTTACTTTTGATGGAGATGTCTATACTGGTTTGGATGCCTATTCGATTCCAACCGAAAAGATAACTGTTTTGCAAGACAAATTAAGGATTTTATCGGGATTGTACGGGCTTTTAAAACCGTTGGATCTGATACAGGCCTACCGACTGGAGATGGGAACAAAATTACCTGTTGGTGACCATAAAAATTTATATGAATTCTGGAAAACCACTATCACAAAGGAATTAAACAAAGAGCTTCATAAAGACGAATTATTTGTCAATTTGGCTAGTAACGAATATTTTTCGGCTGTCGACGTCAAGGCTCTGAAAGTGCCCGTTATTACGCCGAATTTTAAAGATTATAAAGACGGAAAACTAAAAATGATCAGCTTTTTTGCCAAGAAGGCGAGGGGAATGATGGTGCGTTATATCATCGACACCAATGCAGAAACAATAGACGATTTAAAAGGTTTTAATTATGAGGGCTATCAATATGATGCCAATTTATCCAAAGGGAATCATTTGGTTTTTACCCGATAGGAAGAACAAAGAGCAGTTTTTAGTAATCAGAAGGCAGATTGCAGAAAGCAGTAAACAGATTTTGAATTTTTACAGCGTATTACCAGAAAAAACGAAACCCGAAACCCGAAATCAAATCGATTTCGGGTTTCGTTTTTTCTGCAATCTGCAATCTGCAATCTGCAATCTGCAATCTAAAATTTAATGCATCGCATCGGCAGGGTTGATTTTATTTTTCCCTTTTTTGAATAGGAACATAATCGGGATACAGCATAGAAACATGATACCCAGATATAGAAAAATATCCATATATGATAACACGGTGCTTTGTTTCAATACCGAATAATCGATAACCTGATAGGCTTTTTTCAAAGATTCGTTGGCACTATATCCTTTAGACATAAATCCCTTTTGCAAAAGGGCAATACGTTGTTGTACTTCAAATTTTGTGGTGTCCAGATGAGAAAGCAAATCCACCCGATGTTTTTGGCTGAATCTTGTGATTCCAGTAGTTATAATGGCAATACCAAAAGACCCTCCCAATTGTCGCATCATTCCTGTAAAAGCGGCTCCTTCACCAATATTTTTTCCTTTTAGGGTAGAAAGCGATAAAGTGGTTATTGGTACAAAAAGTAACCCTAATCCAATCCCTCTTAAAATTAATGGCCAATAAAGATGCTCTGTACCTGTATTTGGAGTCATTCTATGATACATCAGAAGCGTAAATAAAAAGAAAACGAAAAATCCAAGAGACACCATATAGGCCTGAGGAACCCCTCTTTGAATCAATTTACCAATAATTGGCATCATGAAAGCCGTGGTAATAGAACCCGGGATAAGCAATAATCCAGCATCGGTAGCGGTCCATCCTAAAATGGATTGCGTATAGATGGGGATAATTAGCGTAGATCCGTAGAGCCCAAATCCTAAAATAAAACACATTATGGTTCCAATTCTAAGATTTTGATCCTTTAAAACACTTAAATTTACAATTGGGTACTTATAAGTTAATTCTCTCCAGATAAAAAAGAGCAACCCAAAAACAGAAATAACACTTAAGCCTGTAATGGTGTTGTTATTGAACCAATCGTCCTGTTGCCCATGCTCCAAAACATATTGCAACGAGCCGATGAAAGCCGTCAAAAGAAAAATTCCCAACCAATCGACCTGGTTCGATTTTAGTTTCTCACCATATTTTGGACTTCTTACGAAAGTAAATGCCAATATGGTTGCAATAATACCCAATGGGATATTGATGTAAAAAATATAAGGCCATGAAAAATTATCTACCAAATATCCTCCTAATGGCGGACCCAAAGTAGGTCCCACAATTACTCCCATTCCATAAATGGCCTGAGCCATTCCTCGTTTTGCAATGGGATAACTTTCGGTTATAATCGTTTGTGCGGTCACTAGCAGTGCTCCTCCGCCCAAACCTTGGATAAACCGGAAGATAATGAGTTCCCATATATTATCGGCGTTACCACATAAAAAGGAGGCCACGGTAAAAATAATAATGGAGACCACAAAATAATTTCGTCTTCCAAATTGTTGCGAAAGCCAACTCGTCATTGGAATCACAATAACATTTGCAATAGCATAAGCGGTAATTACCCAGGCAACATCATTTAATGTGGCGCCAAGACTTCCTCTCATGTTGGTCAGCGCGACATTGACAATAGTGACATCCACAATTTCCAGCAATGCACAAAGCACTGCTGTTATTGTGATGATAACGCGTCTAAAGCCGTATTCTACTAAATCATCTTCTACTTGTGTCATTCTATTTTAAATGTACGTCAACGTCAGCATTCATTCCTGGGCGTAATAATTTTATTTTTTCGGGATCATTGGATGCGTCCAGACTTATTTTTACAGGCAATCTTTGAATGGTTTTCACAAAGTTACCCGTTGCATTATCTGGCGGAAGTAATGAAAAACGGGATCCTGTTGCAGGAGAAAATGACGTAATAGCACCTTCAAATTTATAATCAGGATAAGCATCTACTTTTATAGTTACTTTTTGTCCGATGGTCATTTTGTTTAATTGGGTTTCTTTGAAATTAGCAATTACCCATGCCGAGGTATTATTGATAATATAAAATAAAGATTGTCCGGATTGAACCAATTGTCCTGGTTGAATATCAATTTTTGACACCTGACCGTCAATGGCAGCGGTAACAACGGTATACGATAAGTTTTGTACAGCGGCATCCAATAACGCTTTGGCTCTGCTGATATTTGCGGCAGCGACTTCCGTTTGTTTATTAGAAACCTTCGATTTGGCAATTACAGCCGATTTTTGATAAGCGCTGGCTTTTTCCTGTTGCTGTAAAATGCGAACCTGATTCTCTGCTTCTTGTTTTGCCGCTAACGCCTGTTCGTATTGTTGTTTGGTGATTGTATGATTTTTGTATAAGTTTTCATATCGGTTATAATCACTGGTAATACGACCCAATCTGATTTTTGCCGACTCAATATTTCCGCCGGCCGATTGCACATTGGCATCTGAAACAGAAATACTCGCCATGGCACTTCCAATGTCAGCCTTAGATACCTCAAAACTGCTTTCGGCTCCTGCCAATGCTGCTTTGGCTTCCTCTATTTTTAATTGGTAATCTCTTTTATCTATGGTAAATAAAGTATCTCCTTTTTTTACAAAGTCATTATCATTTACGTACACTTTGCTCACATACCCGGAAACTCTGGGAATAATCGGATTCATTCTTTTCTCGATTTGTGCATCGTCCGTTTCTTCGTGAGCTAGGGAATGCAGGTATTTTGAAACCCCGTAAGTTCCTCCTAATGCAATCAAAGTTATTAGGATAAATATAAATTTCTTGTTTGTTTTTGTCTTTTCCATGAGATAGATGTCTTAGTTTTTTGTTCCGATTGCAGCCGGTAGGTTGAAGGTTTGGGATAGTTGTCCGGTTACTGAAAGCAACTCGTAATATTTTTGAATAACATTTGCTCTGGCCAATGCTTCATTGATTTTTGCCGAAAGTTGTTCTACATCGGCTTCAAGTAAATCATTAGTATCCGAAAGGCCATTGTCATATTTGTCTTTTACAATTCGGTAATTCTCAGAGGCCTGTTCAACTGCTTCATTGTACACTATTTTTTGTTTTAGCGCCAAATCATAATTCTCTATCGAATGCTGCACCTGAACTTTGATGTAATCGGTAAGCATTGTCTCGGAGTTTTTTACTTCGAGGGCACGGCTTTCGGCTATTTTTACCGAAGTATTGTTTTTTAATATCGAACCCAGATCATACGAAAGTCCAACACCAACAAACATGGCGTTTTGCAACGTAATCACATTGTTTAGGTTTAATGCCGTGTAACCGCCTATAAGCGCGAGAGCCGGATAGTAATCGCCTTTGGCTATTTTGATGTTCTCCTGACTGGCTCTTTCCTGCAATCGAACCGCTTCTAAATCTTTATGGTTTTGTAACGCAGGCTGCTCATCTGTTGGTATATTTTCCATTTTAAAATTTGCAAAATCGCTTTCATGGACTTCAATTTGGGTTTTGGGATCCAGTTTCAAAAGTGTAACCAAGGCATAGTTTACGATATTCAAATTATTACTGGCTTCGTCCAGAGACAATTGAATTTTCGAAACTTGCAGTTGTGATTTCAATAAATCATTTCGGGGGATAATTCCATTTTTTTCCAAAGCTGTGAAGTCAATAACGCGTTGTTCCGCTCTTTTCTTATTTTCAGCCAATAAAGAAACTGTTTTTTGGGCTTTGAATAAATCAGCATAATAATTCACCACTTTCATGGCTACCTCTTCTTTGGTTTGAGAAGCATTGGCCGATTGGGCTTGGTATAAATTATCGTAGGCCTTGATGCTGTTTTGTATTTTAAAACCGGAAAAAATAGGATACGTTAGTTTTGCCTGTCCCAGAAATAATTGGTCCGGAAAAGGAAGTTCCCTGGAACCGGTGTCAATATTCAAGTCTACCGTAGCTTTGGTTAATCGACTGTATTCTCCCGAAATTTTAAAATCAGGATACTGATTGTTTTTTACCGATTGCAATTCTTGTTTTTTG
>Ga0137355_1000120_pt1 | contig 11634 bp, 8 predicted proteins | sample EasRivERMLT800_2_FD_104763 | JGI IMG/M metagenome (GOLD analysis project Ga0137355, IMG submission 104763) | Soil microbial communities from meander-bound floodplain in the East River, Colorado, USA - East River MetaG ERMLT800_2 | ecosystem: Environmental > Terrestrial > Soil > Floodplain ... | reverse complement strand
TCACAAAACCGAAGCGATGTTAAAGCCATTGAGAAAACAATTGCATTAAACCAATTGAAAATAGAAGTCGAAAAGACAAAATTATTGCCCGAGTTCGGTGTCAAGTACGATCACATGTTTGCTTTTGGAGAACAACCGCAGCAATTCTCTCTGATGCTCATGGTCAATATTCCTTTTGCGCCCTGGTCGTCAAAAATGAGCAAAGCCAACACCGACAGTTTTCAGATAAAAAATGAAAGCCTGAATTGGCAGAAACAAATGATTTTGAATGAAGCCACCGGCATGATTTCGGGAATGCAAACCGAATTGGCAAACCTGAAAAAGCAATATGACATTGCCGAAAAAAGCATTATTCCAGCATTGCGAAGAAATTATGAAACCGCAATTATTGCCTGGCAGAATAACACTGGCGATTTGTTCGTGGTTCTCGATGCCTTAGAAGCATTAAACATGGCGCAAATTGATACTTTGGATAAACTCCAGACCATTTTAATCACACAGGTTGAGATCGAAAGACAACTGGAAACAAAATAAATATGAAAAGGTTTATAAAATATGGTTTAGTGGTTGTGGTAATTTCTGTTATCGGATTGGCAATTTATTATTTTGTAAATGAATCTAATGATCAACATAATCATATGCATCAGACAGTAGTTTACACCTGTCCGATGCACCCCGAAATTATTCGGAACAAACCGGGTAAATGTCCTATTTGCGGAATGACTTTGATAAAAAAAGTGAGCCGGGAAGATCCAATTAGAGGCATCCCAATTGAAAATCTTTTAAAGCCCACGGATAATTTTATAGTGGGTAATTATAAAACCACAACACCAAAAGATACCACTTTGCAAAGTGAAATAAATTTGCCGGGAATAGTGGTTTACGACCCCAATGCTAATGTGAATATTGCGGCAAGAGTAAGTGGGAGGATAGAAAAAATGTATGTAAATTATAAATACCAGAAAGTAAGCAAGGGGCAAAAACTTTTTGATTTGTACAGCCCCGAATTGCAGACAGAACAGCAGAATTTTATCTATTTAGTTTCCAATGATGCAGATAATATGTCTGTTATTGACGCTTCCAAACAGAAATTATTGCTTTATGGTATGACAAATAACCAAATAAATACATTGGCTTCAGCCAGAAGGACAAACCCCGTAATTTCGATATATAGTCCCGCTTTTGGAATTGTTCAGGGAACAAAAGGCATGACTAAAAACGGAGGAGATGATATGCAAGGCAGCAAGACTACGACAGAGCCTCTAAATATCAAAGAAGGGGATTACATTACAAAAAATGAAGTTGTTTTTAAATTACTGAATACCGATAAAGTATGGGGGATTTTCAATGTTTTAGAAGGTTATAATAGCCTGATTAAAATAAATCAGTCCATTCGCATTTCATCAGAATTAAGTGAAGAGGAATTTATTAGTGCCAAAGTAAATTTTATTGAAACGCAATTTAATTCAATAGATAAGACCAACAGGATTAGGGTTTATTTGAATAATAGCATACTGAAATTGCCCATTGGTACCCGATTGTATGGTATTATAAAAACAAACTCGGTGAGAGCCATTTGGATACAAAAACAGGCATTGGTGAGCATTGGAAATAAAAAAATAGTCTTTATAAAAATGGGGAATGGCTTTAAGGCAACGGCAATAAAAACGGGAATCGAAATCAATGATTTTGTCCAAATTATAGAAGGTATTTCCGTTTCGGACACCATTGCTAAAAATGCACAATATTTAATTGACAGTGAAAGTTTTATTAAGACAGAATAATTTGACGCATGAAAACCCACGCACAGAGATTCCTCTTCCGAAAGCTATCCGATTTGAGGATTGACAGTCCTGCAAGGTTTTTTTGAACCTTGTAGGTATACTTAAGAAAGCGATATTGATTTATAACCCGTTAAAAGTGGTTTTGAACGTATTATAATACGTCTATCAGCGTATTAAAAGTGGTTTGGAACATATTATAATACGTCTGTCAACGTATTAAAAGTGGTTTGAAACGTATTATAATACGTCCATCAACGTATTAAAAGTGGTTTGGAACGGATTATAATACATTCGTCAACGTATTAAAAGTAGTTTGGAAGGTATTATTCGATAGCTAACGGGACATATGGTAATGAAAAATAAAGAAACACATGAAAGCATTAATAAATATCAGTATTCTATTTTTATTATTTACTGTGTTCATAGCCTGTAATACTAAAAATAGCGAAGACCATAGCCTGCATCAACCCAAAGAAAATGTATACTATACCTGTTCTATGGATCCGCAGGTTAAGGAAGACAAGCCGGGTAAATGCCCTATTTGTCATATGGAAATGACTCCTATGAAAAACGAAAATTCGGAAAGTAATGAAATTGCCCTGAGTGCCCAACAAATAAAGTTAGGAAATATTACCACGCAAACTATCGGAGAGACAAAAAACAGTTTAGAAGGAATTTATACAGGTGTTTTAACAATCAATCAGGAAAAGATTAAAATCCTTTCGGCAAGGGCGATGGGGCGCATCGAAAAACTCTATTTCAAGACCACGGGCAATTATATTGTCAAAAATCAAGCTGTTTACGTTTTGTATAGTGAGGATATTGCCATCGCCAAGAAGGATTATTATACCGCTTACAAACTACAAATAATGCCAGGCGATTATGGTAAAAATGCACAAAATATACTTAATGGCGCCAAGAAGAAACTTTTGTTTTATGGATTGTCGAATGCCCAGATTGAAAATATAAAAAATGCGAATGAAGTTTCGCCTTACACTACTTTTTACAGTACATCAAACGGCTATATTTCTGAAATATCGGCCACCGAAGGCAGTTATGTTATGGAAGGTTCCGGGATCCTTAAATTGACTGACTTAAATAGCCTTTGGCTCGAAACACAAGTGAATGTAAACTATGCAAAGAATATAAAATTAGGACAAAATGCAACGGTTTCATTTACCGATTATCCCGAGAAAACCATAAATACAAAAATCGTCTTTATCAATCCGGAAATTAATCCTGAAACGAGAATGCTTTCAATTCGCATGGAAATTCCCAATCCAAAGGTATTGCTTAAACCCGGAATGCAGGCTGTCGCGAGGCTGACACAGTCAAGCCTGAAAGGAGTCTTTATCCCTACAGATGCCGTAATAAGGGAAGAAAATGCCTCTTACATCTGGATTGAAAAGAGACCCGGCGTTTTTGAAAATCGCATGGTAGAAACGGGTATAGAAACCGGTGGTACGATTGAAATTAAATCGGAAATAGATCCGACCAAAAAAGTGGTTATTACCGGAGCCTATGCCATAGACAGCGAATATAAATTCCGAAAAGGAACCAATCCTATGGAAGGGCACAATATGTAAAAACAGAGATTCGGAATCGATTTGAATGTTGAATTGCGCCAAAAGTTAATATGACGATTACAAATGGAATACTACAAAGAACATATTGATGCTATCGTAAAACAATTTGACAGCAATGTTAAAAATGGGCTTGATGAATTGACGATTCAATCGGCGAGGAAAAAATATGGGAAAAATGTTATCAAAGAAACCCATTCGGGAAATATTTATAAAATATTATTCAGACAGTTTAGAAGTCCGTTGGTTTTTATTTTGATTGTAGCTTCGTTGGCTTCTTTTTATCTGAAACAACCAAGGGATGGACTTATTCTTATGATTATAGTTATTATAAATGCGTTGTTCGGTTTTTATCAGGAATGGAAATCGGAAAATATTCTCGCTTCCATTAAAAAGTTAGTGGTTAATAAATGCACTGTAATCAGAAAAGAAAAAATAGCAGAGATATTCGCCGAAGACCTTGTGCCGGGTGATATCGTGCTGCTTTCGGAAGGCGTAGGCATTCCGGCAGATATTCGGCTGATTGAATCTGACGGATTTTCTGTTAATGAATTTATACTTACAGGCGAATCGGTACCTTCTGCCAAAGACAGTTCCTTTGCGGTGGAAAAAAATCTTTCGGTCGCGGAAATGAAAAATTGCGTATTCATGGGAACCACCGTGGCAAAGGGCGAAGCTAAGGGAATTGTTTATGCAACCGGCATAACGACTGAGATTGGAAAAATAAGTTCATCTTCTCAAAAAATTAAATCTATAGATGCACCTATACAAAAGGAAATAAAAGATGTTTCGAAAAAATTGATTTATGCTACATTAGTCATTGGGATTATGCTTTTTGGCACCCGCATGGCACTTAATGATTCCACGGCGGTAGCACTTGTTTTTTCCATCAGTGTTGCAGCGGCCATGGTTCCTGAAGGTCTTCCAACACAGATAGTTATGGCACTTGCAATTGCGGTGGGAAGATTGGCAAAAAGGAATGCCATCGTAAAAAAAATTGCTTCAGCACAAACATTGGGTTCGGCCACGGTAATTGCTTCTGATAAAACCGGGACGATTACAAAAAATGAAATGACAATCACAGGTTGTCATTTCAACGGAATGGTTTTTTCCGTATCTGGTTTTGGATACATGCCAAAAGGAGAAATCCTTAATGCACAAGGAGAAGTTCTAAAAAAGGAATCATTGGGAGATCTGAAAGTTTTTTTCCTTTCGGGATTTCTTTCTTCTACAGGAAAGATAAATCCTCCCGACGAATATCATTCGGGCTGGTATTGTATTGGCGACCCTACAGAAGCCGCATTTGCCACTCTGGCGATGAAAGCGGGTTTTACTTTGGAAGAAGTTATAAAAGACTATCCTTCAGTGGAATCGTTTGCCTTTGATTCTTTTAGAAAGAGAGCCGCTATTATTAGAAAACACCATAAAAAGGTGATCTCATTCGTGAAAGGTTCTTTGGAATCAGTTTTGGAGGTTTCAACAAAAATTATTATCAATGATAAGGTAAGAAAACTGACAGATGAACGCAAAAAGGAAATTATTTCCCTATCGGCTGCATTTGCTGAAAATGCATTACGGATAATTGCTATTGGGTTTAAAGACCTTTCCTATAAAGAAGATTATACAATAGAAGATGCCGAGCAGGATTTAACTTTTGCAGGTTTTGTAACTATGTTCGACCCTCCTCATGAAAACGTAAAAAAAGCTATTGAATCCGTTTTTAAAGCACAGATGAAAATATTTATGATTACGGGTGATAATGAAGTGACGGCAAAAGCCATTGCAAAAAATATCGGGTTAATGAACGAGAATAATGAGTTTCCGGAAGTAATCAACGGGGATTCATTACGGCTCAGGAGTGATGAAGAAGTCTGTTCCTCATTCAATAAGAGAGCAGTCATTTTCTCAAGAGTGTCTCCCGATGATAAATTTAGAATAGTTGACCTCTTAAAAAAACAAGAAGAAATTGTGGCGGTAACCGGTGATGGAGTGAATGATACGTTGAGTCTGAAACGAGCAGATATTGGTGTTGCCATGGGATTAAACGGATCAAAGGTGGCGCAGGAAGCCGCTAATATTATTTTACTGGATGATAATTTCTCAACGATTGTGGTTGCCATCCGCGAAGGAAGAACCATTTTTAGAAATCTTGAAAAAGCGATAAAAGTAAATATATCGGCTAATATTGCCGAATTAACATGTGTTTTGACTGGTTTTGCAGGTTTGTATTGGGGAATAGCCACACCCATAGTTGCGGTACAAATTCTGCTGATCGATATGGTAGGTGAAATGTTTCCGATCTTAATGCTGACCTATGATCCTCCGGAAAAAAATATAATGGAAATTCCACCAAGGAATCCAAAAGATAAAATACTGTCGAAAGAATCTATGGCAGAAATTTTATTTGCCGGAATCGTGATAGGTCTTACCGCATATGGGGCTTTCCTGATCGAATATTTTCATAACCATCATTTGGCCAATCATTATGAAAAAGCAATGACCGTCACCTTTGTTTCGATCATCTTTGGTCAGTATGCCAATATTCTTTCCAAACGAACCCATGGAAATGCATTGGGCAGCTATTTTTTATCCAATAGGAATCTGTTGATGGGTTTTGCCTTATCAATTTGCTGTGTATTGCTTATCGTTTATATGCCTATTTTAAATCTATATTTTCACACCTCCGCTTTATTGCCAATTGATTGGTTATTTCCATTAATATCAGGAGTAATATGTCTGATTGTTTTTGAGTACCGCAAAAGAAGAAAACAACTAAAAGAAGTAACAAAATGATAGAACATCACCAATTAAATACATTAAAGGTAAAATCCTTGGGTATTGATACTTATAGCGAAAACATAATTTTCATGCGAAGTGATTGTCATATCTGTCGATCGGAAGGTTTTACCGCGTTAACACGGGTCATTGTTCATCATGGTGAAAAAATGATCATTGCAACGTTAAACGTCGTGCATTCTGAATTGTTATTGGATAACGAAGCCGGCCTTTCCGACATAGGGTTCGAAAGACTAGATGTTCAGGAAGGTGATTTAATTGCTATATCGCATCTCAGACCTATTGAATCCTTGAGTGATGTCCGGGCAAAAATATATCATAATAAAATTAATGAAAAAGCGTACCATGAAATAGTCAGTGATATAACCGATGGGCTTTATTCATCTATTGAGATTTCGGCTTTCTTGGCAGGATGTGCAGGGGATAATATGGATTTGGAAGAAATTACATGGCTCACCAAAGCAATGATTAGTACCGGGATAAAATTAAAATGGGACAAGAGAATTGTTATGGATAAACATTGTGTCGGAGGTTTGCCGGGAAACCGAACAACACCAATAATTGTCGCAATCATAGCCGCGGCAGGTTTGACAATTCCAAAAACATCTTCACGTGCCATCACTTCTACTGCAGGAACTGCCGATACCATGGAGACCATAACTCCGGTGAATCTCTCCATCGAAAAAATAAAAGAGGTGGTCAGTAAAGAATCGGGGTGTTTTGCGTGGGGACGATTGGCAAAATTGAGCCCCGCCGATGACATTCTTATTGCGGTGGAAAGAGCGCTGGATATTGATAGCTCCGGACAAATGATCGCTTCCGTTCTTTCAAAAAAATCTGCCGTAGGATCAACCCATGTCGTAATTGAAATTCCTTTTGGTGAAACGGCAAAAGTAAGAACACATCATGAAGCATTGAAGTTACAATATTATTTTAAAGCCGTTGGAAATGCTATTAAACTGAATGTTGAGGTATTAATTACGGACGGTTCACAACCTGTTGGTAGAGGGATTGGTCCTGCATTGGAAGCGATGGATGTACTTTCGGTATTGAGAAATCAAGTAGGAGCTCCAATTGATTTAAAAGAAAAAGCGTTGATGCTTTCGGGTGCATTATTGGAATTGTCATCCAAAGTTGAAAAAGGAAGAGGAATTGCAGAGGCAAGAAAAATTCTGGAAAGTGGAAAAGCATATGCCAAGTTTGAGAAAATTTGCCTTGCCCAAGGAGGAATTACCGAACCTACCTTTGCCAAATACAAGATTGAAATCAAATCGGATAGTAACGGAATTGTAACTGCTATTGATAATCGAAAATTAGCTAAGATTGCGAAATTGGCTGGAGCTCCGCATTATCCTTCGGCAGGAATTTATTTCAGTTCACCCATTGGGACAAAAGTACAAGTAGGACAGATACTTTTCACGATTTATTCGGAATCGGAAGGAGAACTCCAATATGCAGAGGATTATTTTAAATTGGTGAGCCCAATAATAGAAATTAAAACCACATAGTAATTTAGTAAGGTGCTAAGGTTCTGAGGAACTAAGAAATTTAAACCAAGATAAATTTGATAATCGAGTCAGTCTATTTCATTTTTAAAACCTTAGCGACTCAGCACCTTATAACTATTAAAATTATTTTTAGATGAAAAAAATATTTTTTGCATTATCAGGAAACGAAAAACTTACCGCATCTCTGGCAGAAAAAGGTCAAGCCGAATTGGGAACGGCAATTATTCGTCAGTTTCCTGATGGAGAAACCTATGTCAAAATCGAATCGGATGTAAAGGAGAAACTCGTGATATTGGTTTGTACGTTGGATCATCCAAATGAAAAATTGATGTCTCTCTATTATTTGTCGCAAACAGCAAAAGAGTTGGGGGCAACATCTGTTTGTTTGGTCGCGCCTTATTTGGCTTATATGCGTCAGGACAAACGTTTTATGCCGGGCGAAGGGGTTACGTCAACTTATTTTGCCAAATTCATCTCCTCTTTTGCTGATTCCCTGATTACTATTGATCCGCATCTGCACAGGAGAAGTTCGTTGTCCGAAATATATACCATTCCAACAACCGTAATTCATGTCGCAGATCTTATCTCAAAATGGATACGCAGCAACATTGAAAAACCGCTGTTGATTGGTCCCGACAGTGAAAGCGAGCAATGGGTTTCTCAAGTGGCACAGCTTGTGGATGTTCCATTTGTCGTTCTTGAAAAAATAAGAAGAGGGGATGAGGAGGTAGAAATATCTGTTCCGCAGGTAAAAAGATATAAAGAGCATACACCGGTTTTAGTCGATGATATTATTTCCACGGCAAGAACCATGATCGAAACGATTGGTCATTTGAAAAAAGCCGGAATGAAAAAACCGGTTTGTATCGGGATTCACGGAATCTTTGCCAACAATGCCTATTCCGATTTGATTGCCGCAGGAGCCAAAGAGGTCATTACTTGTAATACGATTTTGCATGAATCCAATAAAATAGAAATAGATGAAATCCTTTCTGAATCGCTTAACCTCGGTCTAATGTAAACTGATTACCCTTGAAATTTCCCATTCCTTATTCTCAAGTTTCCATATAATAGTAAATCTTCCCACCTTTGAAGGGGCGTCTGCAGGTTCTTGATTATTATGAAATTTATGCAGCCCAATTTCCACAGCGCCAAAGCCTTTAATTGGATATACTTCTATGCTTCCTTTAACCAACTCCCTTGTCACTTTGCCGCAAATATTCCTTTTTGTGGCGTCAATAATGTCCTGTTTAGAAATCATTATCCCACCTTGGTCATGGTAAAATTCAATGTTGTCCGAAAAAAGAGATCCGTACTTATCCAGATTAACGTCACAAGTATTGTAAGCCCCAAAAAACACACTGTCCATTTTAACAATAGTATCATAGAGTTGCTGATTATCCGGTTTGTAATTTTTAGTCAAACGATAACCGCCGTTTTTTGTTGAGGTACAACTTGTCAAAAAAACAGTGATTGTCAAAATCATTAAAACGGATGTTTGTAAATGTTTCATGGTTTTGAAAGTGGTTAAATGAGGGTTGTTTTATCCTTTTATTTTGATTTTTGGAAGTTCTTTCGAAATCATTACGTTTAATAGATCTTCTCTTTCGTTTCCTAAATTTTTAAGAAATGCAGTAATATTTTCTCCGTAACTTCTTTTAGAATATGAATATACAAGTAAAGCTTTTTTATGATTTTCTAATTCAATTTGCTTGTATCTATAAATTATAAATTCCACAACATCCAATTTTCCATTTTTTCCAGAGCTTAACAAACAATCAAGTATACTTTCTTTTCCATCAGGACTATTTATTACGCTAAAATTACAAACTTCATCAGTTTCTTTTCTTTTAGTAAGTTCTTTTACTTTTTGCTGAATCGCATTTTCAACACTTACATCCATTATAAAAACATTTACTGTAATAAGTTGATTAAAATTTTTGACTGTTTCATTTTCTGGTAAATATTCTTGTACGTAATAATTTGGGTTTGGCTTTTCAGACCAAACAAGAGAAAATTTAGTTTTATTAAATTCAATTGGACCTTTTAATCCGATTCTTTCAATCGGTTCATTTTGGATTGTTGAAAATGACATTAATAAAATTGTAGTTAAGTAAAGTAATTTTTTCATTTTTCTATTTTGTATTTATGTTTGATTTTGTTTTTCTGTTCCGCTTGGGCAAAATAGCCACTAACTTATATATAGGTCCGATAAAATTATCCCAAACCACCAAATACGGTTGGATTGGTATAACAGCTATCAGCTTTTTATTTCTCTCACAAACATACCCAATTAATCATAAAACAATTACAAAATTTACGCATAAATTTTTCTTGACAGCGATGAAAACACACTGTTTCCAAAGCGCATCAAGGAAAAGAAAAGCTATTTTAGGCAGACAGAAGCTTGCGTCAGGCCTCCCGAAGACCATTTCAGGCCGTCCGAAGACCGCGTCAGGGCATTATTTTGTCTTCGGACGCCCGATTTTGCACGTCTGAGCCAGAATTGAATGCTTTTGGGATTTAGGATCCATTTTATAAGTTTTTGACCATCTTAAAGTAGGGAAATGGGCAGCCCAACAGAAGAAAATGCTTCGTATATTTGAGTAAAAATAGCATCTTACTAAATGAAACTCTACATAAAGAACATGGTTTGCAACCGCTGCAAAATGGTCGTGCAATCGGAACTGGAAAAAATCGGACTGAAAACCATTTCGGTGGAGCTAGGCGAAGTCGAGTTGTTGCAGGATTTAACAACAAACGAAAAACACGCCGTGGCAAAAATCCTAAGCCAACTCGGATTCGAATTATTGGATGATAAAATTAGCCGAACCATCGAGCGAATTAAAAATCTCATAGTCGATTTGGTTCACCATCAAAACCAAGAACTGAAAACCAATTTATCCGACTATTTGGCCGAACAGCTGATGCAGGATTACAGCAGCTTGAGTAACCTGTTTTCTGAAGTGGAAGGCACCACCATCGAGCGCTATTTCATTGCCCAAAAAATAGAAAAAGTAAAAGAATTGCTGACCTACAATGAATTGACATTAACCGAAATCGCCATGCAGCTCAATTACAGCAACGTGGCGCATTTGAGCAATCAATTCAAAAAAACAACCGGTTTTACACCCAGCTATTTCAAGCAATTGAAAGACAAAAAACGAAAACAGATCGACGATTTATAAATCTTACAAATCATTCCCAAAATTGTGTAACGAAAGAATATCGTTTAGTTCAGACCTTTGTATTGTTAATCTGTTGAGTGTAATTATTCATAACGTCATCGCATCGTCACTTCGAGTGTTTTTGGCTTGAAATAATGTGATTTGAAAACGAAAGTTGTTTAAGCCAAAAATGTATCGAGAAGCATTTTTTGAGCGAGGGTTCTCGATATTTTTTTTAAAGCACAACGTTTTTCTAAAAAAGAAACAGTTGCAAGGCTTTAAAAAACACTCGAACTGACGACAATGACAGCTCTCACAGACTGCATGTCAATAATGTTTTTTTACACTCAACAGGTATTGTTAATTTAAAAACTAAAAAATGACACAAACTTATACAATCACCGGAATGTCCTGCGATGGTTGTCGCTCCAAAGTCGAAAAAACATTGAACGCCATCGAAGGGATCAAGGCCATCGTTACGCAGAATCCGCCGGTAGCGACCCTAACAATGGAGAAACATATTCCAACGGCACAATTGCAGGAGACGTTGTCGGCAGCAGGAAATTATACGATAACCATGGGTGACGAAAGTGAAAACGCACCGGTAAAATCATGTTGTGGCACTCAAAAACCACAGGATAAAGTGGCGCTGCCTGCATATAATATCGCCCAAGGGAAATACTATTGTCCGATGCATTGCGAAGGGGATAAGGTATATGATAAACCCGGAAGCTGCCCTGTATGCGGCATGAATTTGGAGAAGATGCAGGAATTGGGTCCGGTAAAAATGCTCTAT
>Ga0137355_1000119_pt1 | contig 11692 bp, 11 predicted proteins | sample EasRivERMLT800_2_FD_104763 | JGI IMG/M metagenome (GOLD analysis project Ga0137355, IMG submission 104763) | Soil microbial communities from meander-bound floodplain in the East River, Colorado, USA - East River MetaG ERMLT800_2 | ecosystem: Environmental > Terrestrial > Soil > Floodplain ... | reverse complement strand
CTGGAAGCCATTGAAAATGAAAAACAGGGAAAAATAATTAAACCTGAAAAGACAAAAGCAGTAGTTGAAGTTCCTGACATTCTCCAAAAAGAATTGGATGCCGATACATCTTTAGCGGAAGCTTTTCTAAAATTCACTCCGTACAAACAAAAGGAGTTTTTAGAATATATCGAAACGGCAAAACGGGAAGAAACCAAACTTTTGAGAATCGAAAAAATAAAGCCAATGATATTGGAAAACATTGGACTGAATGATAAATACAGATAAAAGGGGAAATTCCAATATTAAAAATTCCAAATTCAAATTCCGAAGCCTCGGGACAAATTCAAAATCCCAATAAAAAAATCCCAAATTCCAATCGCTACAATTGGAATTTGGGATTTTTAATATTGGAATTTAAAAAAACTATTTTTTGCTCAAAGCTGCACTCATTTCCATAGAAATTGAAGAACGCTCCATTTTTAGTTTTCCAGACATCGTTTCGATGATAACCGTTGTATCAGCTAATTCAGAAACTTTTCCATGAAGTCCGCTTTTAGTAATGATTTTATCCCCTACTTTCAAGTTGCTTTCAAATTCTTTTTCGTTTTTGGCTCTTTTTTGTTGTGGTCTGATCATAAAGAAATAGATCACCACAAACATTAATAGAAACGGTGCAAATTGAGTTAATTGTTCCATAATTTAAAATTCTTTTGTTTTAGTTTATAAATATTACATTAATCCACGACCAGTTTTGATCATTTTTTTGTTGGCTGTAAGCTCTTTAACAAGATTATCTAAAATCCCGTTGATAAAAATACTACTTTTTGGAGTAGAATACTCTTTGGCTACTTCTAAATATTCGTTAAGGGTAACCTTTACCGGAATTGAAGGGAATTTCAAGAATTCACAAATAGCCATTTTAAGAATAATGGTGTCAATTTCAGCAATCCTGTCGCTGTCCCAGTTTGGGGTTTTATCCACATATTCTTTGGCCAATTCCGCTTCGTTTAGAACTGTTTTTCTGAACAAGTTCTTCACAAACTCTTTGTCCTCGGTGTCCTTATATATTTTTGGAACCCTGAAATTATCGTCTTCCCCTAATTTGATCGCTTTCAATTGCTTAATGATCTGAGTATTTACCAACGGCAGATCATCAATCCATGTTAGTTTATCATCTTCAAGATATTCGTATAATTTCTCATTTGGAACAATCACTTCCGCGAATATATCAACGATAAAATCCCTGTCTTCCTCAAATGTATTGATGTTATTGCTCATGTATTTTTCATACAATTTGCTTTCTTTTATCGCATTAAGAAGTAATAAAATGTAATCATCATTTAATTCCCAATTGTTTATTTTTCTGTTTTCCAATGCAATGCTCAGCGAATTGTTTTCGGCAAGGATTTGGAAAATACTGTTTTTAATAAACTTTTCGTTGGGCTTACGCTCTTGCGGAGTAGCAAGATGTTTTTGGCTCGATAAATGCAAAAAGACAGTTTCTTTTTTACATATTTCTATCAGAGAAGAAAGCATCGTAAGGTATAAATCTTGAATGGCATCAATACTATAAAAAAGGAATTTCTCTTCTTTTTCCAGATTATCCGAACCGTTTTGATGCATCGCATAAATGGATTGCATGACTTTAACGCGTATGTGTCTTCTATTTACCACCTTGTAAGAACTTTAAAAATTAGTTTGCAAAAATAAGGATTTCATCCTTTAAAATAAAATTAAAAACGTCTAAAAAAGACTTGAGCACAAATTTAGCTTGTGCTGTAATAAAACAGTCGCAAATTTCAGTCTCGGTTTCCGGTTAGACCTGAAAACGGTGACTGAGATTGCGACTGTAAACTATAAACCGAAATGGTTTTTATTTTTTACTATTCTCAATTTTTCTTTGGTCAATGCGATTTTGAGCAATGGTCAAAGCGGCTTGATGCGTAGTTATTCCATTGATAACAGCATAATCGATGATTTCCAATGTAGTATTGTAAATATTTTCTGTTTTACGCATGATTTCAGCTTTGTCATAATGTGCTAATTCAGCATAAACATTGATAATTCCACCTGCATTTATCAAGAAATCCGGCGCATATAGAATTCCTCTTTCTTGCAAAATTGCTCCGTGAATATTTTCATTTGCTAATTGGTTATTGGCCGCACCAGCAATTACTTTTGCTTTTATTTTGTATACAGTCTCGTCATTTAAAGTCGCACCCATCGCGCACGGCGCATAAATATCGACATCTGCACTATATAAATCCTCCCCTGTAAATATTTTAGCATTGTACTTGGCGCTTACCTCGTTTAATCTTTCTTGATTAATATCGGTAATAGTAACCTGTGCTCCTTCTTTTGTCAAATAATCAACCAAAGTTTCTCCAACATGGCCAATACCTTGAACTAATATTCTTTTTCCATCAAGCACATCCGAACCAAACTGATGTTTTGCAGCCGCTTTCATTCCTAAATAAACACCGTAAGCGGTAACTGGAGAAGGATTTCCCGACCCACCTCTTGATTCAGAAATTCCGGTAACATAAGGAGTTACATCTCGTACGATATCCATATCTGCAGTCTCCATTCCTACATCTTCGGCAGTGATATATCTTCCGCTCAATGAATGTACAAATTCACCAAACTTACGCATCAATTCCGGCGTTTTTTGGGTTTTGGCATCACCAATAATAACTGCTTTACCACCACCAATATTTAATCCTGTTATTGCCGCTTTATACGTCATCCCTCTAGAAAGACGCAAAACATCGTTCAACGCATCCCACTCAGTGGCATAATTCCACATTCTGGTACCTCCCAAAGCTGGTCCCATAACTGAATTATGTATTCCAATAATTGCTTTTAAACCTGTATCTTTGTCGTTGCAAAATACAATTTGTTCGTGATCATCAAATGACATCTGACCGAAAACGGGATCCATTTTTTGAAGTTCCTTTCCAGTTGTGAAAGCTGCACTCATAAGGCTAATTTTTTAGTGTATAAATTACGAATTCGTCAAAAAGACAAACCAAAAATACATAAAAAATACATATCCAATATTTTTTTTATGATATTTTACATATATGTCAATTGAAAAACAAACAAAATCCATAAGCTAAATTGCTTAAAATTAGCCATTACTTTAAAAATAAAATCGTTTCAACATAGAATATCATAAAAAAATGAAAGAATTAGGTTATTTAAATAAATATTTTATAAAATACAAATACAGCTTTTTACTCGGAATTGTCATAACAATTATCGCACAAATATTTTCTTTGTTTACCCCAAAACTGATCAGCAAATCATTCAAAGCAATTGAAGCATTTTCAAAAGATAAAACTATAACGACAGCGATAATTCGTCAAGAATTAATTTCAAATATTTTACTGATTATTGCCACAACCATTATTGCAGGTTTTCTTACTTTCCTGATGAGACAAACCCTTATTGTAATGTCCAGACATATCGAATTCGATCTAAAAAATGAGGTTTTCAGGCAATACGAAAATCTTTCACAGAATTTCTACAAACAGAACCGTACGGGAGATTTGATGAACCGTATAAGTGAAGATGTGTCGAAAGTAAGAATGTATGTGGGGCCAGCCGTAATGTACACTATAAATACTTTTATACGTTTTATCATTGTAATCGTCTATATGTATAATGTATCGCCACGACTGACTTTATATACCATCCTGCCTTTACCTATTTTATCGTATTGTATCTTTAAATTAAGCACCGAAATCAACAAAAGAAGTACCGTTTTTCAACAATATCTCTCTAAAGTTTCCAGTTTTACACAAGAAATATTTTCTGGAATTCGCGTGATAAAAGCCTATTCATTAGAAGACCAACATCAAAATAATATGGTGGCTCTGGCAAATGAAAGCAAAAGCAAAAGCTTGAATTTAGCAAAAGTTCAGTCGTTATTTGGACCGTTGATGCTGGCGTTGATAGGAATAAGTAACTTAGTGGTAATCTATTTTGGTGGTTTAATGTACATCGATGGCACCATAAAAAGTATCGGTACCATCGCCGAATTTATCTTGTATGTAAATATGCTCACATGGCCAGTGGCGTCATTGGGTTGGGTTTCGTCTATGGTTCAAGAGGCAGAAGCATCCCAAAAACGTCTTAATGAATTTCTAAAAATCGAACCCGAAATAAAAAATAAAAACCCGAATCATTCTATTATAGAAGGAAGTATTTCATTTGAAAACGTAAGTTACACCTATGAAGACACCAATATAAAAGCATTGGAAGACATTTCGTTTAAAGTAAAGAAAGGGGAAACTTTGGCGATTATTGGCAAAACAGGTTCCGGAAAATCGACCATTTTATCTTTAATTTCCAGATTGTATGATGTGACTCAAGGTAAAATCGCCATTGACGGAAACGAAATAAGCACCTTAAATCTTTTTGATTTGCGAAATAGCATCGGAATCGTTCCGCAGGATGCTTTCTTATTTTCGGATACAATTAAAAACAACATCAAATTTGGCAAAGAGAATGCAACCGACGAGGAAGTGGAATTGGCCGCAAAAAGCGCTGTGGTACATGACAATATTATTGGCTTCAACAAAAAATACGACACTATTCTCGGCGAAAGAGGAATTACGCTTTCCGGTGGGCAAAAACAACGCGTTTCCATAGCAAGAGCGATTATCAAAAACCCAAAAATTTTACTTTTTGACGATTGTTTGTCTGCAGTGGATACGGAAACCGAAGAGGCAATTTTGAACAACTTACTGAAAATATGTAAGGATAAAACGACTATCATCGTGAGTCACCGTGTTTCATCAGCAAAAAATGCAGATCGTATTATAGTTTTAGAAAACGGGAAAATAATTCAGGAAGGTTCTCATAATCAATTAGTAAATCAAGAAGGATACTATTCTTCTTTGTATTTAAAACAACTTTCGGAAAAAGAATTACTGTAAATGTTGTTTTATAGATATATTTTTTAGATTTTTGAGTACTATTTAACAACCATAAATTGACAGAAAGGATTATGAGAGAAAATGACATGTTAGAAAAAGAAGAAATATTTTCTAAAGTATTACGAGCAGGAAGAAGAACGTATTTCTTTGATGTAAGGGCTACAAAAGCGGATGATTATTATATTACGATTACCGAAAGTAAAAAATTCACCGAAGAAGATGGTTCATTTCATTTCAAAAAACATAAAATTTATTTATACAAAGAAGATTTTGCCGCTTTCACAGAAATTCTAGGCGAAATGACTTCTTATGTACTGAACCATAAAGGCGAAGAAGTAATTTCAGAAAGACATCAAAGAGATTTCAAAAAAGAATATCCTTCTGAAAAAACAGAAGAAGATCAATTGCCAAATACATCAAGTTTTACTGATATCGATTTTGATGATATTTAGTTATTAGTTTAGACATCTATAAAAATTACAAGTCCAGAAATCGAAAGATTTTTGGACTTTTTTTTTAAAAAAAAAGTCCAGAAATCGAAAGATTTTTGGACTTTTTTTTTAAAAAAAAGCATCAAACTCGTTCTTCTCTTCATTTGCAATAAGTTATTTTATTTTTCATCATAACAAGATCTTTATCAATACTTTATAACTTCAAAAATCTTATATTTGGGTATCCCTATTTTACTCGTGATACAATGTTTAAAGATTTAAATATCCCTGAAAACATAATCGGCTTAACCGATGCTGAAGTACAATCTTCACGAGCTGAATTTGGCACAAACGAACAAATACAAAAACCGAAATACAAGTGGTGGCTGGCTCTTTTAGACATTCTTAAGGAACCCATGTTATTGATTTTAATTGCCGTAGCCGCCATCTACTTTATCCTGAACCAATTTGGCGAGGCCTATTTTATGCTTTCTGCTTTGGTGCTTCTTTCCGGTATTTCATTTTTCCAAGACAATCGGAGCCGTAAAGCACTCGAAGCATTGGAAAAACTAAATGAGCCATTGACCAGCGTCCTACGAAAAGACATCGTACAAAATATTCCTACCAAGGACATCGTGGTAAACGATCTGGTTATTGCCAGAGAAGGCAACACCATTAATGCCGACGGCCAAATTATTCACAGTAATGATTTTTCGGTTAATGAATCCTCTCTTACCGGAGAAGCATTTTCCGTTTTCAAATCAGAAAAAACAGCAGATAACACCGTTTTTAGCGGGACTTTAGTTGTATCAGGATTAGCTATTTATCGTGTTACAAAAACCGGTTTAAACACTAAAATCGGGCAGCTCGGAAACTCACTACTCAATATCAAAGAGGCTCCCACTCCATTACAACTACAAATTGAAAAGTTTGTAAAAGGAATGGCTCTTATTGGTGTTCTAATTTTCTTATTGGTTTGGGTTGTTTATTTTTGGAAAACGCACGACATCTTACACAGTTTGCTGAAAGGCTTAACACTCGCCATGTCCATACTTCCCGAAGAAATTCCCGTGGCTTTTACCACTTTTATGGCTCTAGGCTCCTGGCGACTAATGAAAGAAGGAATTATCGTGAAAAAAATCCGTACAGTGGAAACCTTAGGGAGTGCTACCGTGATTTGCACGGATAAAACAGGCACCATCACCGAAAACAAAATGAGTCTGCAGTCTGTTTACGCATACAGCAACGACCAATTATACGAAGACGGAAACTGGGAGACTGATCAAGCTAAAAAAGTGATCGAGATTGCAATGTGGGCGAGCGAACCCGTTCCTTTTAATCCGATGGAAAAAACACTTCACCATGAATATAGAAAAACAACAAAGTCAGATGTAAGGCATCAATTTTCAATGATTCATGAATATCCGCTTGATGGAATCCCTCCCATGATGACCCATATTTTTCAAAATCAGGAAGGCAAACGCATTATAGCCGCAAAAGGTGCACCGGAAGCCATTATTTCAGTGTCTAACCTCAGCGCTGGTGAACAAAAAAAAATCTATACCATCATAGAAACTTTAGCCTCTAAAGGATTTCGTATACTTGGAATTGGCTGCTCCGATTTTGAGGGGAAAGATTTTCCGGAAACCCAACAAAAAATCCCCTTTCGCTTCATTGGATTGGTGGTCTTTTATGACCCTCCAAAGGCTAATATCCACCAGGTAATCGAGCAGTTTTATCAGGCAGGGATTCAGGTAAAAGTCATCACAGGGGACAATTCGGCCACCACTAAAGCCATTGCCGAAAAAGCGGGAATTAAAAATGCCGAAAATGCAATTGAAGGCCAGGAAATCATGAATTTGAATGAAGTCGAAATGCTTAAAATCATTAAAAAAACCACGTTGCTGACCCGAATGTTTCCCGAAGCCAAACTGGCGGTAATGCTAGCCCTAAAAAAAGACAATCAAATCGTTGCCATGGTTGGAGACGGCGTGAATGACGGTCCCGCACTCAAAGCCTCCCACATAGGGATTGCCATGGGTAAAAAAGGAACAGAAATTGCAAAAACTGCCGCTGACCTGATCTTAATACACGATGATTTATCCAAAATGGTAGAAGCTGTTGCAGCAGGACGCCGGATTTACAGCAATCTCAAAAAAGCAGTCCAGTATATTGTTTCCATTCACATTCCCATTATTACAATAGTTTCCCTGCCTTTATTTTTGGGATGGATTTACCCTGATATTTTTACCCCGGTTCATGTCATTTTCTTAGAACTGATCATGGGTCCAATGTGCTCGATAGTCTATGAAAATGAACCTGCCGAGAAAAACAGCATGAACCAGCCCCCGCGTCAATTAAGTACCACTTTTCTATCATTAAAAGAAATGGGAATTAGTATTATTCAGGGAATTGTAATCTCATTCGGCTTATTATTTATATACCAATTAACTGTTCAAAATGGAGGTAATGAATCCCAAACCAGAACCATGGTCTTTACCTCTTTGGTCTTCGCCAACATTATTCTGTCCCTTGTAAACCGATCATTCCATTACTCGGTATGGGCTTCACTGCAGAGTAAAAACAACATCATGCTTTTTATAAATACACTAACAGTTTTCTTACTCGCTTTGATTTTGTATAGTAGCCCTATCGCCCATTTCTTTTCTGTTGTTCCATTGGGAATAAACGAAATAGGAATTTGTCTGGCGGTAAGTTCCGTTTCCGTGCTTTGGATAGAACTCTGGAAATGGAATAAAAGAAAAAACATTCCGACTAATTGAACTTTTACTTTCTTTTTATTTTTCACAAAAAAGCTTTTAAAATCATTTCATCGAGCATATTTTTTACAAAAAATAAACAATTAAAATATTGATATTCAGTATTTTAAACATTTATTTAACACTCAAAACGCCCGCTAAAATATATCTTTGTATCCGGCTTTTTAGCAATTTTTTAATTATAAAACGAAAAAATGGCAATCATGAAAACAAATTTATCCATTGCAGTTGGAGGGATATTCATTCTCCTTTTATCTTCATTTAGTGCCATAGCGCAGGAATGGAAAAATGTAAACCCTAAAATGAACCATATCCTAGCGGACACCACTTTTCTGCGGGCAACCGAAGTCGTACTTGAACCAGGGGAAAAGAGTGACATGCATACGCATCCCGCTCATTTCTTTTATGGACTAACTCAGGGAAAATTAATGATTCATTATAAAGATGGAAAAGATGAACCGTTTAATTTGAGCGTTGGTTTTTCGGGTGTAAGCGGACCGGAACGACCACACGTAACAGAAAATGTTGGCACCACAACAGTCAAATTTCTATTAGTCGAGCTTAAAGATCGTCCTTATAAAGCTCCTAAGAAAAAATAACTTCTTGTTTTTTTTAACGGTTTGCTTTCCAATATGTATGTTTCATAAAAGTGCACCGCAAATGCTTTACAACACATTTGGTGCCATTGACAACCCTTCTTTTCTAAATTCATGCTTACACCAATTTGCGAAACGCTGATCATCATTTTTTAGAAAACGCAAAATGAAAACAACTGTATATATCGGAACGAGTTTGGATGGCTTTATCGCAAGAAAAGACGGCAACATCGATTGGTTGGTTCAATTCGAGAACAAAGAAATCAATCAGAGCTACATAGCATTCATAAATACCATTGACACAATCCTAATTGGAAGAGGTACTTATGAAAAGGTCCTCACTTTTCCTACTTGGCCTTATGATAAAAATGTTTTTGTGTTAAGCAACAGCATCAAAGAAATTCCGGATATTTTGAAAGAAAAAGTGACCATCCTTTCAATGGAACCAAAAGAATTATTAGTCTATCTCTCCAACAAAGGCTTTTCGAATTGCTATATTGATGGAGGAAAAGTGATACAAAGTTTTCTGAAAGAAGATTTAATCGATGAATTAATTATTACTAACGTTCCTGTACTTATTGGCAGCGGTATTTCTTTGTTTGGACATCTCGACAATGACCTGCAATTCAAACACATTCTAACTGAAATATACTCCAATGGTTTGGTAAAAAACCGATATAAAAGAAAAAGAAACTAAAAGACGCCAACAAAAATAGTCCTTGACAATCTTTTTCTTCCCTCCCTTTACAAAAATTAGCATTCCTTAAAAACAAAATTATGGAAAATAGCAATTGGGTAATAGACCCAACACATTCATCGGTACATTTTAAAGTTAAGCATCTTACGATTGCCACTTTAACTGGAACTTTTAACGATATAAGCGGAACTGTAGAGGCGGGGGACCAATTTGAAAACGCAAAATTTTCACTAAGTGCCAGTGCTAATTCAATTTCCACCAACGATGAAAAAAGAGACACACACCTAAAAAGTGCCGATTTTCTCGAAGCAGAAAAATACCCTAAACTTACATTTGTTTCTACAAAATTTATTCAAACTGACGACGACAAATTTGAATTAACAGGCAATATCACCATCAAAGAAATCACAAAACCTATTTTTCTGAAAGTGGAATACGGCGGCACGGCAACTGATCCTTGGAGAAATATAAAAGCGGGTTTTCATTTAAGCGGAAAAATAAACCGCAAAGACTTTGGACTGGTCTGGAATGCTGCAATAGAATCAGGTGGCTTTTTAGTTGGTGATGAAGTTATGCTAATTGCTGATATTGAATTAATACAAAAATAGCAATTCCACATCAAGTTTGATTGAAATCAAATCCTATTTTGAACCCAGTCCCGATAGCTGTAGAAGCTATTGGAATGCGTTTGAAATTGGCCAAATTACCCAATTCGCAATCCGTTTTCTATCTTGAAATCGGGTGCTAACAAAATCACGTCTCCCTCCTCGCCTACTGCACCGAGGACCAGACATTCGCTCATGAATTTGCCAATTTGCTTTTTGGGAAAATTGACAACAGCCACAATTTGTCTGCCAACCAAATCTGTTTTTTGATATCGTTTGGTAATTTGCGCAGAAGTTTTTCTGACACCAAGGACAGCTCCAAAATCGATAGTGAGTTGATAGGCCGGTTTTCTGGCTTCGGGAAAATCATTGGCTTCCAGGATTGTCCCCACTCGCATTTCAACTTTTTCAAACTCTGTCCAGGTTAATTCCATAATCGTATGTTTTAAATAATTACTTTTTTATGCAGACTAATTTAGTATTTTCAAATTAAAAACAATCCAATTTACTTAACTTTAAACCACTAATTTTAAACAAATAAATGTCCATGTCACGAACCCCTTCAAATATGCTACCCCTCGGAACGGTTGCTCCTGAGTTTCATTTGAAAGACACCAATTCGAATGAATGGTTTTCGTTTGCGAATTTAAAAGGAGAAAAAGGCACTTTGTTAGTCTTTATTTGCAATCATTGTCCGTTTGTACATCATGTTATAGCCGAAACCGTTCGGATTGCTAACGAGTATCGCAAACAGGGAATTGGCTTCATTGCAATTTCAAGCAACGATATATTGAGTTATCCGCAGGACAGTCCCGAATTGATGACAAAATTTGCATCAGAAAACAAATTCGGATTTCCCTATTTGTATGACGAGACACAGGAAGTGGCAAAAGCCTATGACGCTGCTTGCACGCCTGATTTCTTTTTGTTCGATAATCAGGACAAATTAGTGTATCGTGGCCAGTTGGACGACAGCCGCCCAGGAAATGAAATTCCGGTAAAAGGCACAGATCTCCGAAACGCAATTGATAATTTGATTCACAATCAAACAATCAATCCAAATCAGAAACCGAGTTTAGGCTGTAATATCAAGTGGAAGTAGCTGACAATGCCATTTTAGCTTTATTTTACTAAAAAATTAGTCCGCAATTTGTCATTCCGACGAAGGAGGAATCTTCATAACGAGAGCAACACGCAGAGATTCCTCCTTTGTCGGAATGACAAGTTTATAGAAACTTGTTACCGCAAATTTTAAAATGAAATGGCATAAGCATAAAAAAATCCCAAAACTCACGCTTTGGGATTTTCTGTTTATCTGATAACTGACAACTGAAATCTGCTATCTGCTAACTATTTCACGTCCATTAATTCTACGTCAAAAATCAAAGTAGCGTTTGGTGGAATTACACCTCCTGCGCCACTAGCTCCGTAACCTAAATCAGATGGGATAACGAAACGAGCTTTATCTCCAACTCTTAACAAAGCGATCCCTTCGTCCCAACCTTCGATTACCTGACCTTGACCCAATCTGAATTCGATTGGTTTTTTTCTTGGATAAGAAGAGTCAAAAACTTTTCCGTTCTCTAATGAACCTTCATAATGAACAGCAACTGTTTTTCCGCTTTCCGCTTTTTTACCGTCTCCTTTTTGAATGAATT
>Ga0137355_1000118_pt1 | contig 11774 bp, 19 predicted proteins | sample EasRivERMLT800_2_FD_104763 | JGI IMG/M metagenome (GOLD analysis project Ga0137355, IMG submission 104763) | Soil microbial communities from meander-bound floodplain in the East River, Colorado, USA - East River MetaG ERMLT800_2 | ecosystem: Environmental > Terrestrial > Soil > Floodplain ... | reverse complement strand
CTTTAGGATCTTTTTCCAAGAATTATCAGTAAATTCAAGAAGTCCATCCACTGATTCCTTTTCATCTTTCATTTGAGTTCCTTTCGGGTGATGTTGTTATTTATCTTCTTTCGCAAGGATCGTTAGTCCGAATTAGATTCTTTTACCTTTACAAGCAACTGAATTATTTTATCTATAACGTTATCAACGGTATCTGCTATCGTTTTGAGTACTTTAATTAGCATTATAAATGGCATAAGGATAATATATTTAGTTACAAATGTTGCTACGATCATTAAACCTTTCACAAATAGATTAAGTAAATTAATAATAGCTATCAATGGAGTAATGATTAGCCACCTAATAAATTGAAGCAAACTGACCATTAGAATTAATGGAAGAAAAATTATTATAAAGTCTATGGACATATATTTCCTAATTTCTTTTAGTGATTTTGGTAGAAAGTATTAACGCCAAACTATCCTGTCATAATTAATAATTCCCGTGGAATGTTTCTCCCAGACTATAAAAGCCGAAATGCCATACCACTTGAAGACTTTACATAAAAAGATTTGTTTGATATAGAACCCTTTGGCTTCAAGATGCTCAATCCGCTTAGGGGTTAAGTTGTGAAGACCAAGAAGATAAGCAAAACCTTTTTGGCTAACCAATGCTGAATGGTCAAGCCACTTATCCAACATAGAATAAGGCGGATTATCAATAATCCAATCTACGGGGGTGTGCCAGTTAAAGAAGTCGGTGGTATAGACTCTATTTACTGGAAAGTGCTTATAAAAATTACCAGTTCCATAGGCAGCGGATAAAATTAGGTCATTATTGTTAAATGGCACCAATGTAATAAGCTTCTTAGCCAGCAAATCAGGAGTATAAAACTCGTCATTTGCTATCTTACGGTGCTTTATTTTATGTGATATAGACGATTTCATTGTTGTTAGATGACGGTTTTGATGCGCCAGCATCGTTAAGTCATTATTTATCAGTGGTTTAGAGGTCTTTTTAGAAAATTACTTGAAAATTTCTATAAAAAATCTTTACGGTCAGGGTGTATATCAATGGGTAGGCCGTCTAGTAAGAAACTAATTCACATTTATTAAACAACTTTGGTGGCTATGCGCGAAATCGCCATTAAGTTCTTATGGTTTAGATAGTTATGATCATTTCGTTGCGTGCGCAACGTTAAGATCGTTAGGTTGATAGGGAAATTAAACGGGAAATGATGGCTATAAGTCGTTATGTGTCAATGGTCATAGGTTTCTATACGATAATTCCGTTAAGGTTTAGGGTCTATAAGGTCATTAGAAGGGTTAGCCAGTAAAGCCGTTGATTGGTCGGCTACGACCGTTTGGGGGCTTTCTAAGGCTATTGGAGCCACAATAGTAGCCTCTATAACCTTGCCCTGTATAAGTGGCTTACGATCTAATGAGATAGTGATAGCGTGGTTATGCTCAATAGTCCCTTCAATCCTTTGATTCTGTGCCCAATGATCCCCAAACCGCCTAGATGCTAGAGTCATTAGACCAACCCAGTTCTTACTAGCCAGTTTTTTTATATTGCTGATTATCTCTACCTCGGCGGTGTTTTCAGCTTCCTGTAATTCCTTCCAGAAGGAAGCATAAGGTTCTATACCTTCTTGTCCTTTAGTTTCCCAAGAATAGAAAGTATCTCTATCTATACCAGCAGCAAGACAGGCGGAGACTATGTAGTTCCCGTTAGCAATGTGTCCAAGGATCATCTTTCTTGTAGCCTCAGAACACAAAGCAGGGCCTAAAGCCCTGCCCTTATTACTACCTTTCTTTCTGCGTTTAATCTCAGCATTAACCACATCTTGTGTGGTTGGCTGTTCTGATGTTGTAACTGGTTGAGCGCTCATTAGTTAGTGAGTTCCCCTTATAAACGTGCTTGTAGGGAACCAGCAATGGCTCCCTTGTGGCTTCTACTAATTAAAGCGGGTTCTTTTGTAGGGTTAGAATCCCGCCAAGACCCTTGCCTATCCGTTCTACAAGATCCAAATGGTAGCGAACCTTATCCCTTATTAAAAGGGTTTGGCCTTGGAGGATAGGACTTATTCCTACACCAACACCTTGTGATTTACAATGTACTCCCTAAATACGAAATTGTCAAGGGTTTAGATGCTCTATAACCAATTAAGTTCCTAACCACTAATCATTGTAGGTTCAACAAAAAGAACTAAAACACTCGGATTAGCAGCAAACTATTTAATACCAGATAAAGATATTTAATTGGTACTCCCGACTGACTTTACAGCTTTGGTGGCTTTGATGGCTAAGCGCTACTGATGCTACCGCATCTTTGAAGCGCTATAAATGGCTTATTAGTTTTCGTGAATCGAATTCCGGAACACGGGGTTTAAAAACAATAAACAGATTTAATAGTGACTTGGGTTAATCCATATGATGCTGACAGCGACAGGCGAAGGCTTTCCGTAGCCTTCGCTGTCCGCTGCTTATGGATAACTTGTGTTCTGTTGTTAACCGACGACGACAGTAAAGAAGGGGGGTTGGGGGTGTCGTCGTCGTCAGTTACCCTCCAAACCCTAAACTGACGCCAACAGCACCGCATCCGGGTATGTCGTCGTCGTCAACATCCAACCCCCCTTGAATCTACAAGCCCTGATCGGAACTTTATTAGACCAAATCTAAAAGAAATTGTTTGTATTTTATTTTTTCACTTTTGCAACACTTAGATATTTATTATGTATTTAAAAGATTTGACTTTTATAAATTATGATGTATCTTTATAGCACGTAACAACCACACGTTGCTACCAATAAAGGAGAATTAATATGCGCTTTCCAACAACCACTTATAAAACAATTACATCTGAATTACTAAAAGAAATATATCAAGAATGGCAATCAACTTCAAGTAGTGTTCTACGCTTGGCTAAGAACCACGGGGTAAATCCTAATTTATTATCGTCTTCGTTAAAGGGCTATGTTGCCGCTATTGAAAACATGACAGATATTTCTGCTGTTCCGTTTCCAACCAAGTTTGAATCTGGAGCTATCAATAAGCCTTTCTTAATTCCTTGCCCCGTTTGTAATGATGAATATTTGCATCATCAAGAAATTAATGTATACGAACGTGACGAAGATGAATTAAATGGTCTTCATACTAAAATAAACAATAAAGTAGTAACTACTGACAATAACATGTCCGGTAACCCTAGTCTTAGACGGGATGGATTATCTATATCTTTCTTGTGTGAAGGTTGTCAAAAAATTTCCATTTTAGACATATCGCAACATAAGGGAAATACATTTGCCGGGTTTCGTACTGTTGGAAACATTGAAGTGACAACCAAATAGAAAAAATTTCAAGGCGGAAGACACTTAATAGTTAAACCAATAGGAGTTAAACAACCATGAACATAAATCACGAAAATGTGGAGATAGCCCTAGACCTCTTGCACAAGCAACCCGGATGTATTGAGATAAGATTATTGAAGGTAAAAGTATCACGAAAATCAACTTATCAGGAAACAACTTATTCTGGTTATTTTGAAAATACTGAAAAAGCCGTAAACGGCATTAAAGAGTTTGTTAAACAAAATCCTGATGTATTTGCTGGTGGTATTTATACAACATTAAATCCTATATCCACTGATTTGCTTGCCCGGTCATTTAATAGAATTAGACAGGCTCCAAAAGGCGAAACCACTTCAGACAAAGATATTCTTTCCAGAAGATGGCTTTTACTTGACTTTGATTATAGCAGACCTTCTGGTATTTCTACAACTGACACCGAAAAGAAAGCTGCTGGCCGAAAAGCCCTACATATTCTGGAAACCCTACAAGCCAACGGTTGGCCCGAACCTATACTAGCAGACTCTGGTAATGGCTATCACTTGCTATACCAGATTGATCTACCTTCAGATGACAACGGACTCGTTAAGGGTGTCTTAAATGGTCTAAACTTACGTTTCTCCAATTTTGAGCCCAAGGTAAAACTTGATGTTGGTAACTTTAATGCCGCCAGAATCACAAAGCTTTATGGAACTCTGGCTTGTAAAGGAGATAACACACCAGAACGGCCACACAGATTATCCTGCTTAGAGAATGTTTCAGAGAACCTAGTTACCGTTACCAAGAAACAACTGGAGAGTATTTTTATTCCTGATGAGGAACAAGCCGAAAATACATTTTCAGTTTATCAAACCCACGAATCTTTGGAAGAGTGGGCTTCCAGATATCAAATTGATTTAACTAATGCTGGAGCATGGACTGGTGGTGGTGCTCAAAGTTGGAATGTATCTTGTCCATTTAACTCCGATCATGGCACATATGACGAAACACAAGTTTATGAATTTGAAAATGGTTGCCGTGGTTTCAAGTGTCAACACGAAAGCTGCACCAATAACCACTGGAGAGAATACAGACAAAAGGTTGAAGCTATTAAGCATCCTATAAGACCAGCGGCACAATATTCTACTCCAACACCAGTTAACAGCCTTTCTGTACCCAAAGAAAAACCCAAAGAAACTCTTGATGACTCTTACTACAAAATTGATCTTGATATTGCTTTAAAGGAAATCACAAACGCTGGTCCATTGATTCCTTCTGGTCACACCACTCTTGATGACGCTATTCACGGCTTTCAGCGTGGTAAGTTTGTAGTCATTAATGGTGCTCCACACTGTGGTAAGTCTTCTTATATGACACAGCTTTTAACTACCATGAGCCAAGATAATTTTGTTGTTTATTATTCCTCTGATGAAGGACACCATGAGTTGCTAAAGCGATTAGGCCGATTTGCCAATATCAGTAATGATGAAATGTTATTTAATCAAACCTTGCCTCGTTTAAAAGCTGGTGTATCAAAACAAGTAAATTGGAATAATTGTTTCTTGGTTGCCAAGAGAACTCCAATGCTTACTCTAGAAGAGTTATTTCTCTTGGCTGAACGCCAATGTCCACCAGATAAACAATTAGTAATCTTAGTTGACTCTCTTCATTCTCTTCCTATTGATCATTATGAAAGTGACAATATTAGGCTGATTTATTCAAATATGGCAAAGAATACAGCAAATTGGGTTCAACAAAAGAAGTCTCTTCTTATTGGTCTTGTAGAACAAGCCCGTGGTGGATACGCCTCTAGAGATCCTGAAACCAGAACGGCGGCAATGGCAACATCAGCCGAAACAAGAGCGTGGGAATTTAATTCTGATTATCTCTTTGTTATGAACGAGTGTTTCGAAAACAATAAAGAGGATGATGATGAAGTAATGGATAAAGACATACCCATAAGATTAACTCTTATTAAGGTACGTGGATCAAAGAAGTATCGTTGTGTCTATACAAACTTTAATACAAGAACAACCATACATGCACCTTTAACAAGAGAAGCTTTTAAAGACATAAAGAAAGAAAGGGCTAAAGAAAATGCGGATAGAACGGCATTAAAGCAAGTGGAAAAAAAGGAGCAAAAAACAAGGCAAGCATGGAAAGCAATATTGGACTTCCTTTCTTATGAAGAAGCTGATGAAAAATTTTCTTCTATTGAAAAGCTACATGAACATTTGAAGGAAACTGCTGATATTGATTTAGGAATAGGTGCTTTCCGTAAGCTTATCAAAGAGTTCTTAAAAACAAAAACTATACTTAAGGACGAAAACGGAAACTTTATTATTGGAATTAATATGCCCATCGAACCAGAATCTGAACCAGACAATAGACCTATTGAACAAATCCTAGCAGACGAAGACAAAAATTACTAAAGAAAGAAGGAACCTAAAATGAAAACAACCAAAACCCTCATAGCAATCTTGACCCTAACATTCCTCGCCGGTTGTGCTACTACCTATCAACCCTCATCGTGGACAGGGGGGTTGGATGAAATCCAGTTGTCCGAAAATGTCTATCAGATTTACTTCAATGGCAATGGCTACACCAGTCAGCAGATTGCCTCTATGTTTCTGCTCAGGCGCTGTGCGGAACTCACGCTTCTGAGAAATGGCTTATATTTTGAGATCCTTGGAGACGGCGCAACAAATTCGACCACTGGTGGAGGAATGTTTGGTGTCGTCAGCCGACCATCAGGCAACATCCGTGTCAGAGTGCTGAAGGCAAAGACCGAGAACTCATCTGACGCTTTTCTGGTTATTGACCAGACAGATGCGGCAGCCGATGGGAAATTAACATTACATGCCCGAGCAATTATGAAGGCTATCAGGCAGCAACAGGATGTTAGGTATGTCCATATTGGCAAAAATGGTAGCGAGATTTGGACGGCGAAGCCAGATGGCTCACGAGTTCGTGCCATGCCCGAGAAAGGAAACTAACATGAAAATCAAACTCTGCAAAGACTGTAAGTTCTATTCACAGGATACTCTGGTTGAAACCAAAGCAGATAACCGGCTATGCAAGCATCCCGATTTACAAATAGATGATGATGAAATCTTCGTAAGTGGCAAAGCAAGAGTACTTTGTATAACAGCCAGAAAGGGTCAGCTATGTGGCTTTGGTGGTCATCTGTTTGAAGCCAGAAGCAAAGCCATAATTGACCCTGACACCGTAGATAAAGCGTTCCCTGACTACAAAATTAGCTAACCTAAAGGAAATAACCAAAATGAAAGATCCCCCACAACCAATAACAATAAGCCGTATATGGGCAATGCCATCAAAATGGACATTCTCCGTAAAACCCATAAAGGCGCTGATAGACAGGTATATCACCCCTAATTGGGCTGACCCCTTCTCTGGCAAATATAGCCCCGCCGAACACACCAACGACATTGAAGACCGTGGAGCAAAGAGCCAAATGGATGCCCTTGCTTTCTTGAAGGGCTTTTCTGACAACTCGCTTGATGGCATCTTGTTTGACCCCCCCTACTCAACGGAACAGTGCCTTCGTAGATATACACCGAAGCACGGAGGCACCGCTGGTAGGGCTGAATATTGGGCAAAGTGTAAAGATGAAATAGCAAGAATTGTAAAGCCTAATGGGGTAGTTATTTCATTCTGTTGGGACTCAACAGGAATAGGACAAACCAGAGGCTTTACTATAGAAGAAATCTTAGTGGTATGTCACGGTGCTTGCCACAACGACACAATAATTACCGTTGACCGAAAAATATAAAGGAGTTCATATGACCAACACTATTACCAACCTATCTACGCTTGACAAGGACACGCTCAATGAAATTTTGAGTCAAGTTATGGACAGATCCAACAACGTAAAAGCAATAACCAAGAAGTATAATCTTGATCCACTGGCCATGCAAAATTTCCTTATTGGAATTAGTATTCATCAACACTCATTAATTCAGTATATCAATGGCCCACTAAATAAATTTGCAAGAGCCTGAAAGAAAGAAGGATATAAAATGAAACTATCTTTGAAGTATTTCTTATCTGACCTAAAAGACCTTACTTACAAAGAGGGTCTTACAAGAGAACAGAAGCTAGAACTTCTAGATTATTTAGTAAAACAAGCAAAAGCGAACGGTGTATTTGATTACCCTACAAAATTAGAAATGGAAGAGGAAAGAAACAATGCCAATATTACCATTGACCAATAATTTTGATATACAAGATTTCTTAGATCATTATTTACCAATAGAGAAAGATTCAATTATCCCACCTGAACTACAAAATTTAGCCAAGTTCTCTGCCAACAGAATTGGGCTACACGTAATAGTAAATAAGCCTGACGGAATGGAAATCATTACCGTTCATCCCATAGGATTTTTTGTAAGTTCTTACATAGGAAACAGGAGTGAAGGTAAACTATTCATAAAGCTGGTGTTCTTGGATAGGCCAGATACCGAAGAAGCCTGTGACTTTGACAATATCCAAGAATTGTTCCCTAAAGCAAACAAGGAACAGCTTGGTTATATTAAGGAATACATTGCCACCTGTATTATGAGATTAGAACCCACAAAGGAATTAGCATGAAACGAGTACTTTTAAAACTGCCTATACTCATAGTGAGTGTATTTTTATTTATCTGCGTTCTGGTTATAACAATTATTCAGGCACCAATAGCCTTGGTGCTTACTCTCTTAAAGGTGCTTCATAGCTTAACCGCTGCCGGTATAGCCTCCCTAACAAGAGAAAGCTTAAAGATTGATATTGAAGCTAATCAAACGAAACTTAATGAACAATTAAAATAACTCAAGCTCCTGACACAGAAAAACCATCTGGGTTTTCCTCTACAAAATCCTACTTGGTATTTAACAGCCTTCCGATCTTCCTTGACACCGGCTTGGACGACGCCTATACTCCTCTTGTATGACGGACCAAGGGGGCTTACAAGCAGTTCTTACCCTAACAAGACCGATCATAAATGTCAGATGCTTTAACAGGGTGGCCACCAATATAAAGCGGAATTTTTCCAGCGTCCAGTAATTTCTGATAAAGATGTTCCCCTAAAGCCTTCTCAAAGGCGTAAGCCACCTGTTCCCTTGTCTGGAACCATTCTTCATCCAGAACCTTACGGGTTCTTGCGGTGCCTATCTGCGTGAGTGTCCTTTCAAATGTAATGAAAGCGGGTGTCATTAGAATATGAACACATTCATGGGTTATATCTGAAATTATTTCTTCATCTGATCTGCGGTAAACCTTTGATGGGTTATACCTTAATGAATAGGAATTCATATCTTCAGCCCCCCGATTGGACAGGCTAACCATATACATACATTCCTTGTGGGCACCCTTCTTTTCAGTTTTAGAAAAAGGATCTACAGCGATATCTAAATTATCTAATTTTAATTCGTGTTTAAGTAGTTCAACTGCCTTTTCAACACGTATTCTTATTAGGGACTTACTCATCACAAGCCACCTTAAAGTTTATTTTTCAGGTTGTATTTGAGCTATCTTTTCAGGAGCATTATTTACGTTCAGGAACTTCAATGGTGCAGTAATGGTTGTGCTCCATAGATCTCTAAACAAAATAAATAGATTAGAAACTATTGGTAAGGCTAACGCTGTCTGCCAATCTTCCCATTTATTACTTGCTAACGCTGTAGTAAGCCATAGTAAGGTAGTTAAGACTGTTGTTTGACACATGGCAGCAAAAGTCTTACTGGCAAACCAAGGTACTGAGACTGAAGGTGTTGGTACTGGCACAGGCTGAACCGGTGTTTCAGACAATTCAATCACTTCCTTTTCTACAATTAGACTTTTTTTAATTTAGCTTCATTAATGTAATCGTCATAGCTTTTTGCCAGCGTCTTCAAGAAAACATCAAAGTCTTCCGGCTTGGGATCGGGTTTCTTCATCAATTCTACAGCCGCTGTAGCGGCGGGTATACCGTATTGGATGGCTAATTTAATAATCATTACTGCTAATTCGCTCATTTGTATTCTCCTTAATTAGATTTTGGTAGAACAGATTGTGGAACACCGGCTTTTGACAGGGCATCAACCAAGTCAAGGATAGCCAGTGAAGCAGCCTGAATGCGTCTCTCTGCTTCTGCTTTAGCTGTGGCTACGTCGCCTTGTGTGGCTGCCTGATTTTGCTGGATAGCCAGATAAGCCTGTGTTGCTGTTATCTGTAATATCATTGATTTTTGGTAGAGCGGGTAATAGGTCTTTACCTGATCCTGAATTGGCTGTGGAACCTTTCCAGCAACTACCAAATCAGCAAACATTTTCATTGACGTATCTATAGCCGTTACAGTTACGGCGTCAATGTTGTATGCTGTTTTGCCAACTGTGGCACAACCAGCAATTACAGCAACAATAAGGATAAGGGGCAATACTTTATGTAAACGTTTCATATATTCTCCTTTGTTTATTTAGGACAGGATAAATCTTATATCGAACACGTTAAAAACCGCACTGGCTTGGTCACCTAAACTTTGTCGTCCACCCATACAAGTAAAATCAACGTAAAGAGTGGCAAGGTTATAACTTGCGCTGCCAGTACTCACGCTGGTTGGTCCCTGTGTCCAAGTCCCCCCTGTGCCAAGTGAGTCAAGTTGATAGATGTTATTTCCATTTACTTCAATATAGGCGGAACTGGTTGTACCGGGATCTGCTCCTGTGTCCGTTACCGAGGCATAGAAGTAGATTCGAACATAGCCGGTTCTGGTTCCTGAACCAAAGCCACTAAATCTAACAGTTTCAGTTCCCGGATATGTTCCTGAAGGCGGCTTGCTAACCGTGGCATAGGTGGAAGTATCCTCTGTTATGGCTGTGTCTTGATCGTAAGCATTGGTTGGGTTGGAGTAAGAGCCGTCAGAAGCAATCTCTGCACTGGTGGATGCTCTGGCATAGAAGGTCTTGCTATAGAAGTCAGAAGTGCTAATGGCTCCACTGGCAACGCCTGCAAGATGCCTTGGCGCTGCATCACCTAAACCAAGCGTAGCGGTTGCTGACAGCCCAAGCTCCGTATTTATATCCCCAAAACTTATAACGCCGGAAGCTGGAAGAGTCATACTTTACCCTCCAGTGTTTTTACTTTCTCGGCAAGTTCTTTTACTGCGTTTAGCAATAAACAAACTACCTTTTCATATCTAATGGTTAGGTAATTCTCATCTATTGGAGCAGGAACAACGGCCTGTGGAAGCACCAATTGTAGATCCTGCGCTATTATACCTATCTCTTCAATGGTAGGATCATAGCCCATCGAAGCGGCTAAGGCATTAGCATTATATGTTATTCCTTCAATGGAATCAATTTTCTTCAAGGCATCAGTAATTGGTCTGATATTTTCCTTTAAGCGAAGATCGCTGTAGTAGGCAGTTATTTGACCAGTGGCTCTTATTTCTCCTGCTGTTCCAGAAGGTGCTGTATTAACGCCAAGCGAATTTACTTGGGCATTGCTGCCTGTTGTCAAGGCTCCTGAATAACCGGATTTACCGGAATAACCGGACCAACCAGATGTACCAGTTCCACCTGCTGTACCTGAATAACCAGACCAACCGGATGTTCCAGTTCCACCAGTTGAACCATTTGTTCCGGAAATACCCGACCACCCAGATCTACCAGAATAACCAGAGAAACCAGACCAACCTGAGATACCCGAAAATCCAGACCAACCGGATGTACCGGTTGAACCATTAGTACCCGAAAAACCGGACCAACCAGATGTACCGGTTGAACCATTAGAACCCGAAAAACCCGACCAACCAGATCTACCAGAATAACCAGAGATACCGGACCATCCTGAGACACCGGAATAACCAGACCAACCGGATGTACCAGTTGAGCCGTTAGTACCAGAGAAACCAGACCAACCCGATTTACCTGAATAACCAGAATACCCAGAGAAAGAAGATATGTCCGACCAAACAGGAGCCTGACCAGCGGCACCCGTGCCTGTCTGTGTCAGCATCTTTGCTGTAGCTGCTGTGTTTGGGGCTAATCTGGTGATAGTTCCATTAGTGTCAGAGACATATAAAGTATCCCCAACCACACCACTTCTGGCTTCACATTGCCCCTGAACATCAATTTTGGTTATTGCCATCTTAATTCCTTAAGTTATAGTTATCTCAGCTTCTGACGTATCTCTGGCAGCTTCAGCCGCTGCCGTGGTTGCAGCCGATACTTCATAAGCCACTACCTGTTTCTTGATCCATTCACCAAGTATTCTCTTGGAATAGTTAATCTTTGATTCAGGATTTGGTTCTTCAACACCATCCACAAACACCGTATCCTGATAACCAGTTGAATAAGCAAATCCATTCAATACCCTTACTGCTATTGGATCAGGTATTGTTAAAGTAATTGAAGCCATATAATCTCCTTACCAAAGTTTAACCAATGAACCTTCTGTTTCGCCTCGTCCGGTTTGTGTTGTCTTGGTTGCT